>Ga0163161_10000006_pt1 | contig 302708 bp, 269 predicted proteins | sample S45metaG_FD_129847 | JGI IMG/M metagenome (GOLD analysis project Ga0163161, IMG submission 129847) | Switchgrass rhizosphere microbial communities from Kellogg Biological Station, Michigan, USA - S4-5 metaG | ecosystem: Host-associated > Plants > Roots > Rhizosphere > Soil | place: USA... | reverse complement strand
AGAGGAGTCGTTGTTCCCGGTCAGTGGAGGCGCATTATAGGGAGTTCTCAGAAGGCCGCAACCCCTAAATGCAAAAAACTTTTCAAGCGCGGATTTTTTCGGCAAAACGCTGCACAAGCCAGCGATTCCGTCACTTTTTCCGGCAAACAGCCACAAAAGCTGGCGATCTGTAGAGTAAAATAAGAATAACGATGTCAGTAAGGACCCGCAGCCATGCAATTTAACGCTCAACAACAGGCCGCCCAACGTAACCTTTCTTATCTGCTTGCAGAGAAACTCGGCCAACAAATTCTGGCTGGCGATTATCAGGCGGGCAGTATCTTGCCCGGAGAGATGGAGCTGGGAGAACAATTCGGCGTTAGCCGCACGGCCGTGCGCGAAGCAGTAAAGATGCTGGCAGCCAAAGGTATGCTGTTGCCACGCCCGCGCATCGGTACCCGGGTGATGCCGCAAAGCCAGTGGAATTTTCTCGATCAGGATTTACTGACCTGGTGGATGACCCGGGAAAACTTCGATCAGGTGATGCAACACTTCCTTATATTGCGCACGTCATTGGAACCGCAGGCCTGCTCACTGGCTGCGACTAACGCCAGCGCTCAGCAAACCGCGCTTCTGGCCGAATTGATGGCGGAGATGCGCGCGCTGCATACCCAGTTTGACCGCGAGCGCTGGATCCAGGTCGATACCCAATTCCACCAGCTTATCTATAAAGCCAGCGGCAACCCGTTCCTGACATCATTCGCCAACCTGTTCAGTTCGGTGTATCAAAGCTACTTCCGCGCCATTACCGGCAACGAAGTGATTAAGCTCCAACACCATCAGGCCATCGTAGATGCGATACTGGCCGGTGACGGCCCCCAGGCGTTAGCCGCATGCCAGGTTTTACTTAAAGAGAAAGACTGAACTCATCCCCTACTTATATATAGAGAAGAAAGGTGAGAGAGACGGATACGACAGTTAACCAGGACCGACAATGACCAAATCCGCGCGCAGTATGGCAGGGCTACCCTGGATCGCCGCAATGGCGTTCTTTATGCAGGCGTTGGACGCCACCATTCTCAACACCGCATTGCCGGCGATCGCCCACAGTCTGGATCGCTCGCCATTGGCAATGCAGTCTGCCGTGATCAGCTATACGCTGACGGTCGCCATGCTGATCCCGGTCAGTGGATGGCTGGCGGACCGCTTCGGCACGCGTCGAGTATTTATCCTCGCGGTGTCGCTGTTTACCCTCGGCTCACTGCTGTGTGCGCTTTCCCCTACGTTGAGCGTGCTGGTGACCTCACGCGTCATTCAGGGGATCGGCGGCGCGATGATGATGCCGGTAGCGCGTTTGGCGCTGCTGCGCGCCTACCCGCGCAGCGAACTATTGCCGGTACTGAACTTCGTGACCATGCCGGGGCTGGTTGGGCCGATCATGGGGCCGCTACTGGGCGGCTGGCTGGTGACCTACGCCACCTGGCATTGGATTTTCCTGATTAATATCCCGATAGGCCTGCTCGGCATCTTCTATGCGCGTAAATACATGCCGGACTTCACCATCCCCAAGCGCCGTTTCGATCTCATTGGTTTTATGTTGTTTGGCCTGAGTCTGGTGCTGGTTTCCACCGGGCTTGAGCTGTTCGGCGAACGGGTCCTGGCCAGCTATATCTCGCTGGGCATCTTGCTTAGCGGCGTGGTGATGCTGTTCGGTTATATCGCTCATGCCCGCAGACATCCCCAACCGCTGATTGGTCTGGATTTGTTCAAGACCCGCACCTTCTCGGTGGGCATCGCCGGCAACGTCGCCTCGCGCCTGGGTACAGGCTGCGTGCCATTCCTGATGCCGCTGATGCTGCAAGTGGGCTTCGGTTACTCTGCGATTATCGCCGGCTGCATGATGGCGCCGACCGCCGTAGGTTCGCTGATGGCAAAATCCACCGTCACCCAAGTGCTGCGCTGGTTCGGTTACCGTAAGACGTTGGTTGGCATCACTGTGATTATCGGCGTGTTGATTGCCCAGTTCGCGCTGCAAAGCCCGGGGATGCCGCTGTGGTTGATGATCTTGCCGCTGTTCGTTCTGGGCATGGCGATGTCTACGCAATTCACCGCCATGAATACCATCAGCCTGGCGGATTTGAACGATGCCAATGCCAGCTCCGGCAACAGCGTGCTGGCGGTCACCCAACAGCTTTCCATCAGCTTCGGCGTGGCGATCAGCGCGGCAGTGTTGCGTTTCTACGAGTCAATGTCGCTCGGCACCATGGTCGATCACTTCCACTACACCTTTATTACCATGGGGATTGTCACCGTCGCGTCGGCGTTTGTCTTCATGCTGTTGAGAACAAAGGATGGCCGCAATCTGATCGGCGGCCGGGAAGCGAAGAAAGAAGCGAAAGCGGCGGGCTAGCGGTGCCCCACCGAAGCGCGTTCCACCAGCTCCGGGGTCAGCACCAGGACCTGGGCTTCCCGTTCCGGGTTCTGCAGGCGGTTGATCAACGCATCAATCGCCAGTTCCCCCAGCGAATCTTTCGGCTGGTGAATGGTACTTAGCGGCGGCGCGAGGTATTTGGCCAGCTCGATATCATCGTAGCCCATCACCGCCATGTCCTGCGGTACCGACAGCCCGGCCTGATACAACGCCTGATAGGCGCCTACCGCTACCGCATCGTTACCGGCGAATACCGCATGCGGCGGTTCGGCCAGCGCCAGCAACTGTTTCATCGCGGCAACGCCGCCTTCAAACTCGAAGTCGCAATGCACTTCGTATCCGGGCAGGATCGCCAGCCCGGCGCGTTGCATGGCGCGGCGGTAGCCTTCCAAACGATGGCGTGCGGTGGTTTTATCCTGCGGGCCGGCGATACAGGCAATGTTGCGATAACCGCGGGCGATCAGGTGATCGGTCGCCATCTCCCCGCCCAGCAACGAGTTATCCTGAATGATATCGTTAGCCCCTTCGAAGGGCGCCCAGTCCATCATCACAATCGGCAGCGACGGATAGCGGCTCAGCGCGTCCTGCGACGGTCGGTGGTTTTCGGTGCACATCAACAGCAGGCCATCGACGCGTTTTTGCAACAGCGTCTCCATGCTGCGGTTCATGCGCGCGGCATCTTCTTCGGTATTGCACAGGATCAGGCTGTAGCCGCGCTCGTAGCAACTGCGCTCAACGCCACGCACCACTTCGGCATAGAACGGGTTGTTGCTGGAGGTAACCAGCATGCCAATGGTCCGCGTCTGATTCAGCTTCAGGCTGCGCGCCAGCGCGGAGGGCGCATAGTTCAATTGTTCAACGGCCGCCATGACCTTGTCGCGCACGCTGTCGCTGACAAAGCGATTGTTATTGATAACGTGTGAAACCGTCGAGGTTGAAACGCCCGCCAGGCGAGCGACATCTTTCATGGTGGCCAAAGGCGTTACTCCTGCTGCTGCAAGAAGGCGTCGATCTCTTCACGCCAGGGTACGGAGGGCTGAGCGCCGGGACGGGTTACCGCAATCGCCGCCGCCGCATGGGCGAAGCGCACCGCATCCGCCATAGTTTTACCTTCCAGTAGCGCCGTCACCAGCGCCCCGTTGAAGGTATCACCGGCAGCGATGGTGTCTACCGCTTTAACCTTGAAGCCGGGCACCAACTTACCGTTACCGTTCTCACTCAACCAAACGCCACGGCTGCCAAGAGTTATGATCACCGTGCCGATGCCTTGATCGTGCAAGGCTTTCGCCGCACGCGCCGCGTCATCATCATTAGCGATAGCTATGCCGGTGAGGCGCTGGGCTTCTGTTTCATTGGGCGTAATCATATCGACCAACGCCAGCAACTCGTCCGGCAGTTCACGCGCCGGCGCCGGATTGAGGATCACCTGAGTTTGATGCTGCTTCGCCAGACGGGCGGCAGCCATCACCGTTTCCAGCGGCGACTCGAGCTGCATCAGCAAAGCATCGGCTTCAATAACCCGCTGCTGATAACGCGCCAGATAGTCGGGCGTTACGGCGGCATTGGCGCCGGCATCGATGCCGATCACGTTCTCGCCTTCCGCATTAACAAAAATCAGCGCCACACCCGTGGTGTTGTCGGCAATCGCCTCAATAGGTTGGGTATCAATGCGATCGGTCGCCAATTGCAGGCGGATGCGTTCACCGATGTCATCTGCGCCGACGCAGGCGATAAAAGCGATATCTGCACCGCTGCGCCCGGCCGCCACCGCCTGATTCGCGCCTTTACCGCCAAATGCCACCTTATACTGTTTCCCGATCACCGTTTCGCCCGGGCGGGGAAACTGCTCAATATTGAGGATATGGTCGGCATTGATACTGCCAAGCACCACCAGCTTACCTGTTTCCATCGCATTGATTCCTGAATTGCGCGCCATCACAAACGCCCCGTTTTGATGGCGCTGGTATGACTTATTTAGTGACCAGTTTCAAATCAACCGGGAGGGTGGCCGGCACTTTCTCGCCTTTCAAGACCTTATCTGCCGTTTCCACGCCAATCACGCCGATTTGATCCGGACGCTGCGCCACGGTCGCCGCCAGCTTGCCGCCTTCAACCGCTTTCACGCCGTCGGCGGTGCCGTCGAAGCCTACCACGACCACATCGGTTTTACCGGCGGTTTGCAGCGCGCGCAGTGCGCCCAGCGCCATTTCGTCGTTCTGCGCAAACACTGCCTGCACGTCCGGGTGAGCAGTCAGCAGGTTTTGCATTACGTTCAGGCCCTTGGTGCGGTCGAAATCTGCCGGCTGGCTGGCCAGCAGTTTGAATTTGTTCTGATCAAGCGACTGTTTGAACCCTTCGCCACGCTCACGGGCGGCGGAGGTGCCCGCAATCCCTTCCAGCTGGATCACTTTAGCGTCTGTGCCCACTTTTTTAGCGATAAAGTCGCCGGCCATTTTGCCGCCAACGCGGTTGTCCGAGGCGATATGGCTGACCACCTCGCCCTTGCTTGCCACGCGGTCCAGCGTAATGACCGGGATCTTGGCCTGATTGGCCATCTTGATGGCGTTACCCACCGCATCGGAATCCGTCGGGTTAATCAGCAGCAGTTTAGGCGCTTGCACCATCAGATCCTGCACGTTAGCCAGCTCTTTCGCCGGGTTGTTCTGCGAGTCCAGCACCACCAGGTTATAACCCAACTTGTTGGCTTCCTGCTGCGCGCCTTCTTTCATGGAAACGAAGAACGGGTTATTCAGGGTGGACACCACCAGCGCGATGGTGTCTTTCGCCAACGCGTTAGCGCTTAAGGTGGCGGTCAGAGCGAAGGCCGAAGCCAGGATTGCCAGTTTTTTCATTTTCATCATCGTGATTCCTGTAGGGGAGGTTACTTGTTGCTTTTGTTATCTACCAGAACCGCCAGCAGTATCACCACTGCCTTCACGATCATTTGGTAGTAGGAAGAAACACCCAGTAAATTCAGGCCGTTGTTCAGGAAGCCGAGGATCAGCGCCCCGATCAGCGTGCCTACGATGCGGCCTTTGCCGCCCGCCAGGCTGGTGCCACCCAGCACGACGGCGGCGATGGCATCCAACTCATAGCCGGTACCGGCCGTCGGCTGCGCAGAAGACAAACGCGCCACTTCGATAACGCCAGCCAGCGCCGCCAACAGCCCGCACAGTGAATAAACGATAATCTTCACTTTATCGACGCTGATGCCGGAAAGGCGGGTCGCCGCTTCGTTACCGCCCAGGGCATAAATATAGCGGCCCAGACGGGTGTGGTGCAGCATGTACCAGGCGGCGATAAACACTATCGCCATGATCCAGATCGGGGTTGGCACCCCCAGCGGGCGGCCGATGCCGAACCAACCGAAGGTATCGGCCACGTCGGTAAAGCCGGTATTCACCGGGCTGCCGTTGGTGTACACCATGGTGACGCCGCGCAGCAGCAACATCATCACCAGGGTGGCAATAAATGCCTGCACCTTGCCTTTGGCGACAATCACGCCGGTGCAGGCGCCCACCGCAGCACCCAACGCCAGCGCCGCCGCAACGGCCACCACCGCGTTAATTTCAAAACCGACGATCGACGCCGCCACCGCACCGGTCAGCGCCAGCAGCGATCCCACCGACAGATCGATACCGGAAGTCAGGATCACCAGCGTCATCCCGACCGCCATAATGGCGTTCACCGAAGTTTGCTGGAGAATATTGAACAGGTTGTTCAGGGTGAAGAAATTCGGGCTCATTGAAGAGACCACGGCAATCAGCACCAGCAGAGCAATCAGGGACTTTTGCTCTAACAGCCACTCTTTACTGAACCAGCGCTTTGCGACACTCTGGGAACTCATATCTGATTACTCCTGCTTTACGCCGTATTGCTTGCCGACGGCCGCTGCCATCAACACTTCCTGGGTGGCCTGTTCAATCGGGAATTCACCGCTTAGGTGCCCTTCGTGCATGACCAGGATGCGGTCGCTCATGCCCAGCACCTCCGGCATTTCCGAAGACACCAGAATGATGCTCAGCCCTTCCTGCTTGAACTGGTTGATTAACTGATAGATTTCTTTTTTGGCACCGACGTCGACCCCGCGCGTCGGCTCATCGAGGATCAGCACCTTTGGTCGCGTCATCAGGCCACGGGCAATCGCCACCTTCTGCTGATTACCGCCGGAAAGCAGGCCTATCGGCTGCTCCATCGAGGGGGTCTTGATATTGAACAGGCGAATGAAATCCCCTACCGCCTGCTGCTCGTCAGCCTGTTTCAAGCTACCGCCGGCGTGGCTGAAATAACGCAGCGCAGTCAGCGACATGTTTTCCTTCACCGACATCCCCAGCACCAGGCCATCGCGCTTGCGGTCTTCGGAGATATACACGATGCCGTTCGCCAGGCCGTCCTGCGGGGAGCGAGTCACCACCTCATGGCCATCGAGGCTGACCGTGCCGGCTTTACGCGGCGCGGCGCCGTAGAGAATTTTCATCAACTCGGTACGCCCGGCGCCCATCAGCCCAGCCACACCCAGGATTTCACCGCGGTAGAGGGTAAAGCTGACGTCATGCACGCCCGGGCCGGAAAGCTGGCTGACTTCCAGCCGCTTTTCGCCGCGCGGCAGGTTAAGCCGCGGGTACTGCTCCTCCAGCTTGCGGCCGACCATCATTTCGATAAGCAGGTCTTCCCGCAGCTCACTGACCGGCCGCTCGGCGATAAACTGCCCGTCACGGAACACCGTGACGTCATCGCAGATTTCGAAGATCTCCTTCAGCCGGTGCGAGATATAAACAATGCCGCGCCCCTCGGCCTTCAGCTCGTTGATCACTTTAAATAAAGACGCGGTTTCCGTGTCGGTCAGCGCATCGGTCGGCTCATCCATGATGATGACTTTCGACTCGAAGCTCAGCACCTTGGCAATTTCCACCATCTGCTGATCGCCGATCGACAGTTCGCCCACCAGCCGGTGGCTGCTGTAACTCAGGTTCAGCCGTGCCAGCAGTTTGTCGGCTTCGGCGTACATTCGCTTCCAGTCGATGCAGCCAAAGCGGTTAACAAACTCACGCCCGAGGAAAATGTTTTCCGCAATCGTCAGTTGCGGGATCAGGTTCAGTTCCTGATGGATAATGCCGATGCCCGCTTCCTGCGAATCCTTTGGCCCATTGAACGCCACCTCTTTGCCGAGAAAATACTGACTGCCGGCGTCTTTGTCGTAGATGCCGGTCAGCACTTTCATCATGGTGGACTTCCCGGCGCCGTTTTCGCCCACCAGCGCCATCACCTTACCGGGATAAACGCTGAGGGCGGCGCCGGAAAGCGCCTTCACGCCGGGAAAGGCTTTATCGATCCCTTTCAGTTGCAGTAAAGGTTGCATAAATGCCTCAGAAAGTTACGCCGGCGCAGAGGATGACGTTCGCGTACGGCGAACATTCACCGCTGCGGATCACCGCCCGGCTGTGTTCAGTTTGCGCTTTAAAAGCCTGGTGGCTGATATAACTCACGCTAATGGTGTTTCCCTGGTGTTGGCCAAGCTGTATCAGTTGAGCCAACAAAGCTTGATGGAGCTGCGGATTTTGGTTCACCATCTCTTCCGCCAGAATGGCGCTTTCAACCTGCATCTCCTGCGTCACTACCCCGACCACCTGCAAAAACGTCGGCACTCCCTGGGTCAGCGCCAGATCGATACGCTGCGTTACCGCCGGGATCGGCAGCCCTGCATCGCAAATGACAATCTGATCGGTATGGCCGAGCCGGGAAACCACGGCAGAAACCTCAGCATTCAGCAGTACGCCTTTTTTCATCTTCTCACTCCAGCAGCGAAACGTTTCGCTATCGGATGAGTTTAAAAAAACGGCAGGGGAAGGCAACTGGGATAATGCAGAAATGTGATCGCTATCGAAACGTTTCGCTCACGCAAGCTAAAAGCGGAAACAAAAGGGGCCCAGCATAGCTGAGCCCCTGAGAGGGAGTTAAATCTCGACCTGGGTTCCCAGTTCTATCACCCGATTCGGCGGGATCTCAAACTGGTCCGGCGCACGCAGCGCGTTGCGACTCAGCGCGATAAACAGCTTGCCGCGCAGGAACAGATACCAAGGGCGCTTGGTCAGGATCAACGACTCATGCGACATAAAGAACGAGGTTTCCGTCATGCGGCACGGCAGCCCTTCCAGCCCGCAGCGGTGGAACACTTCTTCAACGTTCGGCGTTTCGCGCCAGCCGTAGCTGGCCACCACCCGCCAGAAGGTCGGCGAAAGCTGTTCGATGGTCACCCGGCGCACATTGTGTACGTAAGGCGCATCCTCGGTGCGCAGCGTCAGCAGCACTACCCGCTCATGCAGCACCTTATTGTGTTTCAGGTTATGCAGCAGCGCAAAAGGGATCACGTTAATGGCGCGCGACATAAATACCGCAGTGCCAGGCACCCGCACCGGCGGCGATTTCTCCAGTGAGGCAATCATCGCCTCCAGAGAGTTACCGTGTTCATGCATGCGGCGCAACAGACGGAAACGTTCGCTTTTCCAGGTGGTCATGATGATGAACATCACCAGCGCCAACATCAACGGCAGCCAACCGCCGGAGAACAGTTTCAGGGCGTTGGCGGAGAACATCGGCACGTCGATAATCAGCAGGATAATCAAAATGCCAACGGTGAAGAAACGGTTCCAGTGCCAATTCTTGATCGCCACCGAGGTCACCAGAATACTGGTCAACACCATGGTACCGGTAACGGCGATACCGTAAGCCGCCGCCAGGTTGCTGGAGTGTTCAAAGCCCACAATGACCAGCACTACCGCGATATACAACGTCCAGTTAATCACCGGAATATAGATTTGGCCCGATTCCATTTCCGAGGTATGGATAATGCGCATCGGCGACAGATAGCCCAGGCGCACCGCCTGGCGGGTCAGGGAGAACACGCCGGAAATCACCGCCTGCGAGGCGATGACCGTAGCCAGCGTCGCCAATATCAGCAGCGGGATCAGCGCCCAGTCCGGCGCCAGCAGGAAGAACGGGTTCTTGATCGCCTCGGGATTTTTCAACAGCAACGCGCCCTGGCCGAAATAGTTCAGCACCAGCGAAGGCAACACCACGGTGAACCAGGCCAGGCGGATAGGGAATTTGCCGAAGTGCCCCATATCGGCATACAGCGCCTCAACGCCGGTGATCGACAGCACCACCGCGCCAAGCGCAAAGAACGAGACCTTCTTATATTCCATAAAGAAGTTCAGCGCCCATTTCGGGTTCATCGCCTGCAACACTTCCGGGTTAGCGATGATGCTGCGCGCGCCCAACACCGCCAACACGATAAACCACAGCAGCATCACCGGGGCAAACAGTTTGCCGACGCTGCCGGTACCGTGTTTTTGGATAGCGAACAGCAGCGTCAGCACCAGAATGGATAAGGGGACGATATAGCCATCGAGCGATGGCGCGGCGATCTCCAACCCCTCTATCGCCGACATCACCGATATCGCCGGGGTGATCACCACCTCGCCATAGAAGAAGCTGCCGCCAATCAGGCCGAGAATAACCAGCACCGCAGTGGTGCGCGCCGAGGTATTGCGCCCGGCCAGCGACATCAGCGTCAGGATACCGCCTTCGCCGGCGTTATCCGCACGCATGACATAGCTAAGGTATTTAAGCGAAACAATGATAATCAGCATCCAGAAAATCAGGGACAGGAAGCCAAACACCACGTCAGGACGCACATCGAAGCCATAATGGCCGGAGAAACATTCTCTCAGGGTATAAAGAGGGCTGGTGCCGATATCACCGTAAACCACCCCAATGGCCGCCAGAGTTACCGCTGATAAGGACTGTTTATGTTCTGTGCTCATAATTCGTTTCTTTATTAGAACATCCGTTAGCGATGCATCCGCATCAGCCAGAGATACGGGCTCTAAGATCCGTTACGCCCACTAAAAGGCGCACAGTATGCACGATTTATACTGCTTGCCTACTCTTATATCAGCCCCAAAAAATAAACAAAATGTGAACCAGCCACTCTTTTGATAATAGAAAGATTTTACTAATCAACAAGCTATACCATTAAAAATAATGGTGGTTTATCATCGGATTATCCACCAAGATTGGCTAACTCTCGGACAACACGACAATAATATGGCGCCATCATCACTTCTGGCAGAACGGATCTCCCGCCTCAGCAGCGCGCTGGAGAGCGGTCTTTATGAACGGCAGGAAGCAATTCGCCTGTGTTTACTGGCGGCGCTCAGCGGTGAAAGCGTGTTTCTTCTCGGCCCGCCCGGCATCGCCAAAAGCCTGATTGCCCGCCGGTTAAAATTCGCCTTTCGCAGCGCGCGCTCGTTTGAATACCTGATGACGCGTTTCTCGACGCCGGAAGAAGTGTTCGGCCCGCTGTCTATCCAGGCATTAAAAGATGAAGGCCGCTATCAGCGTCTGACCGCCGGCTATCTGCCCGAGGCAGAGATCGTGTTCCTGGATGAAATCTGGAAGGCCGGCCCGGCCATCCTCAATACCCTGTTAACGGCGATCAACGAACGCCGCTTCCGCAACGGCAACAGCGAAGAACCGATCCCGCTGCGGTTACTGGTTACCGCCTCTAACGAACTGCCTGAGGCCGACAACAGTCTGGAGGCGCTGTACGACCGCATGCTGATCCGCCTGTGGCTGGACAAAGTTCAGGATAAACAGAATTTCCGCTCACTGCTGGTCAGCCGCCAGAACGAGAATGACAACCCGGTCCCTGAAGCCTTGAGCATCAGCGACGAAGAGTTTCACCAGTGGCAGTCGCAGATCGACAAGGTCAAGCTGCCCGAAGGCTGTTTTGAACTGATATTCCAGTTGCGCCAGCGATTGGATGCGCTGGAGAGTGCGCCCTACGTCTCCGACCGTCGTTGGAAAAAGGCATTGCGGCTGTTGCAGGCCTGCGCCTTCTTCAGCGGCCGCGACGCCGTCGCCCCGCTCGACCTGATGTTATTGAAAGATTGTCTGTGGCATGACCTCACTTCGCTAAAGCTGCTGCAACAGCAAATCGACCAATTGCTGACCGAGTCGGCCTATCAGCAGCAGACGCTGTTGATTCAACTGCAACAGATCCACACCCGCTGGCTGCAACACCAACAGCAGCAGAGCGATCGTCAGGCGATAGCGCTGGTGAAAAAAGGCGGTATGTTCAGCAGAAAGCCCCAATACATGGCGGCGGCGCCGTTAGGCACCGGCACCCTGACCCTGCTGCTGCAAAAACCGCTGCAACTGCATGATATTCAAGTCAACCATCTGAGCATTGAAAGCAGCGCGCTGGAAAACTGGCTGCAAAAGGGCGGCGACGTGCGCGCCAAGCTGAACGGCATCGGCTTTGCCCAGCAGATCGACCTGGAAGTGGACGAGCAGTTGCACCTGACGGTGCTGGACGTCAGCCGCCAGCCTTCGCTGCTGGCCCTGCCCGGTAAACAGACCGGCGGTACACCTCAGGCAATGCTGGACGAAATGGACGCGTTGGCACAGCGTCTGGCGGAACAGCGCCGGTTGTTCAGCCAACACCAGCCCTGCCTGTTTACCCCTGCCGGTGGCCTGGCAAAAATTGAAGCCAGCCTGTTGCAGGTGGCGGAACAGATCAAACAGCAGCACCAGCAGATGCGCGGCCAGTAACGATGCTCAGCCTGGAAACGCTCGATCTGCTGCTGGCGATCACCGAAGGTGAGCTGATCGAGGAGATGATCGTCGGCATGCTGGCAGCCCCGCAGCTAACGGTTTTCTTCAAGAAATTTCCGGCCATCCGCCGGGCGCTGGATCGCGACCTGCCGCGCTGGAAGCTGCAACTGAAAGAGCGTATCCATGAAGCCATGGTCCCGCCGGCGCTGGCTCAGGAGTTTTATCGCTATCAACAGTGCCAGTTGGAGAACAATACCCAGTTCTATCACCACCTGAACGACACCCTCGATCTACTGCGCCAGCTGGTTTCCCCGTTTTATGAGCAGGCCCGTTCGCTGGTGGATGCCGCCGATCTGCCCAATCATCCGCTGGACGACAGTTTCCAGACCCTGTTTTTGCAGCGCTGGCGCATCAGCCTGACGCTACAGGCCACCATGCTGCACCACCAGTTGCTGGAACAGGAGCGAGAGCAACTGATGGCGGAGCTGCAGGAACGTCTGGCGCTGAGCGGTGCGCTGGAGCCGCTGTTGTCGGAAAACGACACCGCCGCCGGGCGGTTGTGGGATATGAGCAAAGGCCACCTGCAACGCGGCGACTACCAGCGGCTGGTGGAATACGGCAATTTCCTGCAACAGCAGCCGGAGCTGAAAAAATTGGCGCAGCAATTGGGCCGGAGCTATCAGGCCAAGGCGGTGCAACAGCAAGATGCACTGCCGGAACCGTTCCGCGTAATGGTCCAGGTGCCGGCCACGCTGCCGGAAGAGGTCAGCGGCATTCACCAAAGCGACGATATTCTGCGCCTGCTGCCGCCAGAACTGGCCACGCTGGGCATTGAAGAGCTGGAGTTCGAATTTTACCGTCGCCTGCTGGAAAGGCGGCTGTTGACGTATCGCCTGCAGGGCGACGTCTGGCAAGAGCAAATCCTGATCCGACAGGTCACCCACCAGCAGCAAGATCAGCAGCCGCGCGGGCCGTTTATCGTCTGCGTGGACACTTCAGGTTCGATGGGCGGTTTCAATGAGCAGTGCGCCAAGGCTTTTTGCCTGGCGCTGCTGCGCATCGCGTTGGCGGATAACCGCCGTTGCTACATTATGCTGTTCGCCAACCAGATCGTGCATTACGAACTTACCGCCGCCAGCGGCATCGAGCAGGCGGTGCGTTTTCTCGGCCAGCATTTTCGCGGCGGTACCGATCTGGCCGCTTGCCTGAACGCCACGGTCACAAAAATGGCAGACAGCGGCTGGTTTGACGCCGATGCGGTGATCATTTCTGACTTTATTGCCCAGCGGTTGCCGGAGGAGGTCATAAAGAAGGTGAAACAGCAGCAACAAAGCCACCAGCAGCGCTTTCATGCCGTGGCGATGTCCGCCTATGGCAAACCCGGCATCATGCGCATCTTCGATCATATCTGGCGCTTTGATACCGGGTTAAAAAGCCGTTTAATGCGCCGCTGGCGGCGCTGAAGATTACAACAGCCCTTCGACCGCTTCACGCACTTGCGGCGACCACACGCCGCATTGCACCTGGCCGATATGCGACAGCTGCAGCAACAGCATGACCAGACGCGATTGACCGATGCCACCGCCAATGGTCTGCGGCATATCGCCGCGCAGCAGCGACTGATGCCACTCCAGCTTGAGACGATCTTCATCGCCAGTCAGCGACAGTTGGCGTTTCAGCGCCTCGGCGTCAACGCGGATCCCCATAGAAGAAAGTTCAAAGGCATCCTGCAATATCGGGTTCCACACCACAATATCGCCGTTCAGGCCGGCCAATCCTTCAGCCGCCGGTGTGGTCCAGTCATCATAATCCGGCGCACGCACATCGTGGGATTTGCCATGCGACAGTTTACCGCCGATACCGATCAGGAATACCGCACCCAGCTCTTTGGCAATAGCCCGCTCGCGGCCTTTGGCGTCCAGCTCCGGGTAACGTTGCAACAGGGTTTCGCTGTGAACAAAGTGGATTTGCTCTGGCAGGAACGGGGTTAAGCCGTATTCGCGGCTCACTTCGGCCTCCGTAGCCTTAATAGCCGCATAAATGCTGCGCACGGTGCTTTGCAGGTAATCCTGGCTGCGTTCACCGTCGCCCATCACCCGTTCCCAATCCCATTGATCAACGTAAACCGAGTGGATCGCGCTCAGACGATCTTCATCCGGGCGCAGCGCTTTCATATGGGTATACAGGCCTTCACCTGCACCGAAATCATAGCTGCCCAAGGTTTTGCGTTTCCACTTGGCCAGTGAATGCACCACTTCGAAGGTGGCGTCCGGCAAGGTTTTCACCTTAACTTGCACCGCTTTCTCGCTGCCGGACAGGTTGTCCTGAGTGCCGTCGCCCAAACGGCTCAGGATAGGCGCCTGCACTTCGATCAGGCCAAGCTGCTGTTCCAACTGGCGGGAGAAGAAGGATTTAACCAGGCTGATTTGTTGTTGTTTTTGGATAAACTGTTTTTTCATTGCCGTATCTCTTATAAATCTGTCTCTGTTGCCATCGATTAAGCAACGGAACGGCACCACAATTCAATATCCGCTAATCAATATTGCCTTTTCACTTTTAATCATTCATTTTGAGGCGGTGATAATTCAACAATCAGCAATTAATGGGGGTTTAAATGGCGGAAAATTACCAGATCGATAATCTCGATCGCGGCATTCTCAACGCCCTGATGGAGAATGCGCGCACGCCCTATGCCGAACTGGCGAAGAACTTTGCCGTCAGTCCCGGCACCATCCATGTGCGGGTAGAGAAAATGAAGCAGGCCGGTATCATCACCGGCGCACGGGTAGACGTGAACCCCAAACGCCTGGGTTACGACGTCTGCTGTTTTATCGGCATTATATTAAAGAGCGCCAAAGACTATCCTTCCGCGCTAAAAAAACTCGAAAGCCTGGAGGAAGTGGTCGAAGCCTACTACACCACTGGCCACTACAGCGTGTTTATCAAAGTGATGTGTCGCTCGATAGATGCATTGCAACAAGTACTTATCAACAAGATCCAGACGATTGACGAGATCCAGTCCACCGAAACCCTGATCTCGCTGCAGAACCCCATCATGCGTACCATCACGCCTTAGTCAGTTAATTAGTATACCCATATTATCCACAGGTAGATCCCAGCTGATTCACAGCGTACAATGCTGCGACTTTAAGAAGGCTGGGATCATTCATTCATGGCAGATATAACCCTGATCAGTGGCAGTACGCTTGGCAGCGCCGAGTATGTAGCCGAACATTTGGCTGAAAAGCTGGAAGAAGCAGGCTTCACTACCGAGATGCTGCACGGTCCTGAATTGGATGAACTGACCCTGTCCGGGCGTTGGCTGGTGGTGTCTTCAACCCACGGCGCCGGCGACTTGCCGGATAATCTGCAGCCGCTTCTGGAACAAATAGAAGAACAGCAGCCTGACTTGTCGCAGGTGCAGTTCGGTGCCGTCGGTTTAGGCAGCTCTGAATACGATACCTTTTGCGGCGCGATCCAACGGATCAACGATCTTTTGATCGCCTGTGGAGCGAAAAGGATCGGCGATCGGTTGGAGATCGACGTGACTAAACACGAAATTCCTGAGGATCCGGCAGAGGAATGGGTGAAAAACTGGGTTAATTTACTCTGATTCGCTCAAAGATCACGCGAACGATTGTGGATAACTATGCTTGAAAGCAGGGTAAAAGCAGTAGTTATCCCAATAACAACCCTAGGTCGCTTTTTGTCCTGTGCATAACATGCCATTTAGATCCCAGCTTATAAGCAACAGGATCACCGATCATTCACAGCTAACGATCCTCCTTAATCCGCTGATCTCACTCGCGAATAATCACTTATCCACAGAGGATCGCGATCCTAATAAGAGATCTAATAAAGAGATCTTTAAATAAAAAAGATCTTCTTTTAATTACCTAAGATCCTGACCACTTGGTCGATCGACTAAACTTGAGTAGAATCTCCCACCCCAGGGCAAACAACGATCGTTCGCAATACGGCGAGGTGCAGTTCCATGTTTTATCCAGATCAATTTGACGTCATCATCATCGGTGGTGGCCATGCCGGTACCGAAGCCGCTATGGCTGCGGCACGCATGGGACGTCAGACTTTATTATTGACACACAATATCGATACGCTGGGGCAGATGTCTTGCAACCCGGCAATTGGCGGTATTGGTAAAGGGCATCTGGTTAAGGAAATTGATGCACTTGGCGGCCTGATGGCCACGGCGATCGACCATGCCGGCATCCAGTTTAGGATACTAAACGCGAGTAAAGGCCCTGCGGTACGAGCGACTCGTGCTCAGGCAGACCGCGTGCTGTATCGCCAGGCCGTTCGCACCGCGCTGGAGAACCAGCCTAACCTGATGATCTTCCAACAGCCGGTCGAAGATCTGATTGTGGAAAACGATCGAGTCGTAGGTGCCGTTACCCAGATGGGCCTGAAATTCCGTGCCAAAGCGGTAGTACTGACCGTAGGCACCTTCCTGGACGGCAAGATCCACATTGGTCTGGAAAATTACAGCGGTGGCCGTGCCGGGGATCCACCGTCGATCTCGCTGTCACAGCGTTTGCGCGAATTGCCGCTGCGGGTTAATCGTCTAAAAACCGGTACGCCACCGCGCATTGACGCACGCACCATCGATTTCAGCGTATTGGCTCCGCAGCATGGCGATACGCCGATTCCGGTTTTCTCGTTCATGGGCAATGCCAATCAGCACCCGGAACAAATGGCGTGCTACATCACCCATACCAACGAAAAAACCCATGACGTGATCCGTAATAACCTCGATCGTAGCCCGATGTATGCCGGGATCATCGAAGGGATCGGCCCACGCTACTGCCCGTCGATCGAAGACAAAGTGATGCGCTTTGCCGATCGTAACGCGCATCAGATCTTCCTCGAACCGGAAGGCCTGACCAGCAATGAAATTTATCCAAACGGCATCTCCACCAGCTTGCCGTTTGACGTACAGATGCAGATCGTTCGTTCGATGGAAGGAATGCAGAATGCCCGTATCGTTCGCCCGGGCTATGCCATCGAATATGATTTCTTCGATCCGCGTGATCTGAAACCCACGTTGGAAAGCAAATTTATCCAGGGCTTGTTCTTCGCCGGCCAGATCAACGGCACCACCGGCTATGAAGAAGCCGCGGCCCAAGGCCTGCTGGCCGGTCTGAACGCCGGGCGCTACGCCAATGAAGACGAAGGCTGGTCGCCACGCCGCGATCAGGCCTACCTGGGCGTGCTGGTAGACGATCTCAGCACCCTGGGTACCAAAGAACCCTACCGCATGTTTACCTCACGCGCCGAATACCGCCTGATGCTGCGCGAAGACAATGCCGATCTGCGCCTGACCGAAAAAGGCCGTGAACTGGGCCTGGTTGACGATGCCCGCTGGGCGCGTTTCAGCGAGAAGCTGGAACATATCGAACAGGAACGTCAGCGCTTGCGGGACATTTGGATGCACCCGCACGCCGAAAACGTCGAGCAGGTCAACGCGTTGCTGAAAGCCCCGCTGTCACGCGAGGCTAACGGTGAGGAACTGCTGCGTCGACCTGAAATGGATTACGCGCTACTGACCACCGTTGCGGCTTTCGCGCCGCCGTTGGCGGATACTCAGGCTGCCGAGCAGGTTGAGATCCAGGTAAAATACGAAGGTTATATCGCTCGCCAGCAGGAAGAGATCGAGAAGCAACAGCGCAACGAGAATACCGTGCTGCCGCTGGATCTCGATTATCAGCAGGTTTCCGGCTTGTCGAATGAAGTGATCGCCAAACTGAACGATCACAAACCGAACTCTATCGGGCAGGCTTCACGTATCTCCGGCATCACTCCTGCGGCGATCTCGATCCTGCTTATTTGGCTGAAAAAGCAGGGGCTGCTGCGCCGCAGCGCATAAATCCTGTTTCTGGGCGGCCGTTTGTTTATTCCGTGAACAAACGGCCGCTGACATCATCCCGGGCCTGAATTATCATGGTCGCCTTATTGGCCAGCCCTGATTAGGCTTGCCGTTCCGCGCCTGTCAGAGGACACGTTGTGCAGAAAAAATTAGATTCGCTGCTCTCGGCGGCAGGCATTGCGCTTCCCGATCAGCAAAAACAGCAGTTGCTGGGTTATGTCGGCATGCTGGATAAGTGGAACAAAGCTTACAACCTCACCTCCGTGCGCGATCCGCAGCAAATGCTGGTGCGCCATATTCTCGACAGCATCGTGGTGAACCCGCATCTGCAAGGCTCACGTTTTATCGATGTCGGCACAGGGCCTGGTCTGCCGGGTATCCCATTGGCTATCGTTCGTCCTGATTCTCATTTCACCCTGCTCGACAGTCTGGGCAAGCGGGTGCGCTTCCTGCGCCAGGTGCAGCATGAACTGGGATTGACCAATATCGAGCCGGTGCAGAGTCGTGTTGAAGCGTTTCCGGCCGAACCGCCTTTTGACGGCGTCATCAGCCGCGCTTTCGCTTCGCTGCAGGATATGCTGTCCTGGTGCCATCATCTGCCGGCAAAAGGGCAGGGGAGGTTCTACGCGCTGAAAGGGGTACGCCCAGATGAAGAGCTGGCGCAACTGCCTGAAGGCATCGTGCTGGAGTCGGTGGTGCGTCTGCAGGTGCCGGAACTCGAAGGTGAACGCCATTTGGTGGTACTTAAGGCAAACTGAGTTTGCTTTTGATCAAATAAGCGTGAATTAAAGAGGGTGCCCAACGTAAAAGGTAAGCAGGCTAACTAAATGGTGATTTCTTTAGTTAATTTACTTTTTATTAACACAAAAATAGCCGCTAATTAGCGACAATAGAGTAATTGCCATTTGAAATAGTCACGTTAGCAACGATAGGCGAACGATTCTGCTTTGCTGCTAATGTTAATTGGCTGTTGTAATATTAGCCCGGAAGCTGTCAATAAAAGGTTTTTATCGGGTATATGGATTGTTTTTGAACAGTTAACTTGTAATGTTTTGATTTATAATATTTTTTGATCGCCCAATTAGCTAAAGACTGTTTGCGTTACGATGAGCTATAAATCATTACGAGGCATTATTGTGAGCGGCTCCACGTTTCTCGGTGCAATGCTGGAATAATAAGACAATTAAATTAGCCCTATTATTCCGACCGTTTTCTTGTGAAAATGGCCTGAAATGGGGGAATTTAAATAATTGTTCACCTTTTCGCTACTTATCGATTGAATTCGTTGGTATGCCCCGTATAATTTGCTCGTTTTTTGCTGCTTGACTCAGGACAGCAAAGGCAGTTTTATACGTCACTCAGCATACCCCCTCTGGGGTACGGAGAGAACAAACGTCATGTCTGTGTCCCTTTACAGCGGAAAAGTAGCACGCAAGCTGCTGTTCCTGCAGTTAATGACTTTTGTTCTGATCAGCGCTGTTTTCTTGCTGAAAAGCCTGGAATGGAGCGCTTCGGCATTGGCAGGTGGTCTCGCCGCCTGGTTGCCGAGTGCAATGTTTATGCTGTTTGCCTTGCGCCATCAGGCGCAGACGCCGGCGCCCGGTCGGGTTGCCTGGTCGTTCGCCATAGGCGAGGGGCTAAAGGTCGTGATCACCATCGTTTTGCTGATCGTGGCGCTTGGGGTGTTCAAGGCGGAGTTTATACCGCTTGGCCTGACCTATTTAGCGGTGTTAGTGGTGCAAATAGTGGCACCCGCCGTGATTAACAGTTACCGAAATTAACTAAATAAGGGTAGAGGCATCATGTCTGCAGAGGGATACAACAGTCCACAGGAGTATATCGGTCACCACCTGACGCAGCTTCAGGTCGGGACTGGTTTTTGGTCGATTAACCTCGACTCGATGTTTTTCTCCGTTGTACTCGGGGTTCTGTTCCTGGTGGTTTTCCGCAAGGTTGCCAAAAATGCCACCAGCGGCGTGCCGGGTAAACTGCAAACCGCAGTAGAACTGGTCGTTGGCTTTGTCGACAGCAGCGTCAAAGATATGTACCACGGCAAGAGCAAGGTAATTGCTCCGCTGGCGCTGACGGTGTTTGTCTGGGTGTTCCTGATGAACATGATGGACCTGATTCCGGTAGACTTCCTGCCGTACATCGGGACTCATCTTGGTCTGCCTGCGCTGCGCGTCGTGCCTACCGCGGACGTCAACGTGACCTTGTCGATGGCGTTGGGCGTATTTATCCTGATTTTGTTCTACAGCATCAAAATGAAAGGCGTTGGCGGGTTCGTTAAAGAGTTAACCATGCAGCCGTTCAACCACCCTGTATTCATTCCTATCAACCTGATTCTTGAAGGTGTCAGCCTGCTGTCCAAGCCTGTTTCACTGGGCCTGCGACTGTTCGGCAACATGTATGCGGGTGAGTTGATCTTCATCCTGATTGCCGGCCTGTTGCCGTGGTGGTCACAGTGGGTCCTGAGCTTGCCTTGGGCTATCTTCCACATCCTGATCATTACGCTTCAAGCCTTTATTTTCATGGTTCTGACGATTGTCTATCTGTCGATGGCATCTGAAGAGCACTGATTTTCTTAAAACACTTGCACTTTTAAACTGAAACAAACTGGAGACTGTCATGGAAAACCTGAGTATGGATCTGCTGTACATGGCTGCCGCTGTGATGATGGGTTTAGCGGCAATCGGTGCTGCGATCGGTATCGGCATCCTGGGTGGTAAATTCTTGGAAGGCGCTGCACGTCAGCCTGACCTGATTCCTCTGCTGCGTACACAGTTCTTTATCGTTATGGGTCTGGTTGACGCCATCCCGATGATCGCTGTTGGTCTGGGTCTGTACGTGATGTTTGCTGTCGCGTAAGTAGAGAAGTTCTCTACACTGAAACCACACTATTAACTTTTAAAGAGGCATTGTGCTGTGAATCTTAACGCAACAATCCTCGGCCAGGCCATCGCGTTCGTTCTGTTTGTCTGGTTCTGCATGAAGTATGTATGGCCGCCGATTATGGCTGCCATCGAGAAGCGTCAGGGAGAAATTGCTGACGGTCTCGCTTCTGCAGAGCGTGCCAAAAAAGATTTGGACTTAGCGCAAGCCAATGCGACCGACCAGCTGAAAACTGCTAAAGCAGAAGCTCAGGTGATCATCGAGCAAGCAAACAAACGCAAAGCTCAGATCATGGATGAAGCGAAAGCCGAAGCCGAGCAGGAACGTAACAAAATCGTGGCGCAGGCTCAGGCTGAGATCGAAGCCGAACGTAAGCGCGCTCGTGAAGAGTTGCGTAAGCAAGTCGCGATGCTGGCAATTGCCGGCGCCGAGAAGATCATCGAACGTTCCGTGGATGAAGCTGCTAACAGCGACATCGTTGATAAACTGGTCGCTGAACTGTAAGGAGGGAGGGGCTGATGTCTGAATTTGTAACTGTAGCTCGCCCCTACGCCAAAGCAGCTTTTGACTTTGCCGTTGAGCACCAAAGCGTAGAACGCTGGCAGGATATGCTGGCGTTTGCCGCTGTTGCCACTCGCAATGAACAAATTTCTGAACTGCTGTCTGGTGCTGTCGCGCCGGAGACGCTGTCCAAAACGTTCATCGCTGTTTGTGGCGAGCAGCTCGACGAACATGGCCAGAACTTTATCCGTGTAATGGCCGAAAATGGACGTTTACTGGTTCTTCCCGCGGTGCTGCAGCAGTTCATCGAACTGCGCGCTTTGCTGGAATCCACCGTCGAAGTCGAAGTGCTCTCTGCGAGCGTACTTAACGACGAACAGCAGGCTAAAATTGCCGCTGCGATGGAAAAACGTCTGTCACGCAAAGTTAAGCTGAATTGCAAAATTGACAAGTCTGTTCTGGCTGGCGTGATTATCCGCGCCGGCGATATGGTGATTGATGGCAGCGTTCGCGGTCGTCTTGAACGCCTGACAGACGTCTTGCAGTCTTAAGGGGACTGGAGCATGCAACTGAATTCCACCGAAATCAGCGAACTGATCAAGCAGCGCATTGCTCAGTTCAATGTGGTGAGCGAAGCTCACAATGAAGGTACTATTGTTTCCGTCAGTGACGGGATCATCCGCGTTCACGGTCTGGCCGAAGTTATGCAGGGCGAAATGATCGCGCTGCCAGGCAACCGTTACGCAATCGCATTGAACCTGGAGCGCGACTCCGTAGGTGCCGTGGTTATGGGTCCGTACGCGGATCTGGCCGAAGGCATGAAGGTAAAATGTACCGGCCGTATTCTGGAAGTTCCGGTTGGCCGTGGCCTGCTGGGCCGTGTAGTTAACACCCTGGGCGCACCTATCGACGGTAAAGGCCCGGTTGATAACGACGGTTTCTCCCCGGTTGAAGCTATCGCCCCTGGTGTTATCGAGCGTCAATCCGTAGATCAGCCGGTTCAGACTGGCTACAAATCTGTTGATGCGATGATCCCAATCGGCCGTGGTCAGCGTGAGCTGGTGATCGGTGACCGTCAGACCGGTAAAACCGCTCTGGCCATCGATGCGATCATCAACCAACGCGACTCCGGCATCAAATGTGTTTACGTGGCTATCGGCCAGAAAGCGTCCACCATCGCTAACGTGGTGCGCAAACTGGAAGAGCACGGCGCATTGGCTAACACCATCGTTGTGGTTGCGACCGCGTCTGAATCCGCTGCACTGCAATACCTGGCACCTTATGCCGGTTGTGCGATGGGTGAATACTTCCGTGACCGCGGTGAAGATGCACTGATTGTTTACGATGACCTGTCCAAACAGGCTGTCGCTTATCGTCAGATCTCCCTGCTGCTTCGTCGTCCACCAGGTCGTGAAGCTTACCCAGGCGACGTATTCTACCTCCACTCCCGTTTGCTGGAGCGTGCTGCGCGTGTTAACGCCGACTACGTTGAAGCCTTCACCAAAGGTGAAGTCAAAGGTAAAACCGGTTCACTGACCGCTCTGCCGATCATTGAAACCCAGGCAGGTGACGTTTCCGCGTTCGTTCCGACCAACGTAATCTCGATTACCGATGGTCAGATCTTCCTGGAATCCAACCTGTTTAACTCCGGTATTCGTCCGGCAGTTAACCCGGGTATCTCTGTATCCCGTGTGGGCGGTGCAGCGCAAACCAAGATCATGAAAAAACTGTCCGGTGGTATTCGTACCGCGCTGGCACAGTATCGTGAACTGGCTGCGTTCTCTCAGTTCGCTTCCGATCTGGATGATGCGACCCGCAAACAGCTGAGCCACGGTCAGAAAGTGACCGAGCTGCTGAAACAGAAACAGTATGCGCCGATGTCCGTCGCACAACAGTCTCTGGTGCTGTTCGCCGCAGAACGTGGCTACCTGAACGACGTTGAAGTCGCGAAAGTCGTGAGCTTCGAAGCCGCTCTGGTTGCTTACGCAGACCGCGAGCATGCCGAGTTGCTGAACCACATCAACCAAACTGGCAATTTCAACGATGAGATCGAGGGCAAGCTGAAAGCTATCCTCGAGACCTTCAAGAAAACCCAGTCCTGGTAACGCCTAACGGTCCTGCTGTTGAAAGACAGCAGGCCGTCTGGCAATGAGGAGAAGCAGAGATGGCCGGCGCAAAAGAGATACGTAGTAAGATCGCGAGCGTGCAAAACACGCAAAAGATCACTAAAGCGATGGAAATGGTCGCCGCCTCCAAAATGCGTAAATCGCAGGAACGCATGGCGGCCAGCCGTCCTTATGCAGAGACCATGCGCAAAGTGATTGGTCACCTTGCGTTAGGTAATCTGGAATATAAGCACCCGTACCTGGATGAGCGTGACGTTAAGCGCGTCGGGTATCTGGTGGTGTCTACTGACCGTGGTCTCTGTGGTGGCTTGAACATCAACCTGTTCAAGCGGCTGTTGTCAGAGATGAAAGGCTGGTCCGAAAAAGGCGTCGAAGCTGATTTGGCGCTGATTGGCTCTAAAGCGGCTTCTTTCTTTGGTTCCGTGGGCGGCAACGTGGTTGCCCAGGTGACCGGCATGGGGGATAAACCTTCTCTGTCGGATCTGATCGGGCCGGTGAAAGTGATGCTGCAAGCCTACGACGAGGGTCGTTTGGACAAGCTGTACATTGTCAGCAACAAATTTGTCAATACGATGTCTCAGGAACCACAGATTGTTCAGCTGCTGCCGTTACCGCCTTCCGATGACGGTGAGCTGAAGAAAAAATCTTGGGATTACCTGTATGAACCCGATCCAAAAGTGCTGCTTGATACCTTGCTGCGCCGTTATGTGGAATCGCAAGTTTATCAGGGCGTCGTGGAAAACCTGGCCAGCGAGCAGGCCGCACGAATGGTAGCGATGAAAGCCGCAACCGATAACGGCGGTAGCCTGATCAAAGAGCTGCAGTTGGTATACAACAAGGCTCGTCAGGCCAGCATCACTCAGGAACTCACCGAGATCGTTTCGGGAGCCTCCGCGGTTTAAGCTAGGTTTACGAATTACGTAGAGGATTCAAGATGGCTACTGGAAAGATTATCCAGGTAATCGGCGCCGTAGTGGACGTCGAGTTCCCTCAGGATGCCGTACCGAAAGTGTACAACGCTCTTGAGGTAGAAAACGGTACCGATAAGCTGGTGCTGGAAGTTCAGCAACAGCTGGGCGGTGGCGTGGTTCGCTGTATCGCGATGGGGACCTCTGATGGTCTGCGTCGCGGCCTGAAAGTGATCGACCTGGATCACCCGATTGAAGTACCGGTAGGTAAAGCTACCCTGGGCCGCATCATGAACGTATTGGGTGAACCAATCGACATGAAAGGCGACATCGGCGAAGAAGAACGTTGGGCAATTCACCGTCCAGCGCCAAGCTACGAAGATTTGGCCAACTCCCAGGATCTGCTGGAAACCGGTATCAAGGTTATGGACCTGATCTGTCCGTTCGCTAAGGGCGGTAAAGTTGGTCTGTTCGGCGGTGCGGGCGTGGGTAAAACCGTAAACATGATGGAGTTGATCCGTAACATCGCGATCGAACACTCCGGTTATTCCGTGTTTGCGGGCGTAGGTGAGCGTACTCGTGAGGGTAACGACTTCTACCACGAAATGAACGACTCCAACGTACTGGACAAAGTATCCCTGGTTTACGGTCAGATGAACGAGCCACCGGGTAACCGTCTGCGCGTTGCTCTGACCGGTCTGACCATGGCGGAGAAATTCCGTGACGAAGGCCGCGACGTTCTGCTGTTCGTTGATAACATCTACCGTTATACCCTGGCCGGTACCGAAGTGTCCGCACTTCTGGGCCGTATGCCATCTGCGGTAGGTTATCAGCCAACGCTGGCGGAAGAGATGGGCGTTCTGCAAGAACGTATCACCTCTACCAAGACCGGTTCTATCACCTCCGTACAGGCCGTTTACGTTCCTGCGGATGACTTGACTGACCCGTCGCCAGCCACCACCTTTGCCCACTTGGACGCAACCGTGGTACTGAGCCGTAATATCGCTTCTCTGGGTATCTACCCGGCCGTTGACCCGCTGGATTCCACCAGCCGTCAGTTGGATCCGCTGGTAGTTGGCCAGGAGCACTACGATGTAGCGCGTGGCGTGCAGTCCATTCTGCAACGTTACCAGGAACTGAAAGATATCATCGCAATTCTGGGTATGGACGAGCTGTCAGAAGAAGACAAACTGGTCGTATCCCGTGCGCGTAAAATCCAACGCTTCCTGTCTCAGCCGTTCTTCGTGGCAGAAGTCTTTACCGGTTCTCCGGGCAAGTTCGTATCGCTGAAAGACACCATTCGTGGTTTCAAAGGCATTATGGACGGCGACTATGACCACCTGCCTGAACAAGCGTTCTACATGGTTGGCACCATTGAAGAAGCAGTGGAAAAAGCCAAGAAACTGTAACGTCTTGAGAGGAGGGTGATATGGCTATGACTTACCATCTGGATGTAGTCAGCGCGGAAAAACATATGTTTTCCGGCCTGGTGCAAAAGATCCAGGTGACAGGTAGCGAAGGCGAACTGGGGATTTTCCCTGGCCATGCGCCGCTGCTGACTGCCATCAAGCCTGGCATGGTGCGTATTGTTAAACAACACGGTGAAGAAGAGTTCATCTACCTGTCCGGTGGTATCCTTGAGGTACAACCGAGCGTGGTAACCGTGCTGGCTGACACTGCTATCCGTGGAACGGACCTCGACGAAGCGAGAGCGCTGGAAGCTAAGCGTAAAGCTGAAGAGCATATCAGCAGCTCTCATGGCGATGTCGACTATGCTCAGGCATCTGCAGAACTGGCGAAAGCGATCGCGAAACTGCGCGTTATCGAGCTTACCAGAAGATCGATGTAATATTTTGGCGCGTGCATAACGCAGCTAAAATTAAGAAAGCGGCCTATAGGGTCGCTTTTTTTTTGCTTTAAAATAAGCGTTTCTACCCGGCGGGGATTGTGATGTATAACACCCGGTACAGGCTAAAAATGTCTCCGATTGCCGACAATTATACCCTGCATAACGGGATGTCAGGCTGAGCTGCGGAACGCCTAGTGCCACATGGCTTATGCCCGGTTCGTGCAGAGAAATATGTAGTAATATTGTCACCAAAGGGTTCTACTTTCGTCCATCAAAATGGAGTTATCAGGTTGCTTATGTCGAACAGCGCAATGAGTGTGGTGATCCTCGCCGCGGGCAAGGGAACACGCATGTATTCCGATCTTCCCAAGGTGTTACATCCGTTGGCCGGCAAGCCGATGGTGCAGCACGTCATTGATGCCGCGATGAAACTGGGCGCGAAAAACGTCCATCTGGTGTATGGCCACGGCGGTGACTTGCTGAAAAGTACCCTGACCGATGAAGCGTTGAACTGGGTGTTGCAGGCCGAGCAACTGGGTACCGGGCATGCCATGCAGCAGGCTGCGCCGCATTTTGCCGATGATGAAGACGTCCTGATGCTGTACGGTGACGTGCCGCTGATCTCCGTCGATACGCTCACGCGCCTGCTGGCGGCGAAACCGCAGGGCGGCATTGGCCTGCTGACGGTTAAGCTGGCTGACCCAAGCGGTTACGGCCGCATCGTGCGTGAGAACGACGATGTAGTGGGTATCGTTGAGCATAAGGATGCCAGCGAAGCCCAGCGTCAGATTACTGAAATCAATACCGGCATTTTGGTCGCTAACGGGCGCGATCTGAAGCGCTGGTTGGGGATGTTGAACAACGACAATGCGCAGGGTGAATTCTACATCACGGATATTATTGCGCTGGCCCATGCCGACGGTAAGAAAATTGAAGCGGTGCACCCGTCACGCCTGAGCGAAGTGGAAGGCGTGAATAACCGCCTGCAGCTGTCGCGGCTTGAGCGTATCTATCAGGCAGAACAATCTGAAAAATTGCTGTTGGCCGGCGTAATGCTGCTGGATCCGGCACGCTTTGACCTGCGCGGGGAACTTGTGCACGGTCGCGATATCTCTATTGATGCTAATGTCATCATCGAAGGATCGGTAAAGCTGGGGGACCGGGTGAAGATCGGTGCCGGCTGTGTACTGAAAAACTGCGTGATCGGCGATGACTGCGAAATCAGCCCCTACAGCGTGTTGGAAGATGCGGTGCTGGAATCTGCTTGTACCGTGGGGCCATTTGCCCGCTTACGCCCGGGCGCAGAGTTGGCAGAAGGCGCTCACGTCGGCAATTTCGTGGAGATAAAAAAAGCGCGTCTGGGCAAAGGTTCCAAAGCGGGCCATCTGAGCTACCTGGGCGACGCTGAAATTGGCGATGATGTGAATATCGGCGCCGGCACCATTACCTGTAACTATGATGGCGCCAATAAGCATAAAACCATTATTGGCGACGGCGTGTTTGTCGGTTCAGACACGCAGCTGGTGGCGCCGGTTTCCGTTGGCAAAGGTTCCACCATTGCCGCCGGCACCACGGTCACCCGCGATATCGCTGAAAATGAACTGGTACTGAGCCGCGTCAAGCAGGTGCATATCCAGGGTTGGCAGCGACCGGTGAAAAAGAAATAGGCGTAAGAAGATAGTGTGTTTTGCGTTGGGCTCAGGTAACGAGCCCAATACAAAACATAATAATCCCCATTCTCTACAGGCTCGGGGACGCACGGTAAAAACCGGCAAAATCAGGTCAAGGCATCGAAAGCGCCCCGAAAGGCGTTTAATTAGGAATACAACTGATGTGTGGAATTGTAGGCGCAGTAGCGCAACGTGATATTGCAGAAATTCTGTTGGAAGGGTTACGCCGTCTTGAGTACCGCGGTTACGACTCCGCCGGTCTGGCGGTGGTTGATGCCGAAGGCAACGTAAGCCGTTTACGCCGCGTAGGCAAAGTCAATAAACTGACCGAAGCCGCAGAACAACACGAACTGCATGGTGGCACCGGTATTGCTCACACCCGCTGGGCAACGCACGGTGAACCTACCGAAGCGAATGCGCACCCGCATGTTTCTGATTACATCACCGTGGTGCATAACGGCATCATCGAAAACCATGAACCGCTGCGTGAATTGCTGATCGAGCGCGGTTATCACTTCAGCTCTGAGACCGACACCGAGGTGATTGCACACCTGGTGCATTGGGAACAGCGCCAGGGCGGTACGCTGCTGGAAGTGGTGCAGCGCGTGATCCCACAATTACGCGGCGCCTACGGCACCGTGGTCATGGACAGCCGCGATCCTAGCGTGCTGGTGGCTGCGCGCTCCGGTAGCCCGTTGGTTATCGGCCGCGGCGTGGGCGAAAACTTTATCGCTTCCGATCAGCTGGCTCTGCTGCCGGTAACTCGCCGCTTTATCTTCCTGGAAGAAGGCGACGTGGTGGAAGTGACTCGCCGCACCGTCAGCATTTTCGACAAACAGGGGAACGCCATCGAGCGTCCTGAGATCGAATCCAAAGTGCAGTATGACGCCGGTGACAAAGGCGCTTACCGTCACTACATGCAAAAAGAGATCTACGAACAGCCGCTGGCGCTGAAAAACACCCTGGAAGGGCGTTTCAGCCATGGCCAAATCAACCTGAGCGAACTGGGTCCGCGCGCCGATGAATTGCTGGCTAACGTGCAGCACGTGCAAATCATCGCCTGCGGCACCTCCTACCACTCCGGTATGGTGGCGCGTTATTGGTTCGAAGCGCTGGCCGGCGTGCCGTGCGACGTCGAAATCGCCTCGGAATTCCGCTACCGCAAATCTGCCGTGCGTCCGGGCAGCCTGATCATCACGTTGTCGCAGTCCGGTGAAACCGCCGATACCCTAGCGGCGTTGCGTCTGTCTAAAGAGCTGGGTTACCTCGGTTCCCTGGCGGTGTGTAACGTGGCCGGTTCTTCGCTGGTGCGTGAGTCCGATTTGGCGCTGATGACCAAAGCCGGTACTGAAATCGGCGTAGCTTCTACCAAAGCCTTCACCACCCAGCTTGCGGTATTGCTGATGCTGGTGGCGCGTTTGGGTCGTTTGAAAGGCATGGCGGAAAGCGTTGAGCATGAAATCGTGCACGCTCTGCAGGCATTGCCGGCGCGTATCGAACAGATGCTGTCGCTGGACAAAAACATTGAAGCGCTGGCGGAAGGTTTCTCCGACAAGCATCACGCGCTGTTCCTTGGCCGTGGCGATCAGTACCCGATCGCTATGGAAGGCGCACTGAAGCTGAAAGAGATCTCCTACATTCATGCGGAAGCCTATGCGGCGGGTGAGCTGAAACATGGCCCGCTGGCGTTGATCGACGCCGATATGCCGGTCATCGTGGTGGCGCCGAACAACGAACTGCTTGAAAAACTGAAGTCCAACATCGAAGAAGTGCGCGCACGCGGCGGTCAGCTGTACGTGTTCGCCGATCAGGACGCCGGTTTCGTCAGCAGCGAAGGAATGACCATCATTCCATTGCCGCACGTGGAAGAAATCGTGGCGCCCATCTTCTACACCGTGCCGTTGCAGCTGCTGTCCTATCACGTAGCGCTGATCAAAGGCACCGACGTTGACCAGCCGCGTAACCTGGCGAAGTCCGTCACGGTAGAGTAATCAGCTGCTGTTATGTTTGAAAAGCCGGCCTGAGCGCCGGCTTTTTTATCATTTAATTTTGTTATTCAGGTCTTGTACCGAGCGTTTCAGATCGCTGATTTCGCTTTGGGCATTGTCTTGCCCTTGTAACTTACGTTTCAGATTGTCGATCTCGCTGTTTTGATTTCGGTTCTCGTTTTCCATATTGCTCAGCTTGTCTTGCAGTTTCTTGATGGCCTGTTCCTGAAGCCTTAATTGTTCTTTGAAGCCGTCTAAATCTCCAAGCTCATAATTGGAAATGACGTAGCCTTGGTCGTAATGGCTCCAAAGAAGGATGTTATCGGTACTGCCGCTCGATTGCTTGCTGCGCTGTAGTCCATCCGCCGCCGTGGCGTTGGCCATAGCCAGCAAACCAAGGCTAACCGTTGACAATATAAGTATTTTTTTCATATGAAGTCCCTTTTCCTGGGCAAGGTATAACAGAATGTTTCAGGTTAAATAATAGCCTAATCAATATGTTAATTGCACGCTTGGTGTCTTGTAATATAACTGTCATATTTCGTACATTTTACTGTCACCAAACTGTCCTATTTTCCCTCCTGCAGCAATACTTACTCTGATGAAAACGACTTGAAGTCGATTTTTGAATATCCCATTAGGAGGGATTATGAAACTGATGCGTACCACCGTCGCCAGTATTGTGGCAGCGACTTTCTCCCTGACCGCCGTGTCCGCGTTCGCTGCTGCCAGCCTGACCGGTGCAGGTGCGACATTCCCCGCTCCGGTGTATGCCAAGTGGGCAGATTCTTATCAGAAAGAAACCGGCAACAAGGTTAACTATCAGGGGATCGGTTCCTCTGGCGGCGTGAAGCAAATCATCGCCAACACCGTTGACTTTGGTGCTTCTGATGCCCCGTTGTCTGACGACAAATTGGCGGCCGATGGCCTGTTCCAATTCCCTACCGTGATCGGCGGCGTAGTGCTGGCCGTAAACATCCCGGGTATCAAATCCGGTGAATTGACCCTGGACGGTAAAACGCTGGGTGACATCTACCTGGGCAACGTGAAGAAATGGAATGACCCGGCAATCACCAAGCTGAACCCGGGCGTCAAGCTGCCGGATCAGAATATCGCCGTGGTACGCCGCGCTGACGGTTCAGGCACCTCTTTCGTGTTCACCAGCTACCTGTCTAAAGCCAACGCGCAGTGGAAAGAGAAAATCGGCGCAGGCTCTACCGTTAACTGGCCAACCGGTCTGGGCGGTAAAGGCAACGACGGCATCGCCGCGTTCGTACAGCGTCTGCCAGGCTCTATCGGCTACGTTGAGTACGCTTACGCCAAGCAAAACAACCTGGCTTACACCAAGCTGATTTCTGCCGACGGCAAGCCGGTCAGCCCAACAGAAGAGAGCTTCAGCGCCGCCGCTAAAGGCGTGGACTGGAGCAAAACTTTCGCTCAGGACCTGACTAACCAGAAAGGCGATGGCGCATGGCCAATCACCTCCACCACCTTCATCCTGGTGCACAAAGAGCAGAAAAACCCGGCTCAGGGCGCAGAAGTGCTGAAGTTCTTTGACTGGGCGTACAAAACCGGCACCAAGCAGGCCAACGATCTGGATTACGCCTCTCTGCCTAACGAAGTGGTTGAGCAGGTGCGTGCAGCATGGAAAACCAACGTAAAAGACAGTTCCGGTAAAGCACTGTACTAAAGAACGCAGGGGCGCGGGTTCACCGCGCTCCAGCCTATTTTGCAGGGCTCACCCATTGAGCTCGCCAGGGTTAAAACAGAGAGTGATCTATGGCTGAGTATAAGCCGACCATCAAAGCACCGAGTAAAAATGGTGATGTCATCTTCAGCGCGCTGGTCAAACTGGCGGCGCTGATTACCCTATTGTTGCTGGGCGGCATTATTGTTTCGCTGATTTTCGCCTCCTGGCCGAGCATGCAGAAATTCGGCTTCGCCTTCTTGTGGACCAAAGAATGGGACGCGCCTGCCGAGCAGTTCGGTGCGCTGGTTCCTATTTACGGTACCGTCGTCACGTCGTTGATTGCCCTGATTATTGCCGTACCCGTGAGCTTCGGTATCGCGCTGTTCCTGACCGAGCTGGCGCCAAACTGGCTGAGACGCCCACTGGGCATCGCTATTGAGTTGCTGGCGGCAATCCCGAGTATCGTTTACGGCATGTGGGGCTTGTTCGTGTTTGCGCCGCTGTTTGCCGAATATTTCCAGACTCCGGTTGGCGATGTGCTGTCCGGCATTCCTATTGTCGGCGAGCTGTTCTCCGGCCCGGCGTTCGGTATCGGTATTCTGGCAGCCGGGGTGATCCTGGCGATCATGATTATTCCTTATATCGCCGCCGTCATGCGAGACGTGTTCGAACAGACCCCGGTGATGATGAAAGAGTCCGCCTATGGCATCGGCTGCACCACCTGGGAGGTGATGTGGCGTATCGTGCTGCCGTTTACCAAGAATGGCGTGATTGGCGGCGTGATGCTGGGATTGGGCCGCGCGCTGGGGGAAACCATGGCGGTGACCTTCATCATCGGTAACACCTACCAGCTCGACAGCGCTTCACTGTATATGCCGGGTAACAGTATTACCTCTGCGCTGGCCAACGAATTCGCCGAAGCGGAATCGGGCGTGCACACCGCAGCGTTGATGGAGCTGGGCCTGATTCTGTTTGTTATCACCTTTATCGTCCTGGCGCTGTCGAAGTTGATGATCATGCGTCTGGCCAAGAAAGAGGGGCGCTAACGTGGCGACTATGGAAATGCAAAACGACGTGGCGCTGTTAGAAAGCCGCCGCAAAATGCAGGCCTGGCGCCGCCAGAAAAACCGACTGGCGCTGTTCTTGTCGATGGCGACCATGGTATTCGGCCTGTTCTGGCTGGTGTGGATCCTGTTCTCCACCGTGACCAAAGGCATCGACGGTATGTCGCTGGCGTTGTTCACCGAAATGACGCCGCCGCCGAACACCGCAGGCGGTGGCCTGGCGAACGCCATCGCCGGTAGCGGCTTGTTGATCCTGTGGGCCACCGTGTTCGGTACGCCGTTGGGCATCATGGCCGGCATTTACCTGGCGGAATACGGCCGTAAATCCTGGTTGGCGGAAGTCATCCGCTTTATTAACGATATTTTGCTGTCGGCGCCGTCGATAGTCGTGGGCCTGTTCGTCTACACCATTGTGGTGGCGAAGATGGAACACTTCCCCGGCTGGGCCGGGATCATCGCGCTGGCTTTGTTGCAGGTACCGATCGTTATCCGTACCACTGAAAACATGTTGAAGCTGGTGCCGGATACGCTGCGTGAGGCGGCTTACGCGCTGGGTACGCCGAAATGGCGCATGATTTCTGCCATCACGCTGAAAGCCTCGGTCTCCGGCATTATCACCGGCGTGTTGCTGGCCATTGCGCGTATCGCCGGGGAAACCGCACCGTTGCTGTTTACCTCGCTGTCGAATCAGTTCTGGAGCACCGACCTGATGCAGCCGATCGCCAACCTGCCGGTCACCATTTTCAAATTCGCCATGAGCCCGTTCGCCGAATGGCAACAGTTGGCCTGGGCCGGGGTGCTGTTGATTACCCTGTGTGTACTGTTACTGAATATCCTGGCGCGTGTGGTTTTCGCCAAGCAGAAGCATTCATAAAATTTTGAGCGCTGCCGTGGCGGCGCTGATGAAAAGAGAGAAGTCTTGATGAGTATGGTTACTGACGCTTCCAGCAGCAAAATTCAGGTACGCGATCTGAACTTCTACTATGGCAAATTCCATGCGCTGAAAAACATCACGCTGGATATTGCCAAGAACAAGGTCACCGCGTTTATCGGCCCGTCCGGCTGCGGCAAATCCACTCTGCTGCGTACTTTCAACAAGATGTACCAGCTGTACCCCGAGCAGCGTGCTGAAGGCGGTATCCTGCTGGATGGGCAGAACATTCTGACCGACAACTCGGATATCGCCCTGCTGCGCGCCAAAGTCGGCATGGTGTTCCAGAAACCGACGCCGTTCCCGATGTCGATTTACGACAATATCGCCTTCGGCGTGCGCCTGTTTGAAAAGCTGTCGCGTGCCGACATGGACGAGCGCGTCCAGTGGGCGCTGACCAAGGCGGCATTGTGGAACGAGACCAAGGACAAGCTGCACCAGAGCGGTTACAGCCTGTCCGGCGGCCAGCAACAGCGCCTGTGCATCGCACGCGGCATCGCCATTCGCCCGGACGTTTTATTACTGGACGAGCCCTGCTCGGCGCTGGATCCGATCTCCACCGGCAAAATCGAAGAGCTGATCAGCGAACTGAAGTCTGACTACACCGTGGTGATTGTGACCCACAACATGCAGCAGGCCGCGCGTTGCTCTGACTCCACGGCATTTATGTATCTGGGCGAACTGATCGAGTTCAGTGATACTGATAACCTGTTCACCGCGCCACAGAAAAAACAGACCGAAGACTACATCACCGGCCGCTACGGTTGATTACGGGAACCCAAATGGACAACCTGAATTTAAATAAACACATTTCCGGCCAGTTCAACGCAGAACTTGAGCACATCCGTACCCAGGTGTTGACCATGGGCGGGCTGGTGGAACAGCAACTGACCGACGCTATCACCGCGATGCATAATCAGGACGGTGAACTGGCCAAACGCGTTATCGAAGGTGACGCCAAGGTCAATATGATGGAAGTGGCGATCGACGAGGCCTGCGTGCGCATCATTGCCAAGCGCCAGCCGACCGCCAGCGATCTGCGTCTGGTGATGGCGATCATCAAAACCATCTCCGAGCTGGAACGTATCGGCGACGTGGCGGATAAAATTTGTCGCACCGCGCTCGAGAAATTCTCGCACCAGCATCAGCCGTTGCTGGTCAGCCTGGAGTCGCTTGGCCGCCATACCGTGCAGATGCTGCATGACGTGCTGGACGCCTTTGCGCGTATGGATCTGGATGAAGCTATCCGGATTTACCGCGAAGACAAGAAGGTCGATCAGGAGTATGAGGGCATCGTCCGTCAGTTGATGACCTATATGATGGAAGACACCCGCACTATTCCAAGCGTGCTGACTGCGCTGTTCTGCGCCCGTTCGATCGAGCGTATCGGCGACCGTTGCCAGAACATCTGCGAATTTATTTTCTACTTCGTGAAAGGTCAGGATTTCCGTCATATTGGCGGCGATGCGCTGGAAAAACTGCTGTCTGCCGACGGCAAAATAGAAAAAAAAGAGTAATTTTCCCCGCGAGTTACTCCCCGGAAGGCGCAGAAAACTGCGCCTTTATGCTGTTTAAAACCCTCAAAGATAAAAAGGTTATAAATATAGCTTTTTATATTATTTCCTGACCTATGTGGCTCTTGCTAGCTTAACAGCCAGCAGGACATCAACCACTTAGGAGCTTTTCATGAAACACCGCGCTTTGGCCTTAACTCTGTTAGCCAGCCTGACCAGCCTCGCCACCGGCGCCGCACATGCGGATAAACTCGACGACATCAAGAAAGCCGGCGTAGTGCGTATCGCGGTGTTCGACAGCAACCCGCCGTTCGGCTATATCGATCCGCAAAGCAAAAAGTTGGTCGGTTATGACGTTGACGTCGCAGACGCGATCGGCAAGGCGCTGGGCGTAAAAGTTGAGTTGCGCGCCACCAACCCGGCTAACCGCATTCCCTTGCTGGTATCCAAGAAGGTCGATTTGATCGCCGCCAACTTCACCATTACCGACGAGCGCGCCAAGGAAGTGAATTTCAGCGTGCCGTATTTCGCTACCGGCCAGAAATTTATCGCCCGTAAAGGCGTGCTGAAAACCCCGGAAGACATTAAAAAGCTGCGCATCGGTGCAGATAAAGGGACAGTGCAGGAAATCACCCTGCGTGAACATTACCCAACGGCAAAAGTGATCTCTTACGACGATACCCCGCTGGCCTTTGTGGCGCTGCGTAACGGCAACGTACAGGCGATCACTCAGGATGACGCCAAGCTGGTTGGCCTGCTCGGCAACCTGCCGGCGGCGCAGAAAGCCGATTTTGAGATTTCACCGTTCAGCATCACCAAAGAGTACCAGGGCGTCGGCATTCCAAAAGGGGAAGATCGCCTGACCGCCAGCATTAACGACACGCTGATCAAGCTGGAAAAAGACGGTGAAGCGGTTAAGATCTACGACCGCTGGTTCGGCCCGGAAACCAAAACCGCCCAACCGCGCGGCGATTTCAAGATCGCGCCTTTGGATCAACAGCCAAAAGCCTGACGATCTGGAGTGCCGAGATCTGAACGGAGGGGCGCAGCTTGCTGCGCCCCTGATGCATTTGGCAAAACAAGGATTGAACATGAATTTGGACTGGCTGCTGGCGCCTCAGTATCTGGGCTGGTTATGGGATGGCTTCCTGCTGACGCTGTGGCTTTCCGCTTGCGCGAGCCTGGCGGCCACGCTGTTGGGCTTGATACTGACGGCGATGCGCGACAGTAGCCTGCGTCCGCTGCGCTGGATGGCGGTGGGCTACAGTTCGTTGTTTCGCAATACGCCGCTGTTGGTGCAGCTGTTCTTCTGGTATTTCGCTGCCGGGCAGATCCTGCCTTCCTCCGCCATGCAGTGGCTGAACACTTCGCATCAGATTGGGCCAATTGCCTGGCCGTCGTTCGAATTTCTCGCCGGCTTCTTTGGCCTGACGTTGTATTCCACTGCCTTTATCGCCGAAGAGATCCGCTCCGGTATCCGCGGCGTCGCAGGTGGGCAAAAATACGCGGCCAATGCGCTGGGGCTGACCGGCTGGCAGGCCATGCGTTACGTGGTGCTGCCGCAGGCGCTGAAAATTGCCTTTCCGCCGCTGTTGGGCCAATACATGAACGTGATAAAAAATTCTTCGCTGACCATGGCGATCGGCGTTGCCGAACTGTCTTACGCCTCGCGTCAGGTGGAAACCGAAACGCTGCGCACCTTCCAGGCGTTCGGCGTTGCGACGGTGTTGTACATCGCCATCATTGCGTTATTGGAAGGCTGGGGCATGTGGCGACAGCAACGTAAACCCCTGGGAGGGCACTAACATGGATTTCGGCGTAATTTACGACAATCTGGGTTATTTATTGTGGGGCACCTGGCCGGATGGGCCGTTGGGCGGCGCGGCGTTGACGTTGGCGATCAGCCTGATGGCCGGCGTGGCTTCGGCTGTCCTCGGCACGCTGCTGGGCGTGGCGTTGGCGATGTCGCGCGGCGTAGCCGCCGGGTTATTGGCTGCGGTACTGGGCTTTTTCCGCGCTATCCCGGTCATCATGCTGATTTTTTGGACTTATTTCTTGCTGCCGATCCTGTTTGGCGTGGATATCCCGGAGATCACCACCGTGGTCTGCGCATTGGCGCTGATCGCTTCGGCCTATCTGGCGCATGCGGTGAAGGCGGGCATTGTCGCCATTGGTCCCGGCCAGTGGCAGGCCGGTTTGTCGCTGGGGCTGACCCGTTGGCAAACGTTGCGCATGATCGTGCTGCCGCAGGCGTTGCGCATGATGGTGCCGTCGTTTATCAACCAGTGGATTTCCCTGATCAAGGACACCTCATTGGCTTATATCGTCGGCGTCAGCGAACTGACCTTTCTGGCGACCCAGGTCAATAACCGCAGCATGGTGTACCCGATGGAAGTGTTCCTGTTTGTCGCGCTGGTGTACTTCGTGTTCTGCCTGGCGCTTGATCTGCTGGCCAATGCGGTCAACCGCCGCCTCAGCCCGCAGGCCAGGGCATTGAAACGTTCCTGGCGCTGGTGGCGCAACAAACCGCCGCTGCCGGCGAGCTGATCGGGGCCGATTAACGGGTCAACTGCCAGCCGCGTTCCCGCCATAACGCCGGAAGTTGGGCCAGATCGTCAAACGAGGTGACCAACGGGTGGTCGATAGGCTGGTTGTGTGGATCGGCGCAGAAGTAAAACACCGGAATGTCGGCGGCGATCCCGGCCTGGGCTCCGGCGGCGGAATCATCCACCAGAATACAACGCTCTACCGGCACCTGCATTTTTTCGGCGGCGTGGAACAGGAGCGCCGGGTCCGGTTTCCAGCGCTGGATGTCATAGCCGCTGAACAACCGGTCATCAAAATAGTTCAGCATGCCGGTCAGGCCGAGCGAGTGCTGCATTTTGCTGACCGGACCGTTGGAGACGGTGCACATCGGCACGGCTACTTGTGCCAGCAACTCGCGCGCGCCGGCGATCTCCTGTAGCTCACTGTCGAACAGACGGGCCACTTCCCGGCGATATAAGGGCTCCAATTCCTCTTTCGGCAGCGTGATGCCGTGCTCCGCATTAACCTGCTCGATGATCTCGTACAGCTTTATCCCTTTGTATTTCCTGAACATCTCTTCCAGCGACAGCTGAAGGCCGTAGTGGGCGAACATATGCACATAGGCTTTGCTGCACAGCACTTCGCTGTCTACCAGCGTGCCGTCGCAATCAAACAAAATGCAGTCGATCTGATTCATCAGGGTAAGCGTCCTTCGGTTAAGCGGCGATAAACCACTTTAACCGCATCAGGCAAGATTGCGACTCCTTAATCCACTTTGCCAGTGAATATCAATAAATACAGTCTGTTGACTACTTTAGCCGTAAAGACGGCGAAAAAAACCTGTGACCTGCGTCAAAAGCCAGACTTTTTGTTATAGGATAGCCAACGACTGTCCATTCCCCTCTTCGGAATTCTGATAATGAGCAAACCAGTATCTGGCCTTGACGTTGAGCAAGGCTTGCTTGGGCGCGTGTTTAAACTCAAGCAGCATGGAACCACGGCGCGTACGGAAACGATTGCCGGTATTACTACCTTTTTGACCATGGTGTATATCGTGTTCGTTAACCCCCAGATCCTGGGCGCGGCGGGCATGGATACGCAGGCGGTGTTCGTAACAACCTGCCTGATTGCCGCTTTTGGCAGCATTTTTATGGGCTTGCTGGCTAACCTGCCGGTAGCGTTGGCACCGGCGATGGGCCTGAATGCGTTCTTCGCCTTTGTGGTGGTTGGCGCCATGGGCATTTCGTGGCAGATCGGCATGGGCGCTATTTTCTGGGGCGCCGTCGGTTTGTTGCTGTTGACCATTTTCCGCATCCGTTACTGGATGATTGCCAACATTCCGATGAGCCTGAGGGTGGGGATCACCAGCGGTATCGGCTTGTTTATCGGCATGATGGGGCTGAAAAACGCCGGCATCGTGGTGGCCAACCCGGACACTCTGGTCACCATCGGCAGCCTGACCTCGCACAATGTGCTGTTGGGCGCGCTGGGTTTCTTTATCATTGCCGTGCTGTCCTCACGCAATTTCCATGCGGCGGTACTGGTCTCCATTATGGTAACCACTCTGATCGGCTGGGCGCTGGGCGATGTTAAATACGGCGGCGTGTTCTCCATGCCGCCGAACATTACCTCGGTGGTGGGCCAGGTTGATCTGGCCGGTGCGCTGAATATCGGCCTGGCGGGAGTGATCTTCTCCTTTATGCTGGTTAACCTGTTCGACTCTTCCGGCACCCTGATTGGCGTGACCGATAAGGCGGGGCTGACCGACGACAAGGGCAAGTTTCCGCGCATGAAACAGGCGCTGTATGTGGACAGCATCAGTTCGGTCGCCGGTTCGTTTGTCGGCACATCTTCCGTCACCGCGTACATCGAAAGCTCTGCCGGCGTATCCGTTGGCGGCCGCACCGGCCTGACGGCGGTGGTGACCGGTATCCTGTTCCTGCTGGTGATCTTCCTGTCGCCGCTGGCGGGTATGGTACCGGCTTATGCCGCCGCCGGCGCGTTGATCTACGTTGGCGTGCTGATGACATCGAGCCTGGCGCGCGTGAAATGGGATGATCTGACCGAGGCCGTGCCGGCGTTTGTCACCGCAGTGATGATGCCGTTCAGTTTCTCGATCACCGAAGGTATCGCGCTGGGCTTTATTTCTTACTGCGTGATGAAGCTCGGTACCGGCCGCTGGCGTGAAATCAGCCCCTGCGTGGTTGTCGTGGCGCTGCTGTTTATACTGAAAATTGTCTTTGTAGACGGCCATTAATACGACAAGGGCCGACGTTTGTCGGCCCTGTTCTCTATACCCCAGGCTTCGCGTCCGGTGCCTGATTCAATACCCACTGTAATGGCCGTTTGAAACGCGCCTGCCAGCCGCCTTCCGCGTTCTCTCCCTGGGGAAAATGCAACGTCTCCACCTGATTATTTTCGCTGAAAAGATTGGCGAAGTGCAGGGCCAGCGCCTGCTCGCTGAAGTTTTGCCGATCGTAGTACGCCACCACCACCTTCTTGTTCGCTGCCAGCGACTGCTGCGCCGGTTTGATCTCGCCATTGGGCGCAATCAGCATTGCACCGGCATAAAACTGCGGATACTTGCTCAGCAGGTTGGCGGCATGCAACGCCCCCTGTCCGCGGGCCGCGAGGTAGATCTTTTGCGGGTTGAGCGGTAATTCTTCCTGCGGCCGGAGGGCCTGTTGAATGGCGTTTTGGGTACTTTCCTCGCTGTAATTCGACCAGCGGAAGCTGTTTTCCGACAGCATCTGGGTGCCGTTGATCTCAATATAGGCGACGCCCATCTCACTGAACAGCAAGCGTTCTTCGGGGCTGATATTGGCGCCTTTGCCATAGCCGTGCAGGAACACCACGATTGGCCATCCTCCAGCCGGAGGAGTGCCGTCCGGTATGGCATAGCTGGCTTTGCCTTCAAACAACGGGGCGTGCCGCAGGTAGCGAGCCTTAGTGGCGGCGAGGATCGACTGATAGGTGGCACGGTGCTGGATGCTGTTGAAGGCGTCGTCTTCGAGCAATGCGTAGTAATACCACAACCCACGATTGGCGCTCAGTTGCAGATAGCGCTCAGCCAACTCTGTCTGGCCCTTTTCAGCCGAAGAGGCCGCTAACTGATAGGGTGCCCATACGTTGCTTCCATCTTCTCGCATCAGCGTCAGATAGAGCGACATGGCTCCGAGTTTCTTGTCTTCCTGGCTTTGGGCGGAGCGCGGCAACTGAGCGTTCAGCAGGCTATGTGCCGGCAGCTCGATCGGTTCTTCTCCGGCGGGATAGCGCATTTCTGTGGCGAGCGAAGGTCTGGTGAACAAAGCCAGTAATAGGGCTAAAATAAAAAAATACATAATTGCATAACTTTATTTTTTAATGGGTTAGAGAAAATCCTCTCACGGGAGCAGCGCCTTCAGCCGATTGACGGCCGAAGGCCTCAAAAACAGGATTTACTTCAGGCGGCGGATATAGTCGCTGAATGCGGACAACTGGCCGGTCAGGAAATCCAGCGTGCCTTGTTCGACCAATTGCCCTGCCTGCGCATCCACTTTGTTCTGGATGACACCGCCCATAAACTCCGGCTTGTTCATCACCATGGCGTCGAGGAACACCAGAATCTGGCGCAGATGATATTGGCAACGCGCGCCGCCAATGGGCCCCATCGAGCTGGTCTGAATCGCTACCGGTTTACCGGCCAGCGGCTGGTTCGGTAAGCGGGAGAGCCAGTCAATGGCATTTTTCAATCCGCCCGGCACCGAGTAGTTATACTCCGGGGTCACAATGATCACGCCGTCAGCCTGACGGATTTGCGCGGCGATAGCCTCAACCGAGGCGGGGAAACCTTCATCTTGTTGCACATCGGCATCATACAGCGGGATATCACGGATTGAGGGAAGCGCTTCGATGATCACCCCCTGAGGGGCGAGGTCTGGCAGCGCTCGGGCCACCATGGCGTTGTAAGAACCTTTACGCAGGCTACCGAGCAGGGTGACTATTTTTAAGGCTTGGTCTGACATGGTGATTCTCCCTTTCGAATGAACAGATTCAGCTTAGAACACCTGCCGATAGTAGGGCAAACATGGCGGTGAGAATAGCCAATTCCTGCATATTTGCCTGCATTTACAATTTTATTCAGAAATTAATAGGTTAAAGAAAGTTTTATCTTATCTTTTTTGCCATAAGCCGCCGATGTCAGCGGTGATGGGCCAGGCTGGTCAGTTTTACAAAGCGGGTGGATATGGTGGGGGTGCGTGATGAGATCTCGCCGTACTTCTGTAGGCCTTTGTGCTCTTCGTACTGCCAGCACACCAGCCGATCAAGATTGGGCTCATGTGCACAGGCCCAGCTAAGGTACTCGTCGATATCGCTCATCACCTGAACCTGGGGGGTAGCGCTGGAGCGAAGATGGCCGGAAAAGGGGTGTAGCAGTAGCGTCGATTGCCCGCTATTCCCCAGACCGGAAAGCTTCAGCACGCTCTGGCGGATACTCCACAACTGGGTTTCCGCTTCCAGCTGATCGTACTGTGCGCTGATCCAGGCGGTCTCTGTCGGTGTCTGATACTGGTGTTGCAGCTTTTTTTGCTGGCCGCCGCGTGCGCGCATGACCTCGATATCCAGCCCTACTTTGCCTTCATTGCTGAGCAGGACGCCCACGGTATCGCTGGCATAGGCCAGACTGAAATCAGGCAGGTGGTTGTCGGCAAAGCAGGGGCGCCCGGTGGGCGTGGTGGCTATCGGCGGCAGTGTCGGCAGCCCATAAAGATAAAACATCATTTCGGCGAGCAGGATGCGTCCCTGAAGGAAACGCTGGCGGCGTTTAGCGGAAAAAGCCGCGGTCGCGGTCAACACCTCGGCGGATAATCTATGGGTATCCAGGGCGGCGCTAGCGGGGATCCATCGGGCAAAATGACACGCCATTGTTCACTCCATGACAGAGAGGTCTCTGATAACGCAGGAGTGTTAGATTAAGCATAAGTCGCGGATTTATCATCAAAAAACAGTATGAGGTTTATCCTATTTATCTGTTTCTTGAATGTCATTGTCTGGCGCCGCATCACTCCACCATTGTATCAGCGAGGCATTTGGCGTCAGATCAAAATGCGGTTTGCCGAGCAAATGATTGAGGATGCGGGCAGAACGCCAGGCCATCAAGCTCAGGCCGCCTTCAGCGCTGCCGTGGCTGTGGATGCCGGCATTCACCGCATAAATCCGGTTCTGCTCCGGCCCTTGCCACTCAAGGTTAAAATCCGGTAACAGCGGCAGGTGCTGTTGATTGTCGAAGGGGATACGCGGCAACAGCGGTTTCAGGCAGGAAGGCAGCGAAGGGCGGTAGCCGGTGGCTAAAATGACCATATCGGCCTTAAATCCTTCCTGACGATTTTCCAGGCCATGCCGGGCACGCAACTGGAAATCCTTTCCCGTTGGCTCGATCGCCAACAGCGTTCGGTGCGGCAGCAGGCGTACGTTACGTGTCTGGTGCATTACGTCAAAACGCATGTACAGCTCGCGATACAGGGTACGCAGCGTATGGTTGCTGATGCCGTCGGCGGGCAGCTTCTGCGCCTTGATTTCCCGCTCGCGGATATCTTGCGGTAGCGTATAGAAATAATCGACGTATTCCGGGGTGAAGTACTCGTTGGTGAAGGCGGATTCATCCAGAGGCTGGAAGTTGGGCCGGCGGGAAAGCCAGTCCAGCTGCGCCGGTTTTCCCCAATGCCCGCGCAGCGCATTGAGGAAAATGTCGGCACCGCTTTGGCCACCGCCCACCACCATAACCCGTTTGCCGGTAAGATCCGGATTACGGAGGGCGATCTCTGCGGCATGCAGGCAATTTTCCCCCAGAGCCGGGTAGAACTCATCGGGGATCCAGGGATCATGGCCGGTGCCCAGGCAGATGTTTTTTGCCCATAGGGTTTGGTTGAGAGTACGGACTTCAAATAGCTGCTGGTCATCGTCAAAATCAATGCTTTCAACCGACTGCGAAAACTGTAGCCCATCTAATCTGTCGCAGGCCCAACTTAGGTAGTCCGAGAACTCTTCACGGCTGATAATTTGCTGCTCGGTGATCAGAAAACGGTAAATTTTTTTCTGCTCGACCAGATAATTGATAAATGAAAACTGGCTGCGCGGCGCAACGGCGGTCACCAAGTCCTGCAGCACGTAAGTCTGCATATACGCCGAGGGTAACAACATGCCGGGATGCCAGCGAAAGCTGGCGTTGCGATCGAGAAAGGCGTAGTTCACCTCACCGCTTTCGAAGGCCATGGCTGCCAGGCTAAGATTGAATGGCCCCAGACCAACGCCCAGTAAATCCAATGGTTCGTTCATTTATGCTTATGTCTCCCGGCAAAAATCGCTGAGATAAGCTTAGGCCAGTTTGGGCGGGTAAAGGGGAAATGACGGGGGGATTGTTGGATGCGGGTGCCGTTTCCAGCACCCGTCGCCGATTATTTTCCGATGCAGAAACTGGAGAAAATGCGCCCCAGCAGGTCATCTGAGGTAAATTCGCCGGTGATTTCACTCAGCGCTTGCTGCGCCAGGCGCAGTTCCTCGGCCAGCAGCTCCCCCGCGTAAGCGCTCACTAACTGTTCTTTGCCCTCGACCAGATGCAGAGCCGCCTGTTCAAGCGCCTGCAGATGCCTACGACGTGCCAGGAAGCCGCCTTCCATATTGCTGGTGAACCCCATGCTCTGTTTCAGATGATCGCGCAGCAGGTCGATGCCTTCGCCGGTGCGCGCCGAGAGGCGAATAAGTGAGTGACCATTTACTTCGGTCATGCCCAGCGTTTCACCGGTAATATCGGCTTTGTTACGCACCACAGTGATTGGCAGGCTGTGCGGCAGGCGCGCCATAAACTCTGGCCAAATCTCTGCCGGTTCGGTTGCGGCGGTGGTGGTGCCGTCAACCATAAACAGCACGCGGTCTGCCTGTTCGATCTCGTTCCATGCACGTTCGATGCCGATGCGCTCCACTTCGTCGCTGGCTTCACGCAGGCCGGCGGTGTCGATGATGTGCAAAGGCATGCCGTCGATGTGAATATGCTCGCGCAGTACGTCGCGGGTGGTGCCGGCAATGTCGGTGACGATCGCCGCATCGCGGCCGGCTAACGCATTGAGCAGGCTTGATTTACCGGCGTTTGGCCGCCCGGCGATTACCACCTTCATCCCTTCGCGCAGCAGGCTGCCCTGGCGCGCCTCGGCGCGTACGTTGTCCAGATCGGCCATCACGCCGTTGAGCTGCGCTTCGATTTTACCGTCAGACAGGAAGTCGATTTCCTCATCGGGAAAGTCGATCGCGGCTTCCACATAGATTCGCAGGTGAGTAAGTGCTTCCACAAGCTGGTGGATGCGGGTAGAAAACGCCCCCTGCAATGAGTTCATTGCAGAACGCGCTGCCTGTTCGGAACTGGCGTCGATCAGGTCGGCAATTGCCTCGGCCTGCGCCAAATCCAGCTTGTCGTTGAGAAAGGCGCGTTCGGAAAACTCACCGGGCCGCGCGATGCGCACGCCGGGTAGCGCCAGCACGCGTTTCAGCAGCAGATCGAGGATTACCGGCCCACCGTGGCCTTGCAGTTCCAGCACGTCTTCGCCGGTAAAGGAGTTCGGCCCCGGGAACCACAGCGCAATGCCCTGATCCAGGGTGGCACCTGCGGCGTCGCGGAACGGCAGATAATCGGCGTATCGTGGCTTCGGCAACTTGCCGAGCAGGGCCTGGGCGGCGTCTTTCGCGCCACGACCGGAAATACGCAGAATGCCGACGCCGCCGCGTCCCGGCGGAGTGGCTTGGGCTACGATGGTATCGGTAGTGCTGCTCATAACGGTTCTCTCTGACGATTCAATATGCAAAAAGGCGGTCTAATGACCGCCTCTTATCTTTCGCTGCAAGGGTTCAGCGTGCCGAACCCCTACAATACGCTTAGGTCTTTTTCTTGTCGCGGCTGTGTAAGCCACGTTTTTCCAGGCCGCGGTAAATCAGCTGCTGCTGGAGGATGGTGACCAGGTTACTGACGATGTAGTACAGCACCAGACCGGACGGGAACCACAGGAAGAACACTGTGAAGATCACCGGCATAAAGGTCATGATTTTCTGCTGCATCGGGTCAGTCACTGTGGTTGGCGACATCTTCTGGATGAAGAACATCGTCACGCCCATCAGGATTGGCAGAATGTAGTACGGGTCTTGCGCCGACAGGTCATGGATCCACAGGGCGAACGGCGCATGGCGCAGCTCAACCGAGCCCATCAACATGTAGTACAACGCCAGGAAGATTGGCATCTGGATAACCAGCGGCAGACAACCTCCCAATGGGTTCACTTTCTCGGACTTGTACAGCGCCATCATTTCCTGACTCATGCGCTGTTTGTCGTCACCGATACGCTCACGCATCGCCTGCAGTTTTGGCTGCAGCATGCGCATTTTCGCCATCGAGGTGTACTGCGCTTTGGTCAGCGGGTACATGATGCCGCGCACGATGAAGGTGATGATGATAATCGAGAAGCCCCAGTTACCGATAAAGCCGTGGATGAACTTCAGCAGTTTGAACAGCGGCTGGGAGATGAACCACAACCAACCGTAATCCACGGTCAGGTCCAGATGCGGCGCCAGTTGGGCCATCTGATCCTGCAGCTCCGGGCCAACCCACAGGGTGGCATTCAGCTGTTGCTGCGCACCAGGCTGCACCACAACCGGGGTAGATTTGAAGCCGATGGTGGACAGGTTGTCGCCAGGTTTAGCGGTATAGAAGGTATTGCTGCCCTGAGTTGCCGGCACCCATGCGGTGGCGAAATATTGTTGCAGCATCGCAACCCAACCGCCCTGAGTGGTGACATTCAGGTTCTCGTCCTTGTCGAACGCATACTTCTGATATTTGTCTTCGCTGGAAGAGTACGCCGCGCCGCGGAAGGTATGCAGAGCGAAGTTGTTGCTGCCGGTGTCGCGGTGCTTAGGCAGTTCAGTAGTCTGCTTCAGTTGGCCGAACAGGGTCAGCTCCAGCGGAGCGGTGCTTTTGTTGTCGACGTTGTAGTCAACGCCAACCGCGTAATGGTTACGCTTGAGCACGAAAGTCTTGGTGTAAACCGCACCGTCTTTGCCGGTGAAGGTCAGCGGGATGCGCAATTCATCCTGGCCTTCCGGCAGGGTGTAGTTGTCCTGCGCCGCCTGGAACAACGGGCGTTCGCCGTTTGCCGGGTTATCCGGGCCGTTTCTGCCGGTCAGACCGCTTTGCGCCTGATAAACAAATGACGGGGTGTTTTCCAGCAGTTGGAATGGAGTCGATGAACCCAGGGTATCCGGGTAGGCCAACAGTTTAGCCTGCTCGATATCACCACCACGCGTGTTGATGGTCAGCGACAGCACGTCAGTGTTAACGGTAATCAGTTTACCTTGGCCACTGGCTGGCACAGCCTGGCTTGCAGCATCACCGGTAGCTGTGTTCGAAGTCTGTTGCGTGGTCTGGGCGACTGGTTGCGGAGCGTTGTCCGTTTGCCAGGCTTGCCAGATCATGAAAGACACGAACAGCAGAGCGATGAGGAAAAGATTGCGTTGCGAATCCATCGTTAGTGTTCTCTGTTATCGTCGGTTTTCGGCGGCACGGGATCATCGCCACCTGGGTTCAAGGGGTGGCATTTTAATACGCGTTTCAATGCTAACCAACTGCCTTTTATCATGCCAAACCTGCTTAATGCCTCAATTGCGTAATGAGAACATGTCGGCTGGAAGCGACAACGAGGCCCAAGCAACGGACTGATGACGAGCTGGTAAGCCCGCACCAGCCCGATCAGGATGCGGGAGCCTGGCGACAGTGGCGACGCCATAATTTTTCCAAAGCTTCCGTCAACGCGCGGTTATCCAAATCCGCTATCCCTTTTTTGGCCACCACGACAAAATCCATCGCCGGTAACTCGTGCTGACGTAAACGGAAGCTCTCGCGGGTAAGGCGTTTGATCCGGTTGCGTTCATGCGCGCGTTTGACGTGTTTTTTGGCGACGGTAAGACCGATGCGGGGATGCCCCAGCTGGTTCAGGCGGCCGAGGATGGTGATTTGCGGCGTGCCAGCCCGTTGTGGCTGCTGGAAGACGAAAGTGAAATGAGTGGGAGTTAACAAACGTAACTCCCTGGGAAAAGCGAGCTTAACCACTCAGCGGGTTAGCTTTTATTACTTAGAAACAGTCAGACGAGCACGGCCTTTCGCACGACGGCGGGCCAGAACTTGACGACCATTTTTGGTGGCCATACGAGCACGGAAACCATGGCTACGGTTGCGCTTCAATACGGACGGTTGGAAAGTGCGTTTCATGGCGATTTCTACCTAAACTTAAAATAAGGACATAAGTCAAATGCGTTTGGCTACTCGGCGTGAAAGCTACCGACGCCTCAATCGCAATATATAAAGAGGCGGGATTGTAATAATTGTACAGTCCTGAGTCAATTCACATCGCGCGAGCCTACCTGGTTGTCTGCCAATACGGAGTAAAATCCGGTCTTGGCCCGTGGTCACAGCTGAATCCCGTCTGGCCAATGACTCACCATAAGGAACCAGGTATTACACGTAGGGCGAATATTATACGGATTCGGGGGTAAACCGCAAGGATCCTGAAGCGATCCTGGTGTTTAAAAGCCAGGATCCTTCGTGGATAACAGGGTATAACCGGTTGACAATGTAAAAAATGCCCTCCTTCGGGCGGGATCTCGCCTGCAATTCGACGTGGATGGCGAAAAGATCGCCGCAGGCCGCGGCCTGTGGATAAAATGGATCTAATCTGTGATGAAGGGGAGGATCTCTTGCTCGGATTGCGCTATGATCCGTCATTCCGATCGCGATCTCTCAAGCGGGGATCGTGAGGGACATAAACCGTGAAAGGCGGTTCGCATGCCCCACTGGTGTTCAGCCGATGCCGGGCATGTGTCAAAAATCATGAGTTATAAAAAATTAGCCTGATTCTTTTCTTTTATTGATCTTGTTCGAGTGGAGTCCGCCGTGTCACTTTCGCTTTGGCAGCAGTGTCTTGCCCGATTGCAGGATGAGTTACCTGCCACAGAATTTAGTATGTGGATACGCCCATTGCAGGCGGAACTGAGTGACAACACCCTGGCGCTTTATGCGCCCAATCGCTTTGTGCTGGATTGGGTTCGCGATAAATACTTAAACAATATCAATGGGCTGCTGAATGATTTCTGCGGTACGGATGCCCCTTTGCTGCGTTTTGAAGTCGGTAGCAAACCGCTCACTCAAATTATCAGCCAGACCGTCACTGCCAGCGTCAGCGCACCTAGCGCGCCGGTGGTGCGCGCCGTAGCGCCTTCCCGGCCAAGCTGGGATAACGCGGCGCCACAGCCCGAACTTTCTTACCGCTCCAACGTTAATCCAAAGCACACCTTTGATAACTTTGTTGAGGGTAAATCCAACCAACTGGCGCGCGCGGCGGCCCGTCAGGTGGCGGATAATCCGGGCGGTGCCTATAACCCGTTGTTTCTGTATGGCGGTACCGGGCTGGGTAAAACTCACCTGTTGCACGCGGTCGGCAACGGCATCATGGCGCGCAAGGCCAACGCCAAAGTGGTCTATATGCACTCTGAACGTTTCGTGCAGGACATGGTAAAGGCCTTGCAGAACAACGCCATTGAAGAATTTAAGCGTTACTACCGTTCGGTCGACGCGTTGCTGATCGATGACATCCAATTTTTTGCCAACAAAGAGCGTTCGCAGGAAGAGTTCTTCCACACCTTTAACGCCCTGTTGGAAGGCAATCAGCAGATTATCCTGACGTCAGATCGCTATCCCAAAGAAATTAACGGGGTGGAAGATCGCCTCAAATCCCGTTTCGGTTGGGGCCTGACGGTGGCAATAGAGCCGCCGGAGCTGGAAACCCGAGTGGCGATCCTGATGAAAAAGGCCGACGAGAACAATATCCGTCTGCCGGGCGAAGTGGCGTTCTTTATTGCCAAGCGCCTGCGTTCCAACGTGCGTGAGCTCGAAGGGGCGCTGAACCGCGTGATCGCCAACGCGAACTTTACCGGCCGTGCCATTACCATTGATTTCGTGCGCGAAGCGCTGCGCGATCTACTGGCACTGCAGGAGAAGCTGGTCACCATCGATAATATTCAAAAGACGGTGGCGGAATACTATAAAATTAAAATCGCGGATTTGCTGTCCAAGCGGCGTTCGCGTTCGGTTGCCCGCCCGCGCCAGATGGCGATGGCATTGGCAAAAGAACTCACCAACCACAGCCTGCCAGAAATCGGCGATGCGTTTGGTGGCCGCGACCATACCACGGTGTTGCACGCCTGCCGGAAGATTGAGCAGCTGCGTGAGGAAAGTCACGACATCAAAGAAGATTTCTCAAATTTAATCAGAACATTATCTTCCTAGCGCTATGAAATTTATCGTTGAACGTGAGCATCTGCTAAAACCGCTGCAACAGGTGAGCAGCCCGCTGGGCGGCCGCCCAACATTGCCAATTCTGGGTAACTTGCTGCTGCAGGTGACGGAAGGCTGCCTGCTGCTGACCGGCACCGATCTGGAGATGGAGATGGTGGCGCGCGTTGCCCTGTCCCAACCCCATGAAGCGGGCGCGACTACCGTCCCCGCGCGTAAATTCTTTGATATCTGCCGTGGCTTGCCGGAAGGGGCTGAGATCGCCGTAACGCTTGAAAGCGAACGCATGCTGGTGCGCTCCGGCCGCAGCCGTTTCTCGCTGTCAACGCTGCCGGCGGTGGATTTCCCGAACCTGGACGACTGGCAGAGCGAAGTTGAATTTACTCTGCCGCAGGCGACGCTGAAGCGCCTGATTGAGGCCACGCAGTTCTCGATGGCTCATCAGGACGTGCGCTACTACTTAAACGGCATGCTGTTCGAAACCGAAGGTGAAGAACTGCGTACCGTAGCGACCGACGGTCACCGCCTAGCGGTGTGCTCGATGCCTATCGGTCAGCAGCTGCCTTCGCATTCGGTGATCGTGCCGCGTAAAGGGGTGATGGAGCTGGTGCGTCTGCTGGACGGTGGCGATACGCTGCTGCAACTGCAGATCGGCAGCAACAATATTCGTGCCCACGTCGGTGATTTTATCTTCACCTCCAAGCTGGTTGACGGCCGTTTCCCCGATTATCGCCGCGTATTGCCGAAGAATCCGGACAAAACGCTGGAGGCCGGCTGCGACTTGCTCAAGCAGGCTTTTGCCCGCGCAGCCATTTTGTCGAACGAAAAGTTCCGCGGCGTGCGCCTGTATGTGAGCCAGAACCAGCTTAAGATCACCGCCAACAACCCGGAGCAGGAAGAAGCTGAAGAGATCCTTGATGTCAGCTACGACGGCACCGAGATGGAAATTGGTTTCAACGTCAGCTACGTGCTGGATGTGTTGAATGCGCTCAAGTGTGAAGATGTGCGCCTGCTGTTGACCGACTCGGTTTCCAGCGTGCAGATCGAAGACGGTGCGAGTCAGGCGGCGGCGTACGTCGTCATGCCGATGCGGTTGTAGAAATTATCGGGCTATCTTACTTGCCCCTTTGCGATTGGGCAGTGCTCGCAATCCTCGCGTACTCTGTGTACGCTCCGGTTGCTGCGCGCTGGCCGCGCGCAAATGGCCTGCGACGATTACGCCCTGGGCTGTTCGATGATTAAGATAACTGCAGCATGGCTCTGACGCGTTTACTGATTAAAGATTTCCGCAATATCGAAGCGGCGGATTTGGCTCTGGCGCCGGGATTCAATTTCCTGGTTGGGGCCAACGGCAGTGGGAAAACCAGCGTGCTTGAGGCGGTGTATACCCTTGGCCACGGGCGCGCATTTCGCAGCCTGCAGGCCGGAAGGGTGATCCGCCACGACCAGCCGGAGTTCATTTTGCACGGCCGTATTGAAGGCGCTGAGCGTGAAATATCCGTTGGATTAAGCAAGAGCCGTCAGGGAGACAGCAAAGTGCGCATCGATGGCAGCGACGGCCACAAAGTGGCTGAGCTGGCGCAGTTATTGCCGATGCAGCTGATTACCCCCGAAGGTTTTACCCTGCTAAACGGCGGGCCGAAATTTCGGCGCGCCTTCCTGGACTGGGGTTGTTTTCATAACGAACCCGGTTTTTTCACCGCCTGGAGCAACCTGAAACGGTTACTGAAGCAGCGTAATGCCGCGCTGCGCCAGGTCAGTCGCTATGCGCAGATCCGCGCCTGGGATCAGGAATTGATCCCGTTGGCCGAGCGTATCAGCGAGTGGCGGGCAGCTTACAGCGACGCGATTGCCGCGGATATCACCGCGACGTGCGCGCAGTTTTTGCCCGAATTTGCCCTGAGTTTCTCTTTCCAGCGCGGCTGGGACAAAGGGAGCGACTACGGAGAGCTGCTGGAGCGCCAGTTTGAGCGCGACAGGGCGTTAACCTATACCGCCGTGGGGCCGCATAAGGCGGACTTCCGCATCCGTGCCGAGGGCACGCCGGTAGAGGATTTATTATCGCGCGGTCAGCTAAAGCTGCTGATGTGCGCGTTGCGCTTAGCGCAGGGTGAGTTTCTCACCCGGCAGAGCGGGCGGCGTTGCCTGTATCTGATTGATGATTTTGCCTCCGAGCTGGACACCGGCCGTCGCCGGTTGCTGGCCGATCGCCTGAAAGCCACCCAGGCCCAGGTCTTTGTCAGCGCGGTAAGCGCTGAACAAGTGACCGATATGGCCGGTGAAAAGGGCAAGATGTTCCGCGTGGAACAGGGTAAAATAGAGGTTCAACCACAGGACTAAAATGAGCGAGAAACGTTGATGTCGAATTCTTATGACTCCTCAAGTATCAAGGTATTAAAAGGGCTGGATGCGGTGCGTAAGCGCCCGGGCATGTATATCGGTGACACCGATGATGGCACCGGTCTGCACCACATGGTATTCGAGGTTGTGGACAACGCTATCGACGAAGCACTCGCGGGCCACTGTAGTGACATTCAGGTGGTCATCCATGCCGATAACTCCGTTTCGGTACAGGATGACGGCCGTGGTATCCCGACCGGTATTCACGAAGAGGAAGGGGTTTCTGCGGCGCAGGTCATCATGACCGTGCTGCATGCCGGCGGCAAATTTGACGACAACTCCTACAAGGTATCCGGCGGCCTGCACGGCGTGGGTGTCTCCGTTGTTAACGCCCTGTCCGAGAAGCTGGAACTGGTTATTCGCCGCGAAGGCAAGGTGCATGAGCAGACCTACGCCATGGGTGAGCCGCAGGCGCCGCTGAAAGTGGTCGGTGAAACCGATCAGACCGGCACCACGGTGCGTTTCTGGCCGAGCTACGAAACCTTCACCAACAACGTTGAATTTGAGTACGACATTCTGGCCAAGCGCCTGCGCGAGCTGTCTTTCCTTAACTCCGGCGTGTCTATCCGCCTGAAAGACAAACGCACGGACAAAGAAGACCACTTCCACTACGAAGGCGGCATCAAGGCGTTTGTCGAATACCTGAACAAAAACAAAACCCCAATCCACCCTAACGTGTTCTATTTCTCCACCGTGAAAGACGACATCGGTGTGGAAGTGGCGCTGCAGTGGAACGACGGTTTCCAGGAAAACATCTACTGCTTCACCAACAACATCCCGCAGCGCGACGGCGGTACCCATCTGGTCGGTTTCCGTACAGCGATGACCCGTACCCTGAACAGCTACATGGATAAAGAAGGCTACAGCAAAAAGGCTAAAATCAGCGCCACCGGCGATGATGCGCGTGAAGGCCTGATTGCCGTGGTTTCGGTGAAGGTGCCGGATCCCAAGTTCTCTTCCCAGACCAAAGACAAGCTGGTTTCCTCCGAGGTGAAAACCGCGGTTGAAACGCTGATGAACGAGAAGCTGGTCGATTATCTGATGGAAAACCCGGGCGATGCGAAAATCGTCGTCGGCAAAATCATCGATGCGGCGCGTGCCCGTGAAGCGGCGCGTAAAGCGCGTGAAATGACCCGTCGTAAAGGCGCGTTGGATCTGGCCGGCCTGCCGGGCAAACTGGCGGACTGCCAGGAACGCGATCCGGCGTTGTCCGAACTCTACCTGGTGGAAGGGGACTCTGCGGGCGGCTCTGCCAAGCAGGGGCGTAACCGTAAGAACCAGGCGATTCTGCCGCTGAAAGGTAAAATCCTCAACGTCGAGAAGGCGCGCTTCGACAAGATGCTGTCTTCGCAGGAAGTGGCGACGCTGATCACCGCGCTGGGTTGCGGCATCGGCCGTGACGAGTACAACCCGGACAAGCTGCGTTACCACAGCATCATCATCATGACCGATGCCGACGTCGACGGTTCGCACATCCGTACGCTGCTGTTGACCTTCTTCTACCGCCAGATGCCGGAAATCATTGAACGCGGCCACGTGTTCATTGCCCAGCCGCCGCTGTACAAGGTGAAAAAAGGCAAGCAGGAACAGTACATCAAAGATGACGAGGCGATGGATCAGTATCAGATCGCCATCGCGATGGACGGCGCAACCCTGCACACCAATGCCAACGCGCCGGCGCTTGCCGGCGAACCACTGGAAAAACTGGTGGCCGAGCACTACAGCGTGCAGAAGCTGATCGGTCGTATGGAACGCCGCTACCCGCGCGCGCTGCTGAACAACCTGATCTACCAGCCAACCCTGAATGAAAGCGATCTGAGCGATCAGGGCAAAGTGCAGGTATGGATTGAGTCGCTGGTGAAACTGCTGAACGATAATGAGCAGCATGGCAGCAGCTATGACTCGGTGATCTTCGAGAACCGCGAGCGCCAGATGTTTGAGCCGGTGCTGCGCATCCGTACCCACGGCGTGGATACCGACTATCCGCTGGACTTCGAGTTCTTCCACGGCGGCGAATATCGCAAAATCTGCCAGCTGGGCGAAAAACTGCGTGGCCTGATCGAAGAAGATGCCTTCATCGAACGTGGCGAACGCCGTCAGCCGGTAGACAGCTTCGAGCAAGCGCTGGAGTGGCTGGTGAAAGAGTCGCGCCGTGGCCTGTCGATACAGCGTTATAAAGGTCTGGGCGAAATGAACCCTGAGCAGCTGTGGGAAACCACCATGGATCCGGAAAGCCGCCGCATGCTGCGCGTGACCGTGAAGGACGCCATCGCCGCCGATCAACTGTTCACCACCCTGATGGGTGATGCCGTTGAGCCGCGTCGTGCCTTTATCGAAGAAAATGCCCTGAAAGCGGCCAATATCGATATCTAACGCGTTCTGTCGCCGTAAAAATCCGCGCCGGGCAACCCGCGCGGATTTTTTTACGCTTTTTTTAGCGCTGACACCGCAGGCTTAAACGCGTTAGCATGAAGAAAATACACCTGGGAGAGGACGTTATGGCTATTGAACTGATTGCGATTGATATGGACGGCACGCTGCTTAATCCGCAGCACCAGATTACGCCTGCGGTGAAGCAGGCCATCACCGAAGCGCGCCGCAAAGGGGTTCACGTGGTGCTGGCTACCGGGCGGCCTTACGTCGGCGTGCAGGATTATCTGCGTCAATTGGACATTCAGGGCAGCGGTGATTTCTGCATTACCTATAACGGTGCCCTGGTTTTACAGGCCGTAGACGGCGCCTGCATCCTGCAGGAAACCCTGGATTTCGAAGACTACGTCTATGTTGAAGGGTTGGCGCGCGAGTTTGGCGTGCACTATCAAGCGTTTGATTTCGATACCCTGTATACGCCGAACAAAGACATCGGCAAATACACCATCCATGAAGCCCACATGACCGGTATTCCATTGAAATACCGCAGCGTGGAAGAAATGGACCGCCAGATGCGCTTCCCTAAAGTGATGATGATTGATGAGCCGGAACTGCTCGATCGCGCAATTGCCCGCCTGCCGGCCGAAGCGTGGGAGCGTTACACCATCCTGAAAAGCGCGCCTTACTTCCTGGAGATTTTGCATAAGCGGGTTGATAAGGGCACCGGGGTGAAAATGCTGGCCGAACACCTCGGCATTGCGCAGGAAAACGTGATGGCGCTGGGCGATCAGGCCAATGATACCGCGATGATCGAATACGCCGGCGTTGGCGTAGCTATGGGCAACGCCATCCCGGAACTGAAAGCGGTGGCGCAGTTCGTTACCACCGCCAACACTGAAGACGGCGTAGCGCGCGCCATTGAGAAGTTTGTGCTGAATGCCTGAGGCGTGGTTGCACTCCAGAGGGCGCACCCGCCCCCTGGGGTGTGTCAGAGCCGCGCTAAAATACCCTTCACAATCTGTACGTCCTGAATCGCCAGCCCGGTAAGATCGGCAATAGTGATTTGTTGCGGGCTGCTGCGCAGCCTTCCCCCCTGCGCCAGAGCTGCACCAAATTCAACGATTGGCTTCGATGTCAGCAAACCTTGCCGATAAGCGGTGGCGATTTCGCCATAGTCTGCGCACTGCGACAAGGCATCAACCAGCAACAGGTCAGCCCTGGCGACCAAATCGGTCGCCAGCTCCTGCTTGCCGTGGGTGTCTGCGCCAATTGCCGTGATATGGGTACCAGGCTGAATATCCGCCGCTTGCAAAATGGGCTCGCGGCTGGGGGTAGTGGTGACAATCAGCCGACAATGTGCCGCCAGCTCTGCCGCGTTTTGGGTGGTCTGCACCCGAAAACCCTCGGCTTCGGCATCCTGGCGAAAGGCTTGCAGAGCCGCTTCGTTGCGGCCCCATACCCAGACATCGCGGCATGGAGTGAGCGGTTTTAGCTGCTGCAGTTGCAACCGGGCCTGCATGCCGCAGCCGACGATGCCGATTGCCGGGATGTCCGCCGGGGCACACAGCTCGGCGGCAATACGCCCCGCCAGCGCGGTACGTAACGCGGTCAGCCAGCCTTCGTCCAGCAGCAGCGCCTGCGGTTCGCCGGTCAGTGCAGAGAAGGCCATCAGCAATCCCTGATTGCTGGCCAACCCTTGCGTCGGGTTGCGATAGAAACCGGCGGACACCTTGACGACAAACTGCTCATCGCCTTCCAGCCACGCCGATTTGATACAGCAGTCGCCCGCGGCCTGCTCAAACAGAAAATGCTGTACCGGCGGCTGTTGTACCTGTTGGCGCGAGTAAGCAATAAATCCAGATTTAAGCAGCGACGTGATGCTATCTGCGTCGAAACTGTCAATTATCTGCTGCTGGTTAATGATTTTCATCGGCGATGGCCTTGAGGTATTTCTCCAGCACGATGTTTTTTCCGCACAGCACCACCGCCACTTTTTTTCCCTGAAATTCCGGTGCCAGCTTGATGGCCGCCGCCAGGGCTACCCCGGCCGCGCCTTCAATAATCCAGCGATCGCTGGCGGCAATCCGGCGCATCGCCCGTTTGATTTCCGTTTCACTGACCAGAATTTTGCGATCGATCAGCCGTTGGCACAGTGGGAAGGTAATGGCGTTAGACTCCACGCCGCCGGCGGTGCCGTCGGACAAAGTCTCCTGCTCCTCTACCGGGAAGATATGGCCGGCTTCCAGCGCGCTGTACATGCTGGTGGCATTCTCAGGCCAACAAGCGATCAGTTGGGTTTTTGGCGACAATTGCTGCAGGACGGTGCCAATGCCTGAAATATAGCCACCGCCGCCCACGGCGACAATCACCGCATCCAGATCCGGCTGCTGTTCGACCAGCTCCATGCCGCAGGTGCCCTGGCCGGCGATCACTTGTTCGTCGTTATAAGGGGAAACATAGACCTTTCCCTGTTCCTGCGCCGCTTTCTCGCCCGCCTGTTCCGCTTTCAGAGCATCCCCCGGCACTGTCACGACTTTGCCGCCCAAGGCGCGGATGGTTTCGAGCTTGATCGCGGCGGCGGTTTCCGGCGCATAGACCGTCACGCTGACGCCCATCAGTTTGCCCGCCAGCGCCATCGCCTGGCCGTGATTACCGCTGGAGGCGGCGATCACCCCGCGTTGACGCTGTTCGTCACTCAGCAGCCGCAGTTTATTGCTGGCCCCGCGAAATTTGAATGAACCGGTTGGCTGCAGATGGTCGCATTTCAGATACAGCTCGCAACCCAGTTGCTGCGACAGCAGCACGCTGCGCTCCAGCGGGGTCACGCGTACCTGAGGACGCAACTGCTGATGGGCGGAAACAATTGCGTCGAATAAGCTGCTCATACCGGTTCCTTTTATTTTCATCGGGTTGACGATCTTTTTGATCTGATTTTCCACATGGGCACTTCCCATTTTTGTGGACTTTAAAATCCATATTGTACTTTATTGTATTCATTGTAAACCCCCCTGCGTCGACGGGAAGCACCTTGATGGGCGATGTGAAGCCCTTGCCCAATCCGGTAAGATGGTGACTTAGTGCCAACATGTGCAGGGGAGCCGCCATGAGCTATCGGGAAAAACAACTGACTTTTGAACCACGTGGACACCAGTTAACCAATATCAACGTCTGGACGCCAGACAGCCAGTGGCTGGCTTACGACGTGCGTCCGAACGGCGCTTCCTTCACCGGTCTGAGTATTGAACGGGTGAATGCCAACAGTGGCAAGGTCGAGGTGGTATATCGCGCGCAGCACGGTGCACATGTGGGTGTAGTGACCGTTAGCCCGGACGCGCCGGCCCGTTACGCTTTTATTCACGGCCCGGAACACCCGGACAGCGTTTGGCATTACGACTTTCATCATCGCCGTGGCGTGATCGTCAGCGAACCGGATCTTGAACTGGCCGTGACTCTTGATGCGATGGATATCACCGCGCCCTATACCCCCGGGGCGCTGCGCGGTGGCACGCACGTTCACGTGTTCAGCCCGGACGGCAGCCGCCTGAGTTTTACTTATAACGACCACGTGATGCATGAGCTGGACCCTGCACGGGATCTGCGTAACGTAGGTGTGGCTGTGCCGTTGCAGGGCGTAAATCCGCCCAAGCAGCATCCGCGTGAATATGATGGCAGCCATTACTGCGTGTTGGTCAGCGAAACGACGCCGCAGCCGCAGCCGGGCAGCGATCAGATTAACCGTGCCTACGAAGAAGGTTGGGTCGGGCAATGCGGCTATTTACGGCCCGATGGACGCCAACAGCGTTGGGCACTGGCGTTTATCGGTGATACGCGTTCCGCTGCCGGCGAAAAGTTGCCGGAAGTGTTTATTGTCGACCTGCCGCGCGACGACGCCGATTACGCTAAAGCCGGCTCCCGACCGCTGCAGGGCACCTCGACCCATTTACCCGCTCCCCCTTTGGGCGTGCGCCAACGTCGCCTGACATTTACCGAAGGGCGTCGTTATCCCGGCGTTATCACCGCACCGCGCCACTGGCTGCGCAGTTCGCCTGATGGCAGCATGATTGCCTTTCTGATGAAGGACGACCAGGGTGTGGTGCAGCTGTGGACGGTTTCGCCGAACGGCGGTGAGCCGCGCCAAATTACCCGGGGTGAGCATGGGATCCAGTCTGCGTTCAGTTGGCATCCGCAGGGCGGGCGAATCGCGCTGGTATGCGATAACAGCCTGATGTTGTGCGAGGTGCCCAGCGGCCGCATGCAGCGCCTGACGAAACGCACCGTGCTGCCACCGTCGGGCGATGCCATTGTCTTTTCGCCGGACGGTAACCAAGTGGCGTTTATGCGCGAGGTTGAGGGTTTCAGCCAGATTTTTGTGGCTACGGTGTGATCAGGATGCGGGCCGGGCAGCCCGCGTCAGAGCCTTTTAATGTGCGGCTACGCTGGCTGCATGGCTGGGATCGCCGCTGGCCGCCAGGTTCTGCTCTTCGCCGCGCAGGATGCGTGCTCTCGGCGAGTCTGCGGTGTCGTCACTGCCGGAGCGCATATAGTCGTAAGGCAGCAGCACGGTGTCCATCACGGCCGAGAAGGGCAGATCCAGCGCCACCAGCGGCATCATCGCCCAACTGGTGTTGTCGTCCTTCAGCATGCCCACGCTGGCGCGGGTACCCGGATAGTAGCCCTGATTCGGGCCGGTGTGGCTCATCACGCTGGAGCAGCCGTTTGTCGCCAGCAGCATGCAACTGGTTGCTATCACTTTTATCGTTTTCATTATTCCATCCTGCAGGGTGCTGTTCCCTAAAATTTGCTGATCTATAACATCTTGTCGATGTTTTAAAAGGAGCAAGGTTACGCTCTGTGGCGGCTCTCTCACTTTATTGTAAGGGATAAAAAAACTTTCGCCGAACTGATTGTCATTTTTTTGATCGCCGCCGGTTGAAATGATGAAATCAACCCCCATTTTCTTATCAGAAGCAAATTAAGAATTTGCCGTAAGGGAATTCTTATTATTAGCCTGTCCTTAGTGGAAGGCGTAATTATTAAACCTCGCTGAAGTGCCTTAGGAGGCTGTTTTATGCGCAATTTCGATCTTTCCCCGCTATACCGTTCCGCCATTGGTTTTGACCGCTTGTTTAACGCGCTGGAGGCTGGGCAGAGCCAGGGGAATGGCGGTTACCCACCTTATAACGTTGAGCTGGTGGATGAAAACCATTATCGCATTGCGATCGCGGTGGCTGGGTTTGCCGAGCAGGAACTGGAAATCACCACCCAGGACAATCTTCTGATTGTGCGTGGTGCCCATAATAACGAACCTGCTGAAAGAACCTACTTATATCAAGGTATTGCCGAGCGTAACTTCGAGCGTAAATTCCAGCTGGCCGAGCATATCCAAATTAAAGGCGCGAAGCTGGAGAATGGGTTGTTGTATATCGATATGGAACGCATCGTACCGGAAACATTAAAACCGCGCCGAATTGAAATTAAATAATTCTTATTTCATCAGCGAAACGTCTCGCTGGTGTTAAATGTTAACTTGCCCGCCGTCAGGGGGCACTTAAACATCATCTCGCTTCATAGAAGGAGTTTTACATTATGCGTAATTACGATCTGTCACCTTTGCTGCGTCAGTGGATTGGTTTCGACAAGTTGGCCAGCTCAATGGGCGGCCAGGAACCCCAGGGCTTCCCGCCGTACAACATAGAGAAAAGCGACGACAACCACTACCGCATTTCTCTGGCGCTGGCCGGGTTCAAACAAAGCGAACTGAACATTGAAGTGGAAGGGCCGCGCCTGACCGTGAGCGGTAAGCCGACGCCGCCGGAAAAACAGGTGGAATACCTGCATCAGGGGCTGGTGTGCAAAGAGTTTACTCTGACCTTCACGCTGGCCGAGCACCTGCAGGTTGCTGAGGCGCAGTTTGAAAATGGCCTGTTGCACATCGATCTGGTGCGTCAGGTGCCGGATGCCTTGCAACCGCAACGCATCGCCATCGGCACCACGCCGGGGTTAGAAGCTCAGTAACCGACTGAAAAAAACCGGTAATAATACGGGGGAAGTCCAAACGGGCTTCCCCCGTTGCATTCTGTGGCGTAACCCACATTCCCCCCGTCCCGCTTATGCCAGAATCCCTATTAATTGTGTGCTTTAACCGCAAACCGGTTGTTAAACTTCTGGCAAGGATGTGACCTATGAGCGATATCGCCCTGACCGTCAGCATGTTGGCGTTGGTGGCCGTTCTCGGGCTGTGGATGGGTAACTGGAAGGTGTATGGCGTCGGGCTGGGCATTGGCGGGGTCCTGTTCGGCGGCATTATCGTGGGGCATTTCGCCCAGAGCTGGCAAATCAGTCTTAACGGCGACATGCTGCATTTCATTCAGGAATTCGGGCTGATCCTGTTCGTTTACACCATTGGCATTCAGGTGGGCCCAGGTTTCTTTTCTTCCCTGCGGGTGTCCGGGCTGCGGCTCAACGGTTTCGCCATTTTACTGGTGCTGGTTGGCGGCGTGGTGGCGGCGGGGGTTCACAAGCTGTTTGCCGTGCCGCTGCCGATCATTCTCGGCGTGTTCTCCGGAGCGGTCACCAATACCCCCGCGCTCGGTGCCGGGCAGCAAATTCTTACCGATCTGGGGTCCGATCCGGCGTTGGTCGATCGCATGGGGATGGGTTACGCCATGGCCTATCCGTTCGGTATCTGCGGCATCCTGCTGGTGATGTGGCTGATCCGCCTGTTCTTTCGTATCAATATCGATAAGGAAGCGCAGGTGTTTGAAAACAGCCTGGGAAATCACCACGAACTGCTGCACACCATGAACGTGGCGGTGCGTAATCCCAATCTGCAGGGGATGGCGATAAAAAATGTGCCGCTGCTGAATGGGGAGGACATCGTCTGCTCACGGCTGAAACGCGGCGAGCTGCTGATGGTGCCCGCGCCGCTCGAGAGGCTGGAGTTGGGCGACTATCTGCATCTGGTAGGAAAGCGCGAGAGCCTGGAAAATGCCCGGCTGGTGATTGGCGAAGAGGTGGACGTTTCGTTGTCAACGCGCGGCACGGCGTTACAGGTGGTGAGGGCGGTGGTGACCAATGAGAAGGTGCTGGGCAGCAAAATCCGCGATCTCAACCTGAAACGGAAATATGACGTGGTGATCTCGCGCCTGAACCGTTCCGGGGTTGAACTGGTGGCCGGCAGCAACGTTACGCTGCAATTTGGCGATATCCTCAACCTGGTTGGCCGGCCGGAATCGATTGAAGCGGTCGCGGCCATCGTCGGCAACGCTCAGCAGAAATTGCAACAGGTGCAGATGTTGCCGGTATTTATCGGCATCGGGCTGGGAGTGTTGCTGGGTTCTGTCCCGCTGTTTGTACCGGGTTTCCCGGCGGCATTGCGCCTTGGGCTGGCCGGCGGGCCGCTGGTGGCGGCATTGATCCTCGGGCGTATCGGCAGCATTGGCAAGCTGTACTGGTTTATGCCGCCGAGCGCCAACCTGGCGCTGCGCGAGTTGGGCATTGTGCTGTTTCTGGCGGTAGTGGGGCTGAAATCGGGGGGGAACTTTGTCGATACCCTGATGCATGGCGAAGGGCTGGCGTGGATTGGCTACGGCGCGTTGATTACCGCTATCCCGTTGCTCAGCGTGGGTGTGCTGGCGCGGGTCGTGGGCAAGATGAATTATCTGACGCTGTCCGGCATGTTGGCAGGTTCGATGACCGATCCGCCGGCGCTGGCCTTCGCCAACGGCCTGCACCCGACCAGCGGCGCTGCCGCGCTGTCTTATGCCACGGTTTACCCTTTGGCGATGTTCCTGCGCATCATGTCGCCGCAGTTGCTGGCGGTGCTTTTTTGGGCGATGTAGCGAGCCGGGGCGCAGCTTTTACCTGCTAACTGCGCCCCGGCTCAGGCATCAGCCCGCTTCCTGGTGCGCGCGTTCGATCTCTTCCGCCAAAATCGCCACGCCGCGCTCGATTTTCTCCGGATCCGGCACGTAGTTCATCCGCATGCACTGGTGAGTATGCGGCCATTCATGCTCCAGCCCCGGGAAGAAGTAGTGGCCCGGCACCATCAGCACGCCGCGTTTTTTCAGGCGCTGATACAGCAGCTCGGTGGTGATCGGCAGATCCTTGAACCACAGCCAAAGGAAAATCGCCCCTTCCGGTTTGTGGATCAGGCAACGCTCTGGCGACAGATAGCGGCGGATTATCTCGATGGTGTGTTCAACGCGCTGTTTGTAGAACGGGCGGATCACCTCGTTCGACAGGCGCAGCAGATCGCCGCGTTCGATCATTTCCGCGGCCATCGCCGGCCCCATGCTGCCCGGTGACAGGCTGATGATGCCGTTCATGTTGGTCAGGGCGCTGATGACTTTCTCATCGGCAACCACGATGCCGCAGCGTGAGCCGGGCAACCCGAGCTTGGACAAGCTCATGCACAAGATGATGTTCGGGTTCCACAGCGGCGTCGCTTCGCTGAAGATAATTCCGGGGAACGGCACGCCGTAAGCGTTATCGATCACCAGCGGAATATTGCGCTGTTGCGCCAGCAGATCGAGCTTCATCAGCTCTTCGTCGGTGATCACGTTCCCGGTTGGGTTGGTCGGGCGCGACACGCAGATCATGCCGATGTCGTCGCCAATGTGCAGGTGTTCGAAATCAACGTGATATTTGAACTGGCCTTCCGGCAGCAGCTCGATATTGGGTTTGGCCGACACGAACAGACCCTCGTCCAGCCCGGCGTCGGCGTAGCCGATATATTCCGGCGCCAGCGGGAACAGCACGCGGCGACGGCTGCCGTCGGCATAACGCCCGGCAAACAGGTTAAACAAGTAGAAAAACGCGCTCTGGCTGCCGTTTGTTAGTGCAATATTCTGTGGTGAAATCTGCCAGCCCAGCTCGTCGCGCAGCAAAGTAGCCAGCGCTTTCAGCAGGGCGTCTTTGCCCTGCGGGCCGTCGTAGTTACACAGCGCCTCGGTCAGTTTGCCCTGGTCCAGCATGTCCTGGCACAGCTGTTTGAAGTAGCTTTCCATCTCTGGAATTTGCGCCGGATTGCCGCCGCCGAGCATGATGGCGCCGGGCGTGCGCAGGCCTTCGTTCAGGTCATCCATTAAACGGGTAATGCCCGCGTAACGGGTAAATTTGTCGCCGAAAAGTGAAAAAGTCATAGGTGCAACAGTATTGTTTTTAGCAGGTAATCGCCCACCATACCGCCAGATAATTTTCGGCGCAATGCGGTTCATAAATCAACCACCGGGGATAAACTTCACCCGGTGGTTGTTTTCCAGCAGATTGTACTGAATTAATGTGACCGATCGCCGACCCACACCACCATCACCTTGTCGTCGCCAAGTCGGCGGCTGAAGGCATAGTAGCCTGCGGTTTGCTGCGACTGTTGCGTGCCGGCGCCGATCGCCGGATGGCGGGCGCGGAACTGCCCAAGCCGCTGCCAATGCGCCAACAGTGGCGCTTTGGCGTCTTGCAGTTCACGCCAGTTCATATCGGAACGCGTGCCCTGCAGCGGATCCGAACCGGTCGGGCCGAGCTGGCGGCCGCTTTCATCACCGTAGTAAATTTGCACCGCCCCAGGGGCCAGCAGCAGCAAATCTGCCGCACGCTGCTGCAATGACAGCGAACCTTTGGCATCGCTGGCGAAGAACAGCCGGGTATCGTGCGAGGAGAGATAGCTCAGTACGTTGAAATCCTGCAGCTTGTCGGCCATTTGCTGGTAAGTGGCATCGATACTGGAGAAACAGCTCAGCGCCTGCGAAGCCTGATCCTGAAAATCGAAATTGATCATCGCGTCGAAGCCGTTCTGGTAATAGTCGCTTTTCATGACGCCGTGGCCCCAGGCTTCGCCGGTCATCCAGAACGGGGCGTCATCCAGCGCCTGGTGTGGATTGGCGGCTTTCCATTGCGCCAGTGCCGCCGTGGCACGCTGTTTCAGCAGCGCCAGCGTGGGTTTCTCCACGTGCTTGGCGGTATCGACGCGGAAGCCGTCGATACCGTAATCGCGTACCCATTGGCTGAGCCAGGTGGTCAGGTAGTCGCGGGTGGTAGCGCCGGGAATGTCGTGCGCGGCGGTGTCGGGTTTGTGGCGATAGAACAGCGGCAGGCCACTGACGCCGGGCGCTTCAGTTTTGATGTCCGGGAGGAAGGCCAATGACATGGTGAGGTCGTTATAACCCGGCGAGTCATAGTCGCCGATATCGGTGCGGATCCAGTTTTTTCCCCACCACGGGCTCCAACCCGCCTTGTCGCTGAAATTAATGTAATCGTTGAAGCTGTGCCAGTTTTGGCCTGGACCAGGCCGCCAGTCGCCCCAGTTTTTACCCAGCGTTTTTTCGATCTCCGCGCCCTTCAGGTAGAGCGAGCCGAATTGGAAGGTCTGCATATCGGCCAAGGTGGCGTAGCCGATATGGTTTACCACCACGTCGAACAGAATGCGGATACCGCGTTGGTGCGCCTGTTCGACCAGTTTGCGCAGGTCTTGCTCGGTGCCCATATTGGCGTCGAGCCGGGTCCAGTCCAGTGCGTAGTAGCCGTGATAAGCGTAGTGCGGGAAATCGCCCTTGGTGCCGCCGCCGACCCAACCGTGGATCTGTTCCAGCGGCGAGCTGATCCACAATGCGTTGACGCCAAGCTGTTGCAGGTAATCCAGCTTTTGCGTCAGCCCGGCGAGATCGCCGCCGTGGAAGGTGCCGATCTCCTGCATACCGTCGCTGCGGCGGCCGTAGCTGTGGTCGTTGGTCGGGTTGCCGTTCTCAAAGCGATCGGTCAGTGCGAAATAGACCGTGGCGTTGTGCCAGTTGAACGGTGCCGGTTTTTCCGTGCCGGCGGATTCCAGCAGCAGCATGCCGCCGCTGCCTGCGGCAGGCTGAAGGGTCACTTTGCCCTGGCTGACCCTGGCCGTTTGACCGGAATAGAAATCGCGCACTGTTTCGCCTTCGGCGAAGGTCGCCGCTACGTCAAGGGTGACGGGCTTGCCGTCCCAGCGCTGGCAGGTGCGGGTTACCGCTGCTGCGGCGGCCTGTGGGGCCGTTTTCAGGCTGAGTTGCAGCGTCGGCGTACCGCTGCGGGTATCGATGCGCACCTGGTATTCACCGTCGCGGAACAGCCGCCAGGTGACCGGCGGGGCATCGCCGCAAGGTTGCAGCGACAGGGTTTGATTCAGCCTGGCCGCAGCGGTCGGCTGCCAGCATTGCCGATCCTGATAAATTTTCAGCGGCAGTTCGCCCTTGGGCAGCGTGGCGTGGCTGGTGAACAGCCCGGCGGTGGATTCGTCAAAGGTCGGGAAGCTTTGCAGCGTCCAGCTTGCTGTTGCGGCCGGTGACAGCAGCATCAGCAGGGGTAGGGTCAGGCGTTTCATGGCTCTCCTTACGCGCGGCAGGAAGCGTTTTTATTCTGGGGTGAGGTCAGTGTGACAAATGAAGAAAAAATAGCCTCATCCCGATGGCGTATTTTCAGGGAGGAGGGAGAAGGGGGAGAACTCAGTCCGTTATCCGCTGTTTTTTTAATCTATATTACAATGTATACATTGTAGTGCAAGGTGACCTATGAGCGTGATGTCCGTTCGACTACCGGAAGATCTCAGTGAGCAATTAGAAGCTTTGGCCAAAGCGACCGGCAGAACAAAATCGTTTCTGGCCGGGCAGGCTATCCGTGATTTCATCAACCGTGAAGCCTGGCAGATTGCGGAAATTCAACAGGCCATCGCTGAGGCGGATAAGGGGGACTTTGCTTCTGATGATGAAATGGAAGCCCGCTTCAAGAAGATGGGGGTGATTGTTAACGATGAAAATTAAATGGCTAAGGAAAGCCGCAAGCAATTTTGATGACGAATATGATTGGTTTTATCAAGAGAGTCATCAGGTTGCGACAGAGTTTGCCAGGGAGGCTTTTCGTTTAGTGAGTTTGCTGGTTTCAAATCCGGCCCTGGGCCGGGCCGGCAGGGTGATGGGCACCCGGGAAATTGTGATGAAAACCTTCCCGTACCTGATCCCGTACAGAATTAAAAACAATGAAATACATATCCTTAGGATATTTCATATGTCGAGAGGCGGTTGGTAGTTTTGCAGGGATGCCAGTTTTGTCATCCACTGGCATCCCTGCAAGTTACTTCTTCAGCAACTGCGGATTGACGCAGTTTTCTTTTACCGTGCCGGTCAGCGCGGCAATCAGGTTATCCACTGCGCATTCGGCCATCGCATTGCGGGTTTCATGAGTGGCGGAGCCGATGTGCGGCAGTGCCACCACGTTCGGCAGCGTCAGCAGCGGCGAAGAGACCGGCAGCGGCTCTTTCTCGAAGACGTCCAGCCCGGCGGCGTGGATCGTTCCGTTCTGCAACGCTTCTATCAGTGCGGCTTCATCCACCACCGGGCCACGGCCGGCGTTGATCAAAATACCGCTCTTTTTCATCTTCGCCAGTTGGTCGCGGCTGATCATATGGAAGGTTTCTTCGGTCAGCGGCAGCGTGATGCAGATGAAATCGGACTCGGCCAACAGGGTGTCCAGATCGCAGCGGCGGGCGTTAAAACGCGTCTCGGCCTCTTCGTGGGTGCGGCGAGCGTTGTACAGTATCGGCATGCCGAAGCCGAAATGCGCACGCTGCGCCAGCGCCAGGCCGATGCGGCCCATGCCGAGGATGCCGAGGGTTTTATGGTGCACGTCGACGCCAAACCAGTCCGGCCCGATGCTGCCCTGCCATTCACCGGCTTTTACCCGCTCGGCCACTTCCACCACGCGGCGAGCCGTCGCCAGCACCAGGCTCATGATGGTATCGGCGACGGTTTCGGTCAGTACGGTCGGGGTATGCATCAGCACCACGTTATGGGCGTTAAGCGCGTCGACGTCGAAATTGTCGTAACCGACGGAAATGGTCGAAGCGGCACGCAGCTTGGGTGCTTGTTGCAGGAAAGCTTCATCAATCTTGCCGCCGGAACCGATGATCCCTTCCGCCTGAGCGAGCGCCTGTTTCAGCTCGTCGCGGTTATCCGGCGACAGGCCATCGAAGGCGTGCACGGTAAAGTGCTGTTCCAGCCGTTGACGCAGGTCGGCGGGGATGCTTTTGTACAATACGATAGAAGGCTTCATCACGAACTCCAGCAATACCCTTTGTCTTGCAGGCTGCAGCGTTGTTGGCTACAACCTGAAATCCATCGGGTATGTTCAACAGAAAATAAAGTATAACGAGATCAGGCTACTTGTGGATGAACCTCGTTGCGAGCGGGTTTGACGATCAGCGTCACGACGACCGCCACGATCAGCGCTATGGCCATAAACATATAAGAAGCTGACGGGTTGCCGGTCGCGCCGTTCAGGTAGCCGACGAACCAGGAGCCGAAGAAGGAACCCAGCGCACCCATGCTGTTGATCAGCGCCATCGCGCCACCGGCGACGTTTTTCGGCAGCATTTCCGGAATGATGGCGAAGAAGGGTCCGTACGGGGCATACATTGCCGCGCCGGCGATCACCAGCAGGCCGTAGGAAACCCAGAAATGGTTGGTGCCGACGGCATAGGAACCGAAGAACGCCAGCGCGCCGATCAGCAGCAGCGGCCAGACGAACAGTTTGCGGTTCTGCATTTTGTCCGAAGCCCAGGACACCAGGATCATGGAGATAGTCGCCGCCAGGTAAGGCACCGACGACAGCCAGCCGGCTTCCACCATGCCCATTTGCATGCCGCTGCGCAAAATGGACGGCAACCACAGCACGAAGCCGTATACGCCGATGCTCCAGGCGAAATACTGTACGCACAGCAAGATCACGTTGCGTGAACGGAAGGCTTCACCGTAGTTGCGCACCGCCTTGATGCCTTTCTGCTCCTCATCAAGCTGCTTTTGCAGCGCCGATTTTTCTTCTTCGTTCAACCATTTGGCCTGTGCCGGCTTGTCTTTCGCCAGCACCCACCAGCAGAAGGCCCAGAGTACCGCCGGAATACCTTCGATGATGAACATCTCGCGCCAGCCGAAGGCGTGGATCAGGTAGCCGGAAACCACCGACATCCACAACACGGTTACCGGGTTACCGAGGATCAGGAAGGTATTGGCGCGAGAGCGTTCTGATTTGGTGAACCAGTTGCTGATGTAAATCAGCATCGCCGGCATCACGGCCGCTTCCACTACGCCGAGAATAAAGCGAATGGCGGCCAGCATCGGGATATTGCTGACCACGCCGGTCAACGAGGCACAGCCACCCCACAGGATCAGGCACCAGAAGATCAGTTTTTTTACGCTGCGGCGTTCGGCATAGATCGCGCCGGGAATTTGGAAGAAGAAATAGCCAAGGAAAAACAGCGCGCCCAGCAGCGAAGACATGCCTTTGGTAATGCCCAGATCGTCGTTGATGCCGGCGGCCGAGGCAAAGCTGAAGTTAGCGCGATCGAGGTAGGCCAGGCTGTAGGTGATAAACACGATGGGCATGATGTACCACCAGCGTTTGGCCGCGAGAGTGACTGTATTCATGTTCAGATTCCTCAGTGGTGTCGTATTCCCGTTGCCTTTCAAGCTGCAGCCAACAACGCTGCAACTTGGAAATCATTGGGTATTGCTCTCCCGGCGAGTCTGGTTGTAGGGCCAGAGGCGTGTGCCGTTCGGAGAAGGCTGTTAACTGATTTTGTTTGTTATTTTTATTCAGCCAGTGCCGCGCGGGTTGGCAACCCTTCGCTGTCGCCGATGGCCTGGATCGCCAGCGAGCCGATTTTATTGCCGCGTTGCACCGCCTGTTTCAGCGTTTTGCCCTCCAGCAGGGCGCTGATCGTCCCAACGGCAAAGCCGTCTCCTGCACCTACGGTATCCACTACGTTGCTGACTTTTATCGCCGGTACTCTGGCCCGATCGCCGGCGGCGGTTTTAAACCAGGCGCCGTCCGGGCCGGTTTTGATGATCACCGCTTGCACGCCGCGTTCCAGGTAGAAATCGGCGATGCCTTCCGGCGTGGATTGGCCGGTAAGGATTTGCCCCTCTTTGAGCCCCGGCAGCACCCAGTCGGCGGCGAACGCCAGCTTGTTCAACTGGTCGATCATCACCTGTTGGCTGGACCACAGCACCGGGCGCAGGTTGGGATCGAATGAAATGGTCTTGCCCATGGCGCGCATTTCACGGGCGGCATGGTTGCACAGCTCCAGCGATTGACCGGACAGGGCCGCAGCCACGCCGCTCAGGTGCAGATGGCGTGCGGAGCCGAAGTAATCGCGGTTAAAGTCGGCGGTCGACAAATGGCTGGCCGCTGAGCCTTTACGGAAATACTCCACGCTGGGATCGGTACCATCGGTAGTTTTCGATTTGATCTGAAAACCGGTCGGATAGTTGCCGTCTACCGTGACTTGCTGGAAGTTAATGCCTTCTTTTTTCAGCTGTTGCAGGGCGAAACGGCCGAAAGCGTCGTTGCCGACCCGGCTGACCCAGCCCACGTTCAGACCCAGGCGCGCAAGGCCAATCGCCACGTTCAGCTCGGCACCGGCGATGCGTTTGGTGAAGGTCTCGACTTCAGCCAGATCGCCGGTTTGCGTGGCCACGAACATCGCCATGGCCTCACCCAGCGTAACTACGTCCAATGGCGCATTACGCGCCGCTGTCAGCGTTGTCATGATGTTTACTCCGCACGCAGAAGGTTAACGTAGTGGCGGGTAACGGCTTCCAGGCTGTCACCTTGCAGAGGGAATTCGATGCCGCGCGGCGCGTCCAGCGGCAGACGGGTCCGCAGATCGCGCCAGCTGCCGTCGGTGTCGTCCAGCGCCACTGCGCGCCAACCGCGCGGGCCGTGGGTGGCAGCTTTAACGTGAACATAGCTGACGTGCTGCGCCAGGCGTTCTGCGGCGGCGAAGGCGTCTTGCCCCACCCAGTGCCAGTTGGCCATATCGAACGTCATGCTGACCGGCAGGTGGTTGTCTTCCGCAGCATGGAAAAAGGCATTCAGCAACGACAGGATGCCGCAGTCAGGGGTCTGGTCATTTTCCACCACCAGCTTGACCGGGTGCTGCTCCAGCGCCACTTTCAGTTCGGTAAAATCGAAGCCCGGTTGGTAATGCCCAAGGGAAAGCTTCAACTGCCGAGCATGCAGCACCTGAGCTTCCGCCAGCAGCGCCGGCAGGTTTGGGTTCAGCGTATGCTGTGGGGTAAACAGCGCTTCAGGAGCGGAATAAACGGCAAACAGCTGCTGCTGTTCAATCGCCTGAGCCAGCGCCGGCAGGCTTTCCAGCTCCTGGGCGGAAAACAGCTCGCGGCGGATCTCCACGCCATCCGCGCCCGCGCCGGCAATGATCGGCAGTAAAGCGGCTTGCCCGCCGTGTTGCCGAACCACATCGGTGCCGTATGCGCCGGTCACTACGATAATTTCTCTTTTCATTTTGGCTCCTGAGGTGGCGTTATTCCCACCGCTGCTGTTAAGGGTACGTTAAATGGAACCGGTTCCAGGTTAAAGCGACAGAATGTAAAAATATGATCGCAATCACGAACATGAGCAAAAAATAGTCTTTCGAGAGAGGCGAAGAGGCGCCGTAAACCGCGCCACTGCGGGGAAAAGGGGGGTTAGCGGGTGGTGGAACCGCGCACGATCAGTTCACCAGAGAACATCTGTTCGCCGATCGGCGCATCCAGGCCCTGAATGCGTTGCACCAGTTGTTCCAGCGCCGCGTGGCCCATTTGATAGGTCGGCTGCTTCAAGGTGGTGATGCCTACCCCCGCCAGTTCAGCCCATTCCAACTCGTCAAAGCCGAGCAGGCCGATGTCGCTGCCCCATTGAATGCCCAGCCGGCGCATGGCGCGCGCGACCTGCAACGTCAGCGCGCCGTTGGCGGAAATTACCGCCTTGCGCATGCCGCGGTGGCGGGCGTTAAAGCCGCTGAGTACGCTTTCCAACTGCTTGAGGTCGTTAAGCGGCGTCTCGGCTTGCTCAGCCAGCAGCCCGGCATGTTGCGCCATGGTCTGGTTAAAGGCGTGCAGCCGCTCCAGCCGGGTATTGACCGTGCCAATGGGTTCGCTGAGAAACAGGATGGCTTCGAATCCCTGTTGCAACAGATGTTCGGTGGCGGTGGTCGCCGCCTCATGGTTGTTCAGACCGACCACGTCGCAGGCGAAATCAGGGATTTTGCGGTCGATCAGGACCATCGGCAGCATGGATTGTTGCAGCGTCGACAAGGCTTCTTCACGCATGCCGACGGCATTGACCACGATGCCCTCAACCCGGTAGCTGCTGAGCAACTGCAGGTAGTGTTGCTCCTGATTGACCTCGTTATTGGTGTTACACACCAGCAGGGTAAAGCCGTGTTGACGGCAGGCGGCTTCGATACCGCGCATGACGTCCACCGAGTAGGGGTTGGTGATATCGGCGATGATCAGGCCAATCAGACGCGTTTGCCCGCCCTTCAGGCTGCGGGCCATCTGGCTCGGCCGGTAGTCGAGCTGTTGGATTGCCTGTTCGATACGCTGTTTGAGATCGTCAGAAAGCAGGTGCTGCTCACCATTCAGATAGCGCGATACGCTGGTCTTGCCGGTTTTGGCGGTTTTCGCCACATCGCTGATGGTGGCGCGCCCCGAGGCGCGCATTGCCTTAACAGTGCTCACTGCCGATCTCCCCTGCGGTTAATTGCCAAGGAGACTACCACACCCGGCGTGGGGCCGGGAATGTTGAATGGCAGGTTGTGTGTGACTGAGGGATGGGCGCAAAGCGAGAAGCGGCGGGGCTTGGCGCCCCGCACGGGATTACTGCAGCGGGCTGAGGGTGATCTCGACGCGGCGGTTTTGCGCCTTGCCTTCCGCCGTGCTGTTGGAGGCGATCGGATTATCCGGGCCTGCGCCTGAGGTGCGGATGCGGTTTGCCGCTACGCCCTGGGTGATCAATGCGCTGCCCACGCCGTCGGCGCGCTGCTGCGACAGGGTCATGTTCAGGGCGCGGGAACCGGAGCTGTCGGTGTAGCCAATCACGTTAACCGCCGTTTTTGGGTATTCCTTCAGCACCATGGCAACGCCGGTCAGGGTGTTGGCGCCCGCCGGTTTCAGGGTGGCGCTGCTGCTGTCGAAGGTGACATTGTTCGGCATATTCAACACGATATTGTCGCCCTGACGGGTGACGCTGACGCCGGTGCCTTTCATTTTGTCGCGCAGCTTGGCTTCCTGCACGTCCATGTAATATCCCGCGCCGCCGCCCAGCGCCGCACCGGCTGCTGCGCCGATCAGCGCACCTTTGCCGCGGTCTTTTTTCGACGAGGAGATCATGCCCACGCCGGCACCCAGCGCCGCGCCAATGCCGGCGCCAATACCGGATTTACCGGCTTCAGATTCCCCGGTGTACGGGTTGGTGGTACAGGCTGACAGCGTGAGCGCAACGCTCACCGCGCCGGCAATAATCGCAATGCGTTTCATGTTTTTTCCTCAACAAGCGGATAGAAGCTGAGCCTGTTATCAGGGAAAAATCAGAGGAATACCATGCAGCGGATTCTGAATTGACCGCATCCCGGTGCGGGATGCGTTATTTTTAAGCGAAATCGACAGGGTTCAGACGGCCGGCGGCCAGTTCATGATCAGCGTATAAGCCTGAGTTTCTTCATTGTACAGCCGTTGGGATACCTGAAAACCCTGCTTACGGTAGAACGCGCAGGCACGCAGATTTTGCTCGTATACCTCCAGGCTCAACCGGGGATAGCGCTGCTGCACGTGCGTCATCAGCGCCTGGCCGACGCCGTGGTCATGAAAGGCTTGTTCGACAAACAGCGCGCCGATAAAACGGTCATCCAGCACGCTGATAAACCCGACGATCTCCCCTGCGTGACAATACGCCCAGCTTTGCGCCCGCGGCAGATAGCTATCCCGCACCAACAAAGCGCTTTCCCGCCAATAGCTTTCCACCACGAACGGATGGGCGGCGATGGTGCTGGGCAACCACAGGGCCATCAGCCGCGGAATATCGGCCGGGCGGCAGGGGCGGATCATTTCTGCTTTGGGTAGCAAATACACCCGGTCAGATGATCGTTCACCAACCCGCAGGCCTGCATAAAGGCGTAACAGATGGTGGAGCCGATAAATTTGAAGCCGCGTTTTTTCAACGCTTTGGACAAGGCATCGGACAGCTCGGTTTTCGCCGGCACCTGGCTCAGCGCTTGCCAGCCGTTGAGCTGTGGCTCGCCGCCGACAAAGCCCCAGATAAAGGCGGAAAAATCTTCGCCGGCCGCTTCCATGGCCAGGTAGGCTCTGGCGTTGGCGATGATGGCTTCGATTTTGCCGCGATGGCGGATGATGCCGCTGTCTTGCAGCAGCGTTTCCACGTCCTGCTCGGTCATGGCCGCCACCCGTTGCGGATCGAAATTGTGGAAGGCGCGGCGGTAATTTTCACGCTTTTTCAGCACGGTGATCCAGGAAAGCCCGGCTTGCTGGCCTTCCAGGCACAGCATTTCAAACAGTTCACGCGCAGCGGTGGTCGGTGCGCCCCATTCTTTATCGTGATAGTCGAGATATAACGGATCTGCCGTCACCCAACCGCAACGTTCGCTGGCCATACTGCCTGTCCTTAAGCTGTGTTTATTTACAGTAATCATCGCCCGAAGCGGCAAGCTTGGCAAGCCCCTGATTGTTTTATCATCAACTGGCTTGACGTGACGGAAAAGCCAGCAATATTTACTAGATGGCCGCAGGCAGAAAAAGGCCAATGATAAAAAACGGGTTTCCTTCATTTGCTGGCTCTCAGGAGTCTCTTCATGCCTCTAAAAATAACTCGCATGCCCCGCCCGGCGGCGCTTGCAGTGGCGATATTATGCAGTATGACTACCCCGGCGCTGGCCTATGACCAGGTTTACGTATTTGGCGATAGCCTGAGCGATACCGGCAACAATGGCCGCTTTACCTACGACGGCAATAAGCACCTGCTGTATGACGAAGTGCTGGCGGAACGCATCGGCGCCGCGTTGGTGGCGTCGGACGACGGCGGCTACAATTATGCCGCCGGCGGCGGTGTGGCGGTGCCGGCGCTCAACCCGGCGGACAATACTCAGGATCAGGTGCAGAGCTACCTTGGCCGGGTCGATGGCCGGGCCGATGGCGACGGTCTGTATATTCACTGGATTGGCGGCAACGATCTGGCGGCGGCGGCGTTAAACCCGACAACCGCGTCGGACGTGGCCTATAACAGTGCAGCCGCCGCCGCAGTGCAGGTTCGTTCGCTGTTGAATGCCGGCGCCGGTACGGTGATCGTACCGACGGTACCGAATATTGGTTCAACGCCGCAGCTGATGGAGCTGATTATCCAGCAGGCGCTGACGCCGGTGCAGGGCGCCGCAGTGCAGGCGGCCTATGCCACCCTCAATTCGCTGACTACGCCGGATAATGTTTCGCGCACCCAGGCTATCCATCAGGCGCTGACTTCCGCCGCCGCACAGGCCAGCGCAATCCCGCAGGTGCAGCAGGCGATCGCCGCACAGCTGATTGCCGCCTTTGACAGCCTGAGCGCTCAGGCCGCGCAGTTGACCGATTTTTATAACCAGAGTGAGGATCGCCTGTTGGCGCAGGGCGGTGGCAATGTTGTTCGCGTCGACGTGAACAAGCTGTTCGCCGAGGCGATAGCCAATCCGGCGCAGTTTGGCTTCGCCAATACCGCCGGCATGGCTTGTCCGGCCGGGGTGTCGTCGGCGGTGTGCAGCTCCGCCACGCCGGGCTTCGACGCCAGTCAGTCCTATTTGTTCTCCGATCATTTTCACCCCAGCCCGCAGGCGCATCTGTTGATTGCCGATTACATTCAGGCGGTGCTGGATGGCCCGGCGCAGGTGGTGGCGCTGAACCAGGCGACGGCGGCGATGGCGCGTGACAGCCGCGCGACGCTCGACAGCCGTTTCCAGCAATTGCGCAATGGCGACAACCCGCAGGGATCGCTGGGCGTCTTCGGTGGCTATGCCGGGCAGCATTATGATTACTCGGCCAATAAGGCGGCGGGCGACGGCAACGCCACCACCCATAATCTGACGGTTGGGGTAGATTATCAGTTGGCCGAAGGCTGGCTGATTGGCGCGCTGATATCCGGCTCCAATGACGATCAGCAGCCGTCCAGCCGCTATGAATACAAGGCGCGTGGCCTGCTGTTGTCGGCCTTTACCGCCCTTGATCTGTTTGAGCACGGCTGGGTGAATGCCGATCTGCACTACGCGACGATGGATTACGACGATATTCGCCGCAGCATGCAGCTCGGGCCGCTAACCCGCACCGAAACCGGCTCGACCTCCGGCAAGCAGTGGGGCGCACGCCTCACCGCCGGTTATGATTTCCCGATCACCTCTTATTTGACGACCGGTCCAATGGCGCAGTTTGCCTGGGATTACAGCAACGTCTCCGGTTACAGCGAGGATGGCAACAACAGTACCTCAATGCGCTTTAACGACCAGACCTATCATTCGCAGATCGGCGCGTTGGGCTGGCGGCTGGACAGCCAATTTGGCCTGTTTAATCCGTATGCCGAGGTGAGCTATCAGCATCAGTTTGGCGACGATGTCTATCGGGCCGGCGGTGGGCTGAAGTCCACGCAAACCTCGTTCACCCGCGACAGCGCCGGCCAGGATAAAAACTGGGTGGATGTGACGCTGGGGGCGAACATGCCGCTGACTGACCAGGTGGCGGCGTTCGCCGCCGTTTCGCAAACCGGTGGCCTGAGCAGCGGCGAGCAGTTTATGTATAACGTCGGCGTCAGCGCGCGGTTTTGATCGGTTGATATTTCCGTCAGAGGTCAGGACATCGGCCCTGTAACCGATACTGGCTGGTTTGGGGGAGCACAGATATAGCGGTGAAGTGCCAAAGGTGGGCATGACAGTATATTGATGCAGGCTGGTTGAAAAGTGCGAGTTTATTTATGAGGAAGTAACAGATTTTCTATGGCTTATTTGTGGCGTTTGGGGGGCTGAAAGTAACGCTATAACGCAGTAATCAACGCTCTTCGCATGAGAAAATACAGCCTGTGACTGTACTTTAGTACAACTATCATTCGAGCCTAAAAGGATTTATTGTCACCTCAGAAAAACAAGACACACATTCCAAAAAAAACTGATCCTGAATCAGGATCAGATAGCCAATTTGGCCAACACCAGGGAAATAATTTTAAATATTATTGTTTTCTATATTTTTATTGTCAACTTCTTTCACTCTATCATTTGATAGGGTGACGAAGTTATTGGTTTTTCGCTCCTGATATCGAATGGCATTGCTTCCTGTCGTGTACACTACTAATACCGATTGATATTGTTGTACTCTTGTTTTTTTTGTTATTGAAATTAACACTTCATGATTCTGAATGCTCTGCAGACAGATATCATCATTTTACCTTTTTGTTCACCCTACCAATTAATATTACTGGTATTTATTAATCTGATTATATTTTCGTGTTGTTATTAAACTTTTCGGTAAAACGATTTTAAACGATACCGATTATAACAAGTGATTATAATTATTGTGCTTGGTTATTTTCTTGGTTATGCAGCAGTAAATTTTTATGTTATAATTTTTCTTGAAACGGATTTTTAATTTTTTAAGGAGACTATTGAGTGTCAAATTCATTCTTCAATAATGAAATAATTAACACATCCATAAAAAATATGCTAGAAGCTAAACTTAGCGAATACAGTAACGTGAAGTATGCCTACGCTATAATGAATAAAAGAAATCCGGCTAATTTTGCGATTATCTCGAACAGAACAGAGTGGTTTAAGTTTTATACGGAAAATAACTATCAATTTATCGATCCGGTTCTTATTACTGCTTCGCGTCGAATTACTCCTTTTTCTTGGGATGAAAACCTGATGATAGATCCAGGGTTAAAACTACCAAGAATTTTTGATATGGCAAAAAATTACAATATAGTTAATGGCTATACATTTGTTCTGCACGATCATAATCATAATTTGGTGGTGCTTTCTATCATGATTGATAAACATTGTGATGATAATATAGAGGGGGAAATAGCGGCCAACCAAGACAAACTCCAGATGCTGCTAATCACCACCCATGATAAAACTACCGAGCTTTACAAGGAAATAAATAGCCCCAACTACTTTGACAAAATGAACAATAAAGAAATATTCTCGAAACGTGAGAACGAGATAATTTACTGGGCAAGCATGGGGAAATCCTATCAGGAGATTGCACTCATTCTGGGGATTAAGCTCACCACAATAAAATATCATATCGGTAATGCTGTCAAAAAGTTAGGCGTCACCAATGCCAAGCATGCTATCAGGCTAGGAGTTGAGCTTCAGCTCATCAGGCCCGTGATCCCTGACGCGGAAGGTTAACGGCCAGACATCGCGCACCGGGGTTAAGCCCGAGTGGGCCAAGCTGATGCGATCGATCAATATCTGCTGGTTACGATCGTCAACTGGCATGTAAATCAGGTAAATTCGCTGATTTTTCTCTGACTGTCCTTGCTCAATCACTGAAATTTCCCAACCGGATCTCTGGAAAATAATCAACATGGGATGGCTGATTATGGCATAAATTCCTTGGTAACCGTAATTTCTTGCATAATTTATCATGGATAAAAATAGTATTGAACTGATCGGTTTCTTTTGCAGTTGCATCGCTTGTACGCGCTCTTTATCGATAAAGAGCCTGCTGGCCTCAACGAAGTTACCTTCCGGTAGTTCTATTTTATTAAAATAGGATTTAAACGTGCCGGTGATCATGTTGGGATATTTTATTTCTATAAATCGCAGGCTGCAAACTACTATTTCTTTATATGTGCCAAAAAGATAGGTGGTATGTTCACTATCATACTCGTCAAACTCCATATTGTTTTCGCAATTCACAATCCAGTCGAGGCGATCCTTAAATGTTTTCTTCCTTAAAGAGAATAATTCTTTTGATCTGTTGTCCGACATTAAATTGTAATTCACATCAAAGATTTCTATCATTTCTACATCTTCCATAATTGAATTTTAAATTTATTTAAGTCTTTCGGTATTGGTGAGTTGTGGTAGGCAATCCTACCAGAGTCGAGTCGGCAAGTAAATTTATAGACTTAGAGATAAGTGATGGTTAGTTGTTATAAAAAGGTGTTTTTTTCTGTTGTTGATTGCTATTTTAATATTCAAATTTTTATGAATTACCCTTGGTTTTTATCTGTGGATGTCTTTTCAAGAAGATTATTGCCGGTTTGTTATCAACTACGGAGATAATAGAAATATTATTTTCGGAGGATAGCGAAATTCACTTAATGCAGAATGCGCTGACCTGAAGGCGTCCTTGCCTCAGGAGTGGAGTATTACCGTTGTCAGGGAGCGATTTGCTGAATACCACGGCGGTGCGCAAGCGTGCTGCCGGCCACGAGCTTCCTTTCCGGTTGCAGCAGGGTCATGCACAGCATGCTGCAGAAGGATACCGCGGCGGTGGCGAAGAACATGGCGCCATAGCCGTGGTGCTGCGCCAACCAACCGCTCAGCATCGGCGCGGTGATCGACGCAATATTGGCGATCGCCAGCGTCATGCCGCTGTAAGCGCCCACCGACGCCTTCGGCGTGACGTCAATCACCACCGACCAATACACGTTATTCACCAGCGCGTTCAGCGCATTGCCCAGCGTCATCAACAAAATGATTTCGGTCGGTGTGCTCATAAACGGGATCAGCAGGAAGCAGGTGGCGGTCAGCAGCAGCGTCACCGCCGCAAACAGGTTGCGCGCCAGCCGCAGGTTGCCAAAACGCCTCAGCAGCGCATCGGCGATGCGGCCGCCGAGCAGCACGGTAAAGCAGGCGCCGCTCCAGGGGATCATCGCCACATACCACAGCGAGTGCAGATCGTAGTTGAAGGTGTCCTGCAGGTATTTTGGCCCCCAGGTGACCAGCACAAAGGTAACGTAGAGGAAAGAGAAGTAACCCAGGGCGTTAAACACCAGCGTGCGGTTAGTGAAAAATGCCCACCACGGCAGGTGCGGTTGTCGGCTGTCCGGTTCCTGATCGGCACCGATGGCCGCCAGTTCGGCGGCGTTAACCAGAGGATGCTCCTGCGGCGTATCGGTAAAGACACGGGCGAACAGCAAAATGGCGATCAGCGAGAACAGGCCCAGCAGGATAAACATGCTGCGCCAGTCATCGGTCAAGAGCAGCAGCCCCACCGCCAGCGGTGCGGTAAGCAGCGAACCCACCTGGGTACTCAGCAACCCGATGCCCAATGAAAATCCCCGTTCCTTGCGCGGTGCCCAGTTGGCGATGGTTTTGTTCATCAGCGCGTAGGCCGGGCCTTCGGCAAAGCCGAACATGATCCGCAGCGCGGCGAAACCCATGATCGCCGAGCCACCGAACAGCGCCACCCCCAACTCGCCGGCCCAGGCAGTGGCGATCTCCAGCAGCGACCACAGCGCCCCGGCCATCAGCCAGACTTTTTTGGTGCCGATTCGGTCGGCCAGAAAGCCGCCGCACAGCGAACCGAACAAATAACCGAAGCCGAAGTAGCCCAGTACGGCACCCAGTTGCGCCTTGTTGAAGTTGAATTCATGCGAGATATCGTTGGCGGCGAAGGATAACGCGCCGCGATCGACGTAGTTGATCAGCGCTATAAAAAACACCATGGCGAAAATACGGTAGCGATAGCGGCTGTCGGTTAAGGCGTTGGTCATCAGCGAACCTCCTGAAACGTTTGATATCAGGATGCTGCAAGGTTGGTGCCAGTCTCGTCGGCCGTTGCGGGACGGGGGATAGCAGCGGTGCGGATGCGTTGAACGGGCATCCTGCATGGGCATTTGCCCTGTGATGGTGCATGAAAAGGCGACGCCTCTTCGCCGATTCGCACTTGTTGCCGGATTCTGGCTGTATATCTTACGGTCAACGGGTATACTGGCCCATTCCATATAAATCCACTTGTATCGCGTGCGAATTCAACATGCAAAAGTTTGATACCAAGACCTTTCAGGGCCTGATCCTGACACTGCAGGACTATTGGGCGCGCCAGGGCTGCACCATTGTTCAACCATTGGACATGGAAGTCGGCGCGGGAACCTCTCACCCGATGACGTGCCTGCGCGCACTCGGCCCAGAGCCGATTGCCGCCGCCTATGTGCAGCCGTCCCGTCGCCCGACCGACGGCCGTTACGGTGAAAACCCTAACCGCCTGCAACACTACTATCAGTTCCAGGTGATCATTAAACCGTCGCCGGACAACATTCAGGAACTGTACCTCGGCTCGTTGAAAGAGCTGGGTCTGGATCCGACCATCCACGATATCCGCTTCGTAGAAGACAACTGGGAAAACCCGACGCTCGGCGCCTGGGGCCTGGGCTGGGAAGTGTGGCTGAACGGCATGGAAGTGACGCAGTTCACTTACTTCCAGCAGGTCGGCGGCCTGGAGTGCAAACCGGTTACCGGCGAGATCACTTACGGTCTGGAGCGCCTGGCGATGTACATCCAGGGCGTGGACAGCGTCTACGATCTGGTCTGGAGCGACGGCCCGCTGGGTGTGACCACCTACGGCGACGTGTTCCACCAGAACGAAGTGGAGCAGTCCACTTACAACTTCGAGTATGCCGACGTCGACTTCCTGTTCTCCTGCTTCGAGCAGTACGAGAAAGAAGCACAGTCGCTGCTGGCGTTGGAAAAGCCGCTGCCGTTGCCGGCTTACGAACGTATTCTGAAGGCCGGCCACACCTTCAACCTGTTGGATGCGCGCAAGGCGATCTCGGTGACCGAGCGTCAGCGCTATATTCTGCGCATCCGCACGCTGACCAAAGCCGTTGCCGAGGCCTACTACGCTTCCCGTGAAGCGCTGGGCTTCCCGATGTGCAAAAAGAACGAGAACTAAGAGGCAGCCATGACTCAACAGACTTTCCTGGTGGAAATCGGCACGGAAGAGCTGCCGCCGAAGGCTCTTCGTTCACTGGCAGAATCCTTTGCCGCGAATTTTACCGCTGAGCTCGATAGCGCCAACCTCGAGCACGGCGAAGTGAGCTGGTTTGCCGCGCCGCGCCGTCTGGCGCTGAAAGTGGCCAATCTGAGCGCCGCACAGGCCGATCGCGAAGTCGAAAAACGCGGCCCGGCGATCGCCCAGGCGTTCGACGCCGAAGGCAAGCCGAGCAAAGCGGCCGAAGGCTGGGCGCGTGGCTGTGGCATTACTGTCGATCAGGCCGAGCGCCTGGTGACCGACAAAGGCGAGTGGCTGCTGTATCGCGCCCATGTCAAAGGCCAGTCCGCGCAAGCGCTGCTGGCGGGCATGGTCAGCACTGCGCTGTCCAAACTGCCGATCCCGAAACTGATGCGTTGGGGCGACTCCGAGGTGCAGTTTGTGCGTCCGGTACACACCGTGACCCTGCTGCTGGGTGCTGAACTGATCCCGGGCACCGTGCTGGGCATCGAGTCCGCCCGCACCCTTCGCGGCCACCGTTTCATGGGTGAAGCCGAGTTCACTATCGACAACGCCGACCAATACCCGCAGATCCTGCTGGAGCGCGGTAAAGTGATTGCCGATTACGAAGCTCGCAAGGCGCTGATCAAACGTGACGCCGAGCTGGCGGCGCAGCAGATTGGCGGCAAGGCCGATCTGAGCGAAAGCCTGCTGGAAGAAGTGGCCTCGCTGGTGGAATGGCCGGTGGTGCTGACCGCCAAATTCGAAGAGAAATTCCTGGCGGTGCCGGCGGAAGCGCTGGTGTACACCATGAAGGGCGACCAGAAGTATTTCCCGGTGTATGACGCCGCGGGCAAACTGCTGCCGAACTTTATCTTCGTGGCCAATATCGAATCCAAAGATCCGCAGCAAATCATCTCCGGTAACGAGAAGGTGGTGCGTCCGCGTCTGGCCGATGCCGAGTTCTTCTTCAACACCGACCGCAAAAAACGTCTGGAAGACAATCTGCCGCGTCTGGAAACCGTGCTGTTCCAACAGCAACTGGGTACCCTGCGCGACAAGACCGATCGCATCCAGGCGCTGGCGGGCTGGGTTGCCGGCCAAATTGGCGCCGACGTAAACCACGCCACCCGCGCGGGCCTGCTGTCGAAGTGCGATCTGATGACCAACATGGTCTTCGAATTCACCGACACCCAGGGCGTGATGGGCATGCACTACGCGCGCCACGACGGCGAAGCGGAAGACGTTGCCGTTGCGCTGAACGAGCAGTATCAACCGCGCTTTGCCGGCGATGCGCTGCCGGAATCGCTGGTGGCCTGTTCGCTGGCGATCGCCGACAAGATGGACACCCTGGCCGGTATTTTCGGCATCGGGCAACATCCGAAAGGCGACAAGGATCCGTTCGCTCTGCGCCGTGCCGCATTGGGCGTGCTGCGTATCATCGTCGAGAAAAACCTGCCGTTGGATCTGCAGACCCTGACCGAAGAGGCCGTGCGCCTGTACGGCAGCAAGCTGAGCAATGCCAAGGCCGTCGACGAGGTTGTCGAGTTCATGCTGGGCCGTTTCCGCGCCTGGTATCAGGAAGAAGGCCACGCCGTCGACACCATTCAGGCGGTGTTGGCGCGTCGTCCTACCAAACCGGCGGACTTCGACGCGCGCGTCAAAGCGGTGACCCACTTCCGTACGCTGGAAGAAGCGGCGGCGCTGGCGGCGGCCAACAAGCGGGTGTCCAATATCCTGGCTAAATCCACCGATACGCTGAACGATCGCGTTCACGCAGCGGTATTGAAGGAAGCGGCCGAGATCCAACTGGCGACCCATCTGGTGGTGCTGCGCGACAAACTGGAGCCGGTGTTCGCGGCAGGCGACTATCAGGATGCGCTGGTGCAACTGGCTGCCCTGCGCGAGCCGGTGGACGCATTCTTCGACAACGTAATGGTTATGGCGGAGGATGACGCCGTGCGCGTCAATCGCCTGACGCTGCTGAGCAAGCTGCGTGAGCTGTTCCTGCAGGTGGCGGATATCTCTGTATTGCAGTAAGCGGTTCTGCCGTGAAAAAGGCGCCTGCGGGCGCCTTTTCTATTGCTGGCGGCGCTGTGCTGCGCCTTCTGCGGTAAGCCGGTATTTTTGCAGACGGCTGTTGGGTTTATCCGGTAGCGTCATTTCGATCCATCCGGCATTCAGCGCAGGTTGCAGATAACGTTCGCGGAAAGATTTCCGATCCTGCAGTTGCAGCGCGCTCTGAATGGCCTCGCGCGACATCTCTCCCTTTAGCGCCGCTAACAGCTCGCCGACTTGGGGGGTGACTTGGGGGGTAAGACTTTGCTCCAGCGCCCGCAAAATCATCTCCAGCATAAATTCCACAAAGGGTGCGCAGTCGGTGCATGTGACAGAGTCCCCGTTACCGTCATTGAGCCGCCTTTCGCCACAGAATCGCAACCGAATGGTGAATCGCGTATCGGATCGCACGCAGTTGATCTATTCTTATAGGCGCACGGAGTGCAACAAAAGGGACGGAGTCCGATGAGAAAGCAGGTTTATAACAGGAGTTATGTCACATGGCGGTAGGGATCCAGAGCAGAGTTTTCGCGCGTTGGTTGGCCCCGGTATTGGCATTGTTGGTGGTCATGCAATTGACTGCCTGCGGCGATAAAGAGCCGGAACAACGCAAGGCGTTTGTTGATTACTTACAGAATACGGTTATGCGCAGCGGCGCGAAAATCCCGACGCTGAGCGAAGATCAGAAGCAGAAATTCGGCAACTATGCCGGTGATTACGCCATCCTGGTCGGTTTTTCACAGCAGTTGTCCAAATCGCTGGATGCCAGCCTGACGCCGGCGTTGGATCAGATTAACCAGATCCGCACCGCGCAGGATTACATGAGCAAGCGCGATTCGCTGCAGCAATCCGTTGGGGCGTTGAACCTGCTGGGCCAGCAGATTCAGTCTGCCAAGTCACAGGCGGACACCTCCCGGGCGGCGCTGAAGCAACCTGACGATCTGAAAGCCGTTTATAATCAAGTGTATGACAAGATTGTCACCGGGCCGGCCAATGCGCTGATGCCGGTTATCCCTACCACCGCCAGTTTCGTTCAGGATCTGGTGCAGGTCGGGGATTTCCTGCGCACTCAGGGCAATCAGGTGAGCTTTAACAATAACGGTGTGCAGTTCCGTACTTCGCAGCAGGCAACGCAATACAACACCATGATGTCGAATCTGGTGGCCAAGGAGCAGGATTTGCTGAATGCACAGAAAACCGTCGCGAGCGTGACCCAGTAATTGTTTTTAAGAGGCCGGCTTGCCGGCTTCTGTTATTTATCCCCCCGGCTTTCCAATAGCTTGCTCACTTCTTCCCCATCGCTTCTGTACTACACTCAATTCATCATCGTATTTCGTCATGTAGTTTTCTTACATTCATCACGTCGCTATTTCCCTACGGGATGAGTGCTCACAGGGAAGGTCTTCCCCAAACCAGGATTCGGTAGTCACTGATAAAATAAATTGTGATTAACGTCACAATTTAAAAACAAACACGCGACGTTAAAGTGTGATGTTAGTCACTATTTTTTCGCATTTACGCAGGTTTTGTTCTCGTTGTGTTTTTTTTACACGGAGTAATTGTGACGAATGTCACTATAAATGCCCGGTGTATGGGGTGTTTTGTGTGACGTAGATCACGAAATATCCGTGAGGTTCGCGTGGTAAAAACAGCGTGATAGAGTCCACTCGCAGACAGCACCAACACGGCTGGATCGTAACAACAATAATCACGCGCTCTATTGTCAGCGCGTAACAATAGGGGTGTGTTCTATGTTTTCACCAGACATCAAAGTCAAAGTTCAAAACTTTGGCCGCTTCCTGAGCAACATGGTGATGCCCAACATTGGCGCCTTTATCGCCTGGGGTATCATCACCGCGTTATTCATTCCTACCGGCTGGCTGCCGAATGCAACTCTGGCCAAACTGGTTGGCCCGATGATCACCTACCTGCTGCCGTTGTTGATCGGTTATACCGGTGGGCGACTGGTGGGGGGCGAACGTGGCGGTGTGGTCGGTGCCATCACCGCCATGGGGGTGATCGTCGGTGCAGACATGCCGATGTTCCTCGGTGCAATGATCGCCGGTCCGCTGGGCGGCTGGGCGATCAAGCATTTTGACCGCTGGGTCGACGGCAAAATCAAAAGTGGTTTCGAGATGTTGGTGAACAACTTCTCGGCAGGCATTATCGGTATGCTGCTGGCGATTTTGGCATTTATGGCCATTGGTCCGTTGGTCGAAGGGTTGTCGCATATCCTCGCCGCCGGTGTAAATATCATGGTGAGCAACAACCTGTTGCCGCTGGCGTCCATTTTCGTCGAACCGGCGAAAATCCTGTTCCTGAACAACGCCATCAACCACGGTATCTTCTCGCCGCTGGGCATTCAGCAGGCTACCGAAACCGGTAAATCTATCTTCTTCCTGATTGAAGCTAACCCAGGCCCGGGCATGGGGGTGCTGATGGCATACATGTTCTTTGGCCGAGGCAGTGCCAAGCAGTCTGCCGGCGGTGCGGCGATCATCCACTTCTTCGGGGGGATCCACGAAATTTACTTTCCGTACGTGCTGATGAACCCGCGCCTGTTGTTGGCAGTGATTCTGGGCGGCATGACCGGCGTGTTCACCCTGACCCTGCTGAACGGCGGCCTGGTGTCTCCGGCTTCGCCTGGCTCCATCCTGGCGGTGCTGGCGATGACACCGAAGGGCGCTTATTTTGCTAACCTGGCGGCGATCGGTGCAGCCTTTGCCGTGTCCTTCGTGGTCTCCGCTTTCCTGCTGAAAACCTCCAAAGTGAAGGACGAGGACGATCTGGAAGAAGCGACCCGCCGCATGCATGAGATGAAATCTCAGGCTAAAGGCGGTGCCGCAGTACAAGCTACTGTGGACGGCGATTTGACCACTGTGCGTAAAATCATCGTCGCCTGCGATGCGGGTATGGGGTCCAGCGCCATGGGCGCCGGCGTGCTGCGCAAAAAAGTGGCGGACGCCGGGCTGAAAAACATCTCCGTGACCAACAGTGCCATCAACAGCCTGCCGGACGATGTGGATCTGGTGATCACCCACCGCGATCTGACCGAGCGTGCGATGCGCCATGCGCCGCAGGCCCAGCACATCTCGCTGACCAACTTCCTCGACAGCAAGCTGTACAGCGATCTGACCGAACGCCTGGTGGCGGCCAACAAAACCATCGACAACCAGCAAAAAGTCATCAGCACGTTGGACGACAGCTTTGAAGCGACCGAGCAAAACCTGTTCAAACTGAGCGAAAGCAACGTGTTCCTTAACCTGCAAGCCAGCGACAAAGAGCAGGCGATACGCTTCGCCGGCGAACAGCTGGTTAAAGGCGGCTACGTAGAGCCGGAATACGTCCCGGCGATGCTGGAGCGTGAAAAACTCACCTCCACCTATCTGGGCGAGTCGATCGCGGTGCCGCATGGCACCATCGAAGCCAAAGACCGGGTGCTGCGCACCGGCGTGGTGTTCTGCCAGTATCCGCAGGGCGTGCGTTTCGGGGATGAAGAGGATGAAGTGGCGCGGTTGGTTATCGGTATTGCGGCCCGCAACAACGAACATATCCAGGTGATCACCAGCCTGACAAATGCGTTGGATGATGAAGGCGTCATCGAGCGGTTGGCGAATACCACCAGTGTGGAGGAAGTGCTGGACCTGCTGGGTGGCAAAAAAGTCGGATAACAGAATCATTTTAAAGGGTGCAGCTTGCTGCACCCTTCGACATTGGAAAGGTAGGAATATGAAAGCATTACATTTCGGTGCAGGGAATATTGGGCGTGGTTTTATCGGCAAACTGCTGGCGGACGCGCACGCCGAACTGACCTTTGCCGACGTTAACCAAACCGTGCTGGACTTGCTGAACAGCCGCAAAAGCTATCAGGTTCACGTCGTGGGTGAGCAGGCTCGGGTTGAGAGCGTAAATAACGTCAGCGCGGTTAACAGCGGCAGCGAGGAAGCGGTGGCGCTGATCGCCGAAGCGGACATCGTGACCACCGCCGTCGGCCCGCAGATCCTGGCTAAAATTGCCGGCACTGTCGCCAAAGGGCTGATCAAACGCCATCAGCAGGGCAACACTCAGCCGCTGAACATCATCGCCTGCGAAAACATGGTGCGCGGCACCAGCCAGTTAAAACAGCACGTGTTCGACGCGCTGCCGCAAGATGAGCAGGCGTGGGTCGAACAGCATATCGGTTTTGTCGATTCGGCGGTGGACCGCATCGTGCCGCCGGCGGAAGCGGGCAGCAACGATCCGCTGGAAGTGACGGTAGAAACCTTCAGCGAATGGATTGTCGATCAGACCCAGTTCAAGGGGCAGCCACCGGCGATCGCCGGCATGGAACTGACCGATAACCTGATGGCCTTTGTCGAACGCAAGCTGTTTACGCTCAATACCGGCCACGCCATTACCGCTTACCTTGGCCAGCAGGCCGGTCTGCTGACCATTCGTGATGCGATCCTCGACTCGGCCATCCGCCGCGTGGTGAAAGGCGCGATGGAAGAGAGCGGTGCGGTGTTGATTAAACGCTACGGCTTTGACGCCGACAAGCACGCCGCCTACATCGACAAAATCCTCAGCCGCTTTGAAAACCCGTATCTGCACGATGATGTCGAGCGCGTGGGCCGCCAGCCGCTGCGCAAACTGAGCGCCGGTGATCGCCTGATCAAACCGCTGCTGGGCACGCTGGAATATGGCCTGCCGCACGACAACCTGATCCAGGGCATCGCCGCTGCCATGAGCTACCGCAGCGAGCAGGATCCGCAGGCGCAAGAGCTGGTGGCGTTGCTGGCCAAACTGGGGCCAAAAGCGGCTCTGGCGCAAATTTCCGGCTTGCCGGTTGAAAGTGAGGTTGTAGAACAGGCGGTTGCTGTGTATAACGCCATGCAAAAGTAGATTCAGTATGACGAATCCACGGGCGCGGCAAGCTGCGCCCCTATACCCCGACTTCAGCATTGACGGCATCTCCCAGGCCATTCGAAAAGCGACGATGATCGAGCCACAGGCATTTGAAAATCAGGTTCTGGAAAAGTTGAACGCAGGCAAGACGGTGCGCAGTTTTCTGATCGCAGCGGTAGAGCTGCTGGCGGAAGCGCTTGACGTGCTGGTGGTGCAGGTGTTCCGCAAGGACGACTATGCGGTGAAGTATGCCGTTGAACCGCTATTGTCCGGCGCCGGCCCCTTGGGTGAGCTGTCGGTGCGCCTTAAGCTGATGTACGGGCTGGGCGTTATCTCGCGTCATGAGTACGAAGATGCCGAACTGCTGATGGCGATGCGCGAAGAGCTCAATCACGACGGCTCGGAATACCGCTTTGTCGACGATGAAATCCTCGGCCCGTTCGGCGAACTTCACTGCGTGGCCGCGCTGCCGCCGGTGCCGACTTTTCTGCAGCCCGGCGAAGCGGAAGAATCGCTGATCGCCATGCAGCGTCAGCGATACCAGCAGGTGGTGCGTTCCACCATGGTGCTGTCGATTACCGATCTGATCGCCGGCATCGGCGCCAAACAGCCGTCCCGGCTTTCTCCTCTCGGCCGCGGTTAAGCAAAGGCCGCGCGCCACTCATCGAACAACAGCCACAGCGCCGTTACCGCCATCAAACCCGCCATCGTCGCGTTAAACAACCGCAGCTTCCAGGTGACGCGCAGCGCATCGCGCAGGCGATCGCCCAGCGCCGCCCACACCAGCACGCAAGGGATATTCAAGGCGACAAAGCCGGCAACGAGCATTAGCGTGTGGCTAAGGCTGGTCCCTTCGCGCGGGGTGAACAGGATCGCGATGTTAATGGCCATCAACCAGGCTTTGGGGTTCACCGCCTGGAATAGCGCGCCGTTGAGCAACCGCATTGGTTGCGCCTGCTGTTTGGCATCCGGCGAGGTCGCCTGGAACAGCTTCCACGACAACCACAGTAAATAGGCGCAGCCAATCACCGCCAGCGGGAAACGTATCGCTCCGGCCCAACTGAGCACCAACGCCAGCAGGCTGGTGGTCAGGGCCAACTGTACCCCACAACCCAGGCTGATGCCGAACACCATCGGCAGGGTGCGGCGCAGGCCGAAGTTGACCCCGGAAGAGGCCAGCAGCAGGTTGTTGGGGCCGGGGGTAATCGACATCACCGTGACATAACTGATAAAGGCGGAGTCCAGCATAACGGGTTCCTTAAACAACACAGTAGCAAGGGAACCAGCATAAAACCTGCGAGCGGATGGTGACAGAACCAGAAACCCGCTATTGTTATGGGTACAGTTTTGCAAGAAGTAAACTGTACCCATTACCTGGAGAGAAACTGTGACCCTGCTCGATGAAATGCCTGAAACGCGTTATCAGCAACTGGCGGATACCCTGGCACAGGCCATTCGCTGCGGCACACTGCTGCCCGGCAGCCGTTTGCCTTCGGTGCGCCGCTGCGCGCAGACCCACAGCGTCAGCATCAATACCGTGGTGGCGGCCTACCGCGCGTTGGAAGACCGTGGGCTGATCGAAGCGCGGCCGCAGTCCGGCTTCTATGTGCGCAGCACGTTGCCTGCGCTGAAAGCCGCCTCGCAGCCCAGTAGCCGAATAGAGCCGCCGGCGGATGACGTGCTGGCGCTGATCGACACGGTGTTTGCCGCCCAGCAGAACCCGGCGTTCACCAACCTGTCGTTGGCCTGCCCACAAACCTCCGATTTTTATCCGGGCGGCAAACTGGGGCGGATGCTGTCGTCTCAACTGCGTCGCCAGCCCGATCTGATCGGCAAGTACGCGTTACCGCCCGGCAGTTTGCGGCTGCGCCAGCAGATCGCCCGCCGTTCGATGACGCTGGGCATGCTGGTGGAGCCTGGTGATATCACCCTGACCCACGGCTGCATGGAGGCGCTGCAACTGGCGTTGCGTGTGACCACCAAGCCGGGCGACTGTATTGGGCTGGAGTCGCCGACCTATTTTTATCTGCTGCCGCTGCTGGCCAGCCTGGGGCTGAAGGCGCTGGAAATCCCGACCGATCCGCAGCATGGCCTGTCGCTGGACGCGCTGGAGCTGCTGTTGAATGAGAAACGGCTGGATGCGGTGATCGCCATGCCGACGGTGCAGAATCCGCTGGGGTGCACCATGCCGCTGGCGGCCAAAAAGCGGCTGGCGCGGCTGATGAACGATCATCAGGTACCGCTGATTGAAGACGGGCTGTACGCCGAGATTCAGTTCGGCGGCGCGCTGTCGCCGGCGGTGAAATCTTTCGATCGCGACGGCTGGGTGCTGTTTTGCTCCAGCTTTACCAAGACGCTGGCGCCGGATTTCCGCATCGGCTGGATCGCCGGTGGGCGTTTCAACGAAGCGCTGCGCAAGCTGAAAGCGGTGTCATCGATGGCGGAATCACAGCTTTTGTCGGAAACGCTGGCGATGTTCCTGGAAACCGGCGGCTACGATCACCATTTACGCAACCTGCGTAAGCGCTACGCCGCCCAAGTGGAGGCTGCACGGGCCTTGATTGCCCGCCATTTCCCGCGTGGCACGCGGGCGACGCAGCCGGCGGGCGGTTTTGTGTTCTGGGTCGAGTTTCCGGCCGGGGTCGACAGCGTGGCGCTGTTCCACCAGTTGCTGGAGGAACAAATCTGCCTGACGCCGGGCACCTTGTACTCCCCCAGCGGCCGCTACCGCAACGGGCTGCGGCTCTCTTGCTGCTATCCGTTTAATGCACGTTATACCCAGGCGTTGGCGCGCGTGGGGGCGAAAGCCTGCGAGATGAGCGGGTTGCCGCCGGGAATCGAGCAAGGCGAGTAACTGCGTGCGCATTTTGCTACAATGTGGGCATCGTTGATTAGCGTGCCGTATAGGCACAAACAGGCCATAAACCATGAAAGAGAAAGAAAAGGCAGAGATTAAGCGCCTTAGCGACCTGCTGGACGCACTGAATCACAAAGACACGGCGGTGATCCAACAGGGCAATGTCGAGCTGATTGCCCAGCACACCAAAGAAAAAGAGAAGCTGGCGACGGAAATCGAACGTCTGAAAGGCGTGCGCGTCGAGAAGCTGAGTGCGGAAGCGCAGAAGCTGAGCCAACTGCCCTTCAGCCGTGAAATCACCAAGAAAGAGCAGGCGGACATGGGGTCGTTGAAGAAAAGCGCACGCGGCCTGATCGTGGTGCACCCGATGACCGCACTGGGCCGTGAGATGGGCCTGAAAGTGGTCACCGGCTACGCCAAAAAAGCTTTCTGATTCACCCGGGCGCCGCCCTGCGACGCCCGGTATTTCATCGCTTGGTCGTGAAATACGCCTTGGTTTGATAGGGCACGATCACTGTTTCCTTGCCCTGCAATTCGCCTTCCTCCGCCACCAACTGGCGAATCTGATCGATCACCTCTTCCTGCCGTTGCGGCGGCAAGGCGGCGATAAAGCTGGTTGAGCGCACCCGGTTGTAAATCACATCTTCTGCTGCGCCCTGGTGGCCGAACATAAACACCTGCTCCTGCAACGCTTCGAACCCTTTGAGCGGAAACAGTTTGCGCCATTCGCCAGTGTAGAAACGCGGCGCGTCGCCTTCGTGTCTGTCGACAATCTGATTCAGCTTGCGCACCCAGCTCACGCGCGCATCGCGCATATTCCACACCAGGCCGAACTTGCCGCCGGGCTTGAGGATACGCTGAATTTCAGCCAGCGCCTGCGGCGTGGCGAACCAGTGGAAGGACTGCGCGCAGACTACGGCATCGACCGATTCGTCCGGCAGCGGAATCGACTCGGCGGTGCCCGCCAGCGTTTTCACCTGCGGCAGCGCGGCCGACAGTTTTTCCAGCATTTGCGCTACCGGTTCGACGGCGATCACCTGCGCGCCGGTTTCCAGCAGGCGCGGGGTGAATTTGCCGGTGCCGGCGCCGAGGTCGACAACCGTCATGCCGGCGTGCAGGCCGATAACCTCACGCAGCCAGGTGGCGATCTCCGGCGGATAATCCGGTCGCCCTTTCACGTAGCGGTCGGCATTGGCCTGATAACCAACGGCTGCGGCGTGGTGGATCGGAGAGGGGGTGGTCATAACTTTTGCTCCTGCCTGAAAGAGGTTGCACAACAGTCTAGCGGCCGGTCTTTTTCAACGGCCCAGCAGACGGCGGTTAACGTTTTCGATATGGCCCGTCGTGATGCGCGCCAGCATGGTTTTACTCCAACTGGCGGACAGCCCGGCCACCGCCAGCAAGCGGCGATACTGCTCTTCATCGAACGGCATATGCCAGGCAATGCCGATGGCGTCGGCCACCGAGACGTCGCTGCTGCGCATCACCAGTTCCAGCGGACGATCGCCGCTGACGGCACCGGCGGACACCACCCGGTACAACCAGCCGCAACGGCCGCTTTGCTGCATCAGCACCGAGATGTCGTCGATCGCGAAGTGGTAGTTGAGTTTGAAGCAGGGAGAGCGTGGCTGGGTGACCTGAATCAATGCCTCGCCCCAGCGGAAGATATCGCCCATAAACACGTTGTGCTCGGTCAGCCCCAGCGTGGAAATATTCTCGCCGAAAGCCGGCGCGCAAAACTGTTCCGCCTGTGCAGGAAACTGTTCCCGCCAGTGGGCGTAATGTTCGCGCGGATAGTGGCACAAAGCGCGGTCCGGCCCGCCGTGATAGCTTTTTTCCGCCTGCTCGTCGCCTTCCAGGCCGAGCGGGGTCAGCTTGATGGCGCCCTCCACCAGGCGTTTGGCGATGCCGCTGGGCCGCCCGCCGTCATAAGGCTGGATGGTGCCGATATAAACCTCAGGGTGATGCATATGCGCCTCCGTTCTTTGCGTCAGAGGTTCAGCATAGCCTGAGTTGATCGGGAGGGACAGAACATCCCGCCCGAAAATAACCGGGCGGGGAGGGGCATCAGAACGCGGTCCAGTTGTCTTGCGCTGCTGCTGACCGCGCTTTAATCACCGGGGCTTTTGGCGCGCTGGCTTTCGCCACGGCGGTGGGGGCTTTTTGCTCCGCCAGGCGGAATACCGAGACGCTTTGCAGCAGCATGTCAGCCTGCTTTTCCAGCGAGTCGGCGGCAGCGGCGGATTCTTCCACCAGTGCGGCGTTCTGCTGGGTGGTATGATCCATTTCGACAATCGCCTGGCCGATTTGGGCGATACCGCGGGTTTGCTCGTCGGAGGCGGCGGCGATCTCCGCCATGATGTCGCGCACGTGGGTTACCGAGAGGACGATTTGCTCCATGGTGCTGCCGGTATTCTCCACCAGGGTGGTGCCGGTTTGCACCCGGCTGACCGATTCGGCGATCAGCCCTTCGATCTCTTTTGCCGCTTGGGCACTGCGTTGTGCCAGATTACGAACCTCGCTGGCCACCACCGAGAAGCCGCGCCCCTGTTCGCCGGCGCGCGCAGCTTCTACTGCGGCATTGAGCGCCAGAATATTGGTCTGGAAAGCAATACCGTTAATCAGGGTGGTAATTTCGGCGATTCGTCGCGAACTGCTGGAAATATCGCGCATGGTGCTGACCACGTTCTCTACCAGCTTACCGCCCTGTTGGGCAGTTTGCGAAGCGTCGGTAGCCAGTTGGTTGGCGTGGTGGGCGTTTTCGGCGTTCTGCTTCACCGTGGCGGTCAGTTGCTCCATGCTGGCTGCGGTCTCCTCTACCGCCGCCGCCTGCTGTTCGGTGCGAGAGGACAAATCGGTGTTGCCTGCGGCAATCTCCGCCGCAGCGGTAGAGACCTGGCTGACCCCCATCTGGATTTTCTCAATCATATCGCGCAGGTTTCGGCTCATCGCCGCCACCGCATTCAGCAACTGGCCCAGTTCATCGCGGCGGGTGCTGGTCTGCGCCTGGCGCAGATCGCCGTTGGCGATGCGTTCCGCCAGCGCCAGAGTGCTGCGCAGTGGCCGGGTGATTTGCAGCGTGATGCGCCAGGCAATCAGCAACCCGGCGATAATGGCAATCAGCGTGGTGATGCCCATCTGCAGCTGCGCCGCATTAATATCGTTGTGGGTTTGCGCCAGTTCGTCCTGCATAAAGGCGTTGACCAGCGTACCGACCTCCTGAGCGCTGTCCCCCAGCCGCTGGCTGATCTGCTGTTCCTGTTCATAAGCCGGCAGGTAAGCTTCGATTCGGTTTTTGTAGTCGTCGAGCGCGCTCAACAGCGGTTGCAGCAGGGGGCGCTGGGCATCGCTGAGCCGTCGGCTGAGGGCGTTTGCCGCGCTGCGCGCGTCATCAATCGCCGCTAACAGCGGCGCTTCGGATTCACGGTTCAGGCTCAACAACAGGCCGCGAGCGCCGTAGCGCACCAGAGTCAGCTTCTGATTCAGTTGAACAAAAGCCAGTTGCAGGTCGCCATTGGTCAGTTGGCGCTCTACCTGGTTCAGGTTGTCTTGCACTTCCGACATGTTCCAGCTTTGACGTACCGCGTCTTTCGCCGCCACCGCCTTTTCGAAGGCGTTTTGCTGTTGCTGGTATTCGCCGATCAATACCACCAGCCGCTGCAGGTCTTGCCGGCTTTGGGCATCCCAGTCCAACGCCTGGCCCTGGTTGATCAACCGCACCGCGTTTTCGATATTGGCGCGGTTATTCTTCAGGTACTCGGGCCGGTAGGTCTGGCCGAACAGCGCGCGGTTATATTTGGCCTGATTGATTTCGTCATTCAGCCGATTGCTGAAATCGATGCGGTCGGCGCGGGATTCGATGATATGCAGGTACTGTGCGCCGGTGCCGGCGATGATCGCCGTCAGCAGCAGCATCAGGCCAAACCCGAGGCCGAGCTTTTTACCCACGGTAAGATGAACGAACTTTCCTGCCAATGTTTGCAATGCCGCCATATTATTTTTCCTTTGCGGGCGAACGTCGATTGAACAAACCATCGGCAAAGGGCGGTCAAACTTTAGCGGATTTTGGGCAAAAAAATGCCCGCTTCACGCGGGCATCATCAGTGCTGGGGGCGAATTACTTCTTCGCAGCGAAGCGTGCTGCCGCTTCATCCCAGTTAACCACGTTCCAGAATGCCTTGATGTAGTCTGGGCGTTTGTTCTGATATTTCAGGTAGTAAGCGTGTTCCCACACGTCCAGGCCCAGGATTGGGAAGCCTGAAGCGCCGGCAACGGCTTCGCCCATCAGCGGGCTATCCTGGTTAGCGGTAGACACCACGGCCAGTTTGTCGCCTTTCAGCACCAGCCAGGCCCAACCTGAACCGAAGCGGGTCGCTGCGGCTTTCTCGAACTCTTCCTGGAATTTCTCGACGCTGCCGAAATCGCGCTCGATAGCGGCTTTCAGATCGCCACCCAGCGTGGTGCCGATTTTCAGGCCTTTCCAGAACAGGCTGTGGTTAGCGTGGCCGCCGGCGTTGTTACGCATGAAAGTGCGCTTGTCGGCTGGCACTTTATCCAGATCCTGGATCAGCTCTTCAACGCTCAGCGAAGCCAGCTCAGGGTACGCTTCCAGCACGGTGTTCGCGTTGTTGACGTAAGTCTGGTGGTGTTTGGTGTGATGGATTTCCATCGTCTGCTTGTCGAAATGCGGTTCCAGTGCGTCGTAGGCGTACGGCAGGGATGGCAGTGAATAACTCATAATCATCATCTCCAGTGGGGTATGGGCGGCGCAAGGTGCGAGCACCGCGTAAGCAGTCGGATCATTATAGTTAATTAAATGATCTTGAAAATGATTATCAATGCCCTACTTAGTGTAAGGGATTAAATTAATCCACAATGCGCTGCGGGTGAGTAAACACCGTGGCGCGGCCGGGTTTGCTGAAACCGACCAACGTCAGGTTGCTGCGCTCGGCGATTTCCACCGCCAACGAGGTGGCAGCGGAAACCACGAACAGGATCTCGACGCCGCACATCGCGGATTTTTGTACCATTTCATAACTGGCGCGGCTGGAGACCAGGATCGCGCCCTGTTGCCAATCTTGCTTCGCGCGCACGCCGAGCAACTTGTCGAGCGCTACGTGGCGGCCGACGTCTTCACAGCCGCCCAACAGGTCACCCTGCGGCGAAATCCAGCTGGCGGCGTGGGTACAGCCGGTGAGCTGCCCGACGCTTTGCACCTGCTTGAGCTGCCTCAGCGCGTGGTCGAGGTTGGCGAGAGAAAAGCGTTGGGTGAACGGCAGCGCAGGCAGCGGGCGGAAGATATCCGCCAACTGCTCGATGCCGCACACGCCGCAGCCGGTGCGGCCCGCCATGGCGCGGCGGCGCTCCTTCAACCCGGCAAAGCGGCGGCTGGAGAGCTCTATTTGCACCTCCAGCCCGTTACAGGTTTGGTTAATCTCTATACTGTAGATATCGCGCGGTGACTCGATAATGCCTTCGGACAGCGAAAAGCCGAGGGCGAACGCCTCCAGATCTTTTGGCGTGCACATCATCACTACGTGAGAGATGCCGTTATAGACCAGGGCGACCGGCACTTCTTCCGCCAGCCAGTCCGGCTGTGCGGTGGTGAGTTGCCCGCGCTGATAAACCTGGGCCTGGGTCACCCCTGTGAGCGGGGTCTCATTTATGTGCTGCTCTGGGTTTATAGTGTTCACTTAACTGGCACCTGTTTGTAACAACCCCATATACGCTGTGGTAATATTGCCGCGTAAAAAACAAAATCAATTTTAGCGCTTCCCGCGTCAAGGGGGAAAGCGCCATTTGAAACAATGTGACAATCGAGAGTGAAAGGAGACCCCCATGCAGGTCAGCAGAAGGCAGTTCTTTAAGATCTGCGCTGGCGGTATGGCAGGAACGACGGTAGCCGCACTGGGCTTTGCCCCGGAAGTGGCGTTAGCGGAGACCCGGCAGTACAAACTGCTGCGCGCCCGTGAAACCCGTAATACCTGTACGTATTGTTCCGTCGGCTGTGGGCTGTTGATGTACAGCCTTGGTGATGGCGCCAAAAACGCCAAAGAAAGCATATTCCACATTGAAGGGGACCCGGATCACCCGGTAAACCGCGGCGCGCTTTGCCCGAAAGGCGCGGGGCTGGTCGACTTCATCCACAGTGCAAGTCGTCTCCAGTTCCCGGAGTATCGTGCGCCGGGTTCAGATAAATGGCAGCGCATTACCTGGGACGATGCCTTTACCCGCATCGCCAAACTGATGAAGGAAGACCGTGACGCCAACTTCGTGAAAACCAACGAACAGGGCGTCACCGTCAACCGCTGGCTGAGCACCGGCATGCTGTGTGCCTCCGCCTCCAGTAACGAAACCGGATATTTAACCCAAAAATTTAGTCGCGCTCTCGGCATGCTTGCCGTAGACAACCAGGCGCGTGTCTGACACGGACCAACGGTAGCAAGTCTTGCTCCAACATTTGGTCGCGGTGCGATGACCAACCACTGGGTTGATATCAAGAACGCGAATCTGATTATCGTCATGGGCGGTAATGCGGCGGAAGCGCATCCAGTGGGGTTCCGCTGGGCGATGGAAGCCAAAATTCACAATAAAGCCAAGCTGATCGTCATCGATCCGCGCTTTACCCGTACCGCATCTGTGGCGGATTTCTACACGCCGATCCGTTCCGGGACCGACATCGCTTTCCTGTCGGGCGTGTTGCTGTACCTGATCACCAACAACAAAATCAACCGCGAATACGTCGAGGCCTACACCAACGCCAGCCTGCTGGTGCGGGAAGACTTTACCTTCGAAGACGGTCTGTTCAGCGGCTACGACGCGGAAAACCGCAAATACGACAAAACCACCTGGAATTATCAGCTCGACGAGAACGGCTTCGCCAAGCGCGACGTCACGTTGCAGGATCCGCGTTGCGTGTGGAACATGCTCAAACAGCACGTCAGCCGCTATACGCCGGAGGTGGTGAACAATATCTGCGGCACGCCGACCGAGGATTTCATCAAGGTCTGCGAATACATCGCCGAAACCTGCGTGGCGGATAAAACCGCGTCGTTCCTCTACGCCCTGGGCTGGACTCAGCACTCGGTCGGCGCGCAGAACATCCGCACCATGGCGATGATCCAGCTGCTGCTCGGCAACATGGGCATGGCGGGCGGCGGCGTCAACGCGCTGCGCGGCCACTCCAATATCCAGGGCCTGACCGATCTGGGCCTGCTGTCGCAAAGCCTGCCGGGCTATATGACGCTGCCGTCGGAGAAACAGACGGATATCGACACCTACCTGAAGGCCAACACGCCGAAGGCGCTGCTGCCGGGCCAGGTGAACTACTGGAGCAACTACCCGAAATTCTTCGTCAGCATGATGAAGAGCTTCTACGGCGACAAGGCGCAGAAGGACAACGGCTGGGGCTTTGACTGGTTGCCGAAGTGGGACAAAGGCTACGACGTACTGCAGTACTTCGAGATGATGTCGCAAGGGAAGGTCAACGGCTATTTCTGCCAGGGCTTTAACCCGGTCGCGTCGTTCCCGAACAAAAACAAGGTCGTGGCCTCGCTGTCGAAGCTGAAGTTCCTGGTGACCATAGATCCGCTCAACACCGAGACCTCCAACTTCTGGCAGAACCACGGCGAGTTCAACGACGTCGATCCGTCGAAGATTCAGACCGAGGTGTTCCGCCTGCCGTCCACCTGCTTTGCCGAAGAAAACGGCTCGATCGTCAACTCCGGCCGCTGGCTGCAGTGGCACTGGAAAGGCGCGGACGCCCCGGGTGAGGCGATGAACGACGGGGAAATCCTGGCGGGCATTTTCATCCGCCTGCGCGAGATGTATGCGCGCGACGGCGGTGCGGTGCCTGAACAGGTGCTGAACATGACCTGGGATTACCTGACGCCGGAAAACCCCGCTTCGGAAGAAGTGGCGATGGAAAGCAACGGCAAGGCGCTGGCGGACATTCTCGACGCCGACGGCAAAGTGCTGGCGAAAAAGGGCGAACAGCTCAGCACCTTCGCCCACCTGCGTGACGACGGCACCACCGCCAGCGGCTGTTGGATCTTCGCCGGCAGCTGGACGCCGGCCGGCAACCAGATGGCGCGGCGCGATAACGCCGATCCGTCCGGCCTCGGCAACACGCTGGGTTGGGCCTGGGCCTGGCCGCTCAACCGCCGCATTCTTTATAACCGCGCTTCGGCCGACCCGCAGGGGAAACCCTGGGATCCGAAACGTCAGTTGCTGGAGTGGGACGGCGCCAAGTGGGGCGGGGTGGATATCCCGGACTACAGCGCCGCCGCGCCGGGCAGCGACGTCGGGCCGTTTATCATGCAGCCGGAAGGCATGGGCCGCCTGTTCGCCACCGACAAAATGGCGGAAGGGCCGTTCCCTGAGCACTACGAGCCGTTCGAAACGCCGCTCGGCACCAACCCGCTGCACCCGAACGTGGTGTCCAACCCGGCGGCGCGCGTGTTCAAGGACGATCTGGCGGCGATGGGCACTTCCGACAAGTTCCCGTATGTCGGCACCACCTATCGTCTGACCGAGCACTTCCACTACTGGACCAAGCACGCGCAGCTCAATGCCATCGCGCAGCCGGAGCAGTTTGTGGAGATCGGCGAGAAGCTGGCGGAGAAAAAAGGCATCAAGCACGGCGATACGGTGAAAGTCAGCTCCAACCGCGGCTATATCAAGGCCAAGGCGGTGGTGACCAAGCGTATCCGTACTTTGCAGGTGAACGGCCAGGACGTCGACACCATCGGTATCCCGATCCACTGGGGTTACGAAGGGGTGGCGAAGAAAGGCTTTATCGCCAACACGCTGACGCCGTTTGTCGGCGATGCCAACACGCAAACGCCGGAGTTCAAGGCGTTCCTGGTTAACGTGGAAAAGGTGTAACGGAGACGAATTATGGCAATGCAATCTCAGGACATCATTCGTAAATCCGCCACCAATGGTTTCACGCCGGCCCCGCGCGCCCGTGACCATCAGGAAGAAGTGGCCAAACTTATCGATGTCACCACCTGTATCGGCTGCAAGGCCTGTCAGGTGGCTTGTTCCGAATGGAACGACATCCGCGATGAAATCGGTAGCAACGTCGGGGTGTACGATAACCCCGCCGATCTGACCGCCAAGTCGTGGACGGTCATGCGCTTCTCCGAAGTGGAGGAAAACGGCAAGCTGGAATGGTTGATCCGCAAGGACGGCTGCATGCACTGCGCCGATCCGGGTTGCCTGAAGGCTTGCCCGTCGGAAGGCGCAATCATTCAGTACGCCAACGGCATCGTCGACTTCCAGTCCGAGCACTGCATCGGCTGCGGCTACTGCATCGCCGGCTGCCCGTTCGACGTGCCGCGCATGAACAAGGACGACAACCGGGTGTACAAATGCACCCTGTGCGTCGACCGCGTCGATGTCGGCCAGGAACCGGCCTGCGTGAAGACCTGCCCGACCGGCGCGATTCATTTCGGCACTAAGGACGCGATGAAGCAGATTGCCGCCGAGCGCGTCGGCGAGCTGAACACCCGCGGTTATCAGAACGCCGGTCTGTACGATCCGGCGGGCGTGGGCGGCACCCACGTGATGTATGTGCTGCACCACGCCGACAAACCGCAGTTGTATCACGGTTTGCCGAATAACCCGACCATCAGCCCGGCGATCACGTTCTGGAAAGGCGTGTGGAAACCCCTGGCGGCCATCGGCTTTGCCGCCACCTTTGCAGCCAGCGTGTTCCACTATGTCGGCGTCGGGCCAAACCGCGTCGAAGAGGAAGACAACGACGAGCTGCACGATGAGGAGACGCGCAAATGAAGAAGGAAAAGCGGATTCAGCGCTACAGCGCGCCGGAGCGGATTAACCACTGGATTGTGGCGTTCTGTTTCGTGTTCGCGGCCATCAGCGGGCTGGGGTTCTTTTTCCCCTCCTTCAACTGGCTGATGAACATCTTAGGTACGCCGCAGCTGGCGCGCATCCTGCACCCCTTTGTCGGCGCTTTCATGTTTGCGGCCTTCCTGCTGATGTTCCTGCGCTACTGGAAGCATAATCTGATCAACCGCGAAGACATCGTCTGGGCCAAAAACATCCACAAAATCGCCATGAACGAGGAAGTGGGCGATACCGGGCGTTATAATTTCGGTCAGAAGTGCGTATTCTGGGCAGCTATCGTCAGCCTGGTGCTGCTGTTGGCCAGCGGTGTGGTGATCTGGCGGCCGTACTTTGCGCCGTCGTTCCCGATACCGCTGATCCGCATCGCGCTGCTGGTGCATTCGCTGGCGGCGGTCGGCCTGATCATCGTGATAATGGTGCACATTTACGCCGCGCTGTGGGTAAAAGGCACTATCACCGCGATGGTCGAAGGCTGGGTGCCTGCGGCCTGGGCTAAAAAACATCATCCGCGCTGGTACCGAGAGGTCCGCGAGAAACAACAGGAAGACAAACCCTGATGAGCATCCGCATCGTTCCTAAAGAGCAGTTAGGGGCACAGCGCGAGAAGTCCACAACGGCGGAGACAATTCCGCCGTTACTTTTCGCCAATTTGAAAAGCCTCTACAGCCGCCGCGCCGAACGCCTGCGCAAGCTGGCGACGGACAACCCGCTGGGCGACTACCTGAACTTCGCCGCCCAACTGGCCGAGGCGCAGCACCATGCGCTGCACGACAACCCGCTGCAGTTGGATCTGACCGAAGCGCTGCAGCAGGGCGCGGCCAGCGGCAAGCCGCCGCTGGATTTGAGCGTCTATCCGCGCAGCGAGCATTGGCACCGGCTGCTGGGCTCGTTGATCGCCGAGCTGCGTCCGCAGGCGCCGGAACACATTCTGGCGGTGCTGGATAACCTGGAAAAGGCGTCAGCGCATGAGCTGGAGCTGATGGCCGACGCCTTGCTCAACCGCGAGTTCGGCAAGATCGGCAGCGAGAAAGCGCCGTTCATCTGGGCCGCGCTGTCGCTTTACTGGGCGCAAATGGCAAGCCTGATCCCCGGCAAGGCGCGTGCGGAATATGGCGAGCATCGCCAGTTCTGCCCGGTGTGCGGCAGCATTCCGGTCTCCAGCGTGGTGCATATCGGCACCGTCAGCGGCCTGCGCTATTTGCACTGCAACCTGTGTGAAAGCGAGTGGCACGTGGTGCGGATAAAATGCAGCAACTGCGAGCAAACCCGCGATCTGAATTACTGGTCGCTGGACAGCGAGCTGGCGGCGGTGAAAGCGGAAAGCTGCGGCGACTGCGGTACTTACCTGAAGATTTTGTATCAGGAAAAGGACCCGCATATCGAAGCTGTGGCTGACGATCTGGCCTCGCTGGTGCTCGACGCCAAGCTGGAAGACGAAGGTTTTGCCCGCAGCAGCATCAACCCGTTTCTGTTCCCGGGGGAGTAAATCGCAAAACGCCGGTATTTGCCCCTTACGAGTGGTCAGATGATTAATTTCAGACTGCGCATCTGGCATTCGCAGGGGCGAGTTGCTACGTTTACGCAATGACGCGCAACGCGAAAGAAAAGGGACGGACGATGTTGAAGACCATTGCGAAACTTACGGCGGTCGCCGTTCTGGCGATCGGGCTGTCGGCCTGTGACAACAAGGAAGACACCAAACCGGCAGTACCTAAGCCGGACCCCAAGCCGATCGTCACGCAGCCCATTGCGCCGCCACCGCCACCGGTGGAAAGCGAGCCTGTGGGGCTGAAGGTATCGCTGCAAAGGGGTAACGTGACCTTTTTACTGCCGGCGGGGTTCAGCGATCAGACCCAGAACAGCGGCATCGTCAACGACAGCAAATCCACCATTCAGCGTTTCCTCGACGGCAAGACACGCCAGAGCACCGTCTCTTCCGAAGTGGTCCCGCCTGACGACATGAAGCTCAACACCAGCGATAAAATGCTGAAAGATTTGACGCAAAGCATCATCACCGAGCTGGCCGACCGCTATCAGAATATCAAGACCACCAAAGAAGAGAACTTCATCGTCGGCAAGCAGAAGTTCCATCGGCTGGATACCGAGCAAAGCGTCAATGGGCAAAAGGTACTCTCCACTTTTGTGCTGACGGTATTGAATAAAAGGGTGGTGACGTTGCAAATGCTGTCACCGGCCAAAACGCCGGAGGCGCACCAGGCGCTGGTTCAGCGGATTATCGACACGCTGGTGGTGAAATAACAACGCTGTGATTCGACAGCTCGGGGGGAAGACGGATGAAGCTGATTGGCAGTTATACCAGCCCTTTTGTACGCAAGATTTCCGTGATGTTGCTGGAAAAGGGGATCGCGTTCGAATTCGTTAACGATCCGCCGTATGAGCCGGGCAGCCGGGTGGTGGAGCTGAATCCGCTCGCCAAGGTGCCGGTGCTGGTGGCCGATGACGGCGTGGCTTATTACGACTCGCGCGTCATTGCCGAATACCTCGAACTGCTTCCCGCCGCCCCGGCATTTTTGCCCGCCGATCGCGCGGCTGCGCTGCGCATTCGCCAGGTGGAAGCGCTGGCCGACGGCGTAACCGAAGCCGCCGCCACGCTGTTTCGCGAGAGCAAACGCGCGCCGGAAAAACAGGACGAAAACTGGATACTGCGCCAGCGCGACAAGCTGACGCACGGGCTGGACGCGCTGGAGAAGCTGGCGCAGGAAAAGACGCTGCTGAACGCCGCCGAGCTGACGTTGGCGGACATCGCTACCGGCTGTGCGCTGGGCTACCTCAATTTCCGCCGCATCATGCCCAACTGGTGCGTCGAACGGCCTGCGTTGATCAAACTGGCCGAGCGGCTGTTTGCCCGCGAAAGTTTTGCCCGCACTTCACCCCCCTGAATTCCCTCACCCCGCTTTGGCGGGGGTTTGTTTTATGCCGCATCCTCACACAAAAAAACCGAGCGACCATGAGCACTGAATCCCACCTTCTTTACAGCCAGTTACCCGCCATCGACCGCCTGCTGCACGATCCCGCTATCGAACCGCTGGTGGCCCAATACGGCCAGACGCTGATTGGCGATCTGCTGCGCGAATTGCAGTTGCAGGCGCGTGAGACGATCAGGCAGCAGCAGCGGCTGCCCGATTGGTGCAGCGACTGGCCGCAGGCGCTCAGCGCCGGTTTGGCGCAACGGCAGCGTTCGGCGCTGACGCCGGTCTTCAATTTGAGCGGCACCGTACTGCACACCAACCTTGGCCGCGCCCTGCTGGCGCAACCGGCAATCGACGCGGTGAGCCATTCGATGGGGGCGGCGGTGACGCTGGAATACGATCTGGACGGCGCCGGGCGCGGGCATCGCGATCGCGCCGTGGCGGATTTACTGTGCCGCCTGACCGGCGCGGAAGATGCCTGCATCGTCAATAACAATGCGGCGGCCGTGTTGCTGATGCTGGCGGCGATTGCACCCGGCAAGGAAGTGGTGGTGTCGCGCGGTGAACTGGTGGAAATCGGCGGCGCGTTCCGCATCCCCGACGTGATGCGCCAGGCGGGCTGCCGGCTGGTTGAGGTCGGCACCACTAACCGTACCCATCTGAAAGATTACCGCAACGCCATCAACGAACAGACCGGGCTGCTGATGAAGGTGCATACCAGCAACTACAGCATTCAGGGCTTTACCGCCGCGGTGGATGAAGCCGAACTGGCGCAGCTCGGCGCCGAATACGGCGTGCCGACCGTCACCGATCTGGGCAGCGGCTCGCTGATTGATATGGCGCAGTACGGCCTGCCGGCCGAGCCGATGCCGCAGCGGCTGCTGGCCGCCGGGGTGGATCTGGTGACTTTCTCCGGCGACAAGCTGCTGGGCGGCCCGCAGGCCGGGATTATCGTCGGCAAAAAGGCGCTGATCGCCCGGTTGCAGCAGCATCCGCTTAAACGTGCGTTGCGTGTCGGCAAGCTGACGCTGGCGGCGCTGGAAGCCACGCTGCGTCTCTACCAGCAGCCTGAATTATTGGCGGAGCGACTGCCGACGCTGCGGCTGCTGACCCGCCCGCAGCAGGCGATGCAGGCCGCAGCCGAACGCTTGCTGCACGCGCTGGAACCGCAGTTTGGCGAACGCTTCCAACTGCGCGCCGAACCCTGCTGGTCGCAGATTGGCAGCGGCTCGCTGCCGGTGGACAGGTTGCCCAGCTACGCATTGACCTTTACGCCGCTCGACGGCCGTGGGGCGACGCTGGAAGCGCTGGCAGAACGCTGGCGCCGCCTGCCGCAGCCGGTGATCGGCCGAATTAACGACGGCCGGCTGTGGCTGGATCTGCGCTGCCTTGAGCAGGAACAGGCGCTGATCGAGGCGTTAAACGCATGATTATCGCCACTGCCGGCCATGTCGATCATGGCAAAACCACCCTGTTGCAGGCGATCTCCGGGATCAACGCCGATCGCCTGCCGGAAGAAAAACGCCGTGGCATGACCATCGATCTGGGCTATGCCTACTGGCCGCAGCCCGACGGCCGGGTGCTGGGTTTTATCGACGTGCCCGGCCATGAAAAATTCCTCGCCAATATGCTGGCGGGCATCGGCGGCATCGATCATGCGCTGCTGGTGGTGGCCTGCGACGACGGCGTGATGGCGCAAACGCGTGAACATTTGGCGATCCTGCGGCTGAGTGGGCGCCCGGCGCTGACGGTGGCATTGACCAAGGCCGATCGGGTGGACGAAGCACGGGTTGACGAGGTGCGGCGGCAGGTTAGCGATGAACTGGTGCGGCAGGGCTGGCACGATGCGCCGCTGTTTGTCACCGCTGCGGTGCGGGATCGGGGGATTGACGCCCTGCGTACGCATCTGCTGGCGTTACGGCCTGATGAGCATGCGCTGACGCGCCGTTTCCGGTTGGCGGTAGACCGCGCCTTCAGCGTGAAAGGGGCGGGTCTGGTGGTAACAGGCACCGCGCTGGGCGGGCAGGTGGCGGTAGGGGATACGCTGTGGCTGACCGGTGCGGACGCCCCGGTGCGGGTACGCGGTCTGCACGCGCAGAATCAACAGGTTGAGCAGGCGCAGGCCGGGCAGCGCATCGCACTGAACATCAGCGGTGACGTCAGCAAAGAGCAGGTGGCTCGCGGTGACTGGCTGTTGGCGAAAAAGCCGTTGCAGGCGGCAGAACGCATTCTGGTGGCGCTGGATCTCGACCAGCCGATCAAGCATTGGCAACCGCTGCATCTGCATCACGCCGCCAGTCATATCACCGGCCGGATTGCGTTATTGAATGAACACCTGGCGGAACTGATCCTCGATCGCCCGTTGTGGCTGGCGGACAACGATCGGCTGGTGCTGCGCGATATCGGCGCCCGCCAGACCCTGGGCGGCGCACGGGTGCTGAGTTTGACGACGCCGAAACGCGGTAAACGCCAGCCGGATTACCTTGCCTGGTTGGCGGCATTGGCGCAGGCCGGCGACGATCGCCAGGCGCTGGCGCTGCACCTGCCCAACGGGCCGCTGGATTTGGCGATGTTCGCCTGGGCGCGGCAACTGACCGAAGGCGGTCTGGCCGAGCTGTTGGCGGACCATGAATGGCTGATTGCCGGCGAGTGGGCGCTGGCGCAGGAGAATGCACAGCAGGGCCAACAGCGCTTGCTGCAAGTCCTGTTCGAGTACCACCACCAGCATGCCGATCAGCTTGGATTGGGACGAGCGCGCCTGCGGCGCATGGCGTTGCCTTCGTTGCCTGAAGCGCTGGTATTTATGATGATCGATCGGTTGCTGGCCGCCGGCAGCGTGCGCAATACGCGCGGCTGGCTGCACCTGCCGGAGCATGGCCTGGCGTTCAGCGCTGAAGAACAGATTCTGTGGCGCCGTATTGAGCCGCTGTTCGGTGACGAGGCCTGGTGGGTGCGCGATTTGGCCGCGGAATTGGGCGAAGAAGAGGCCCCCGTGCGGGCGACGCTGCGTAAAGCGGCGCAGTTGGGTCACATCGCGGCGGTGGTAGTGGACCGTTATTATCTCAGCCGGCGTATCGAACAGTTCGCTGCGCTTATCCGGGAGCTGGATGCAACGCAGGGCAGCACCAACGCCGCGGATTTCCGCGACAGGCTCGGCGTCGGCCGCAAGCTGGCGATCCAGGTGCTGGAGTTTTTCGATCGCAGCGGCTTTACCCGCCGCAAGGGCAACCAACACCTGCTGCGCGATAGCGGACTGTTTGGTCGTTGATGGTAATACGTTAAAGCGGGGCGTTAGCCCCGTTTGTCGTCACAGCGCTTCGTTAGGCGCAGGCGTTGCGTCGCCGCTGCGGCGTTTGCTGAGGAACAGCGCTACCAGCGCCAGCCAGCACAGGCCGCTGATCAGGTTAAACAGGTTGAACAACCCGCTGCCGCCCCAGACATAGGCCACTTTCGCCAGCTCGATGCCGACGGTGAACACCAGCATGCTCAGCATGCCCATGGTGGCGGAGACCGTCCCTTTGCTGACGGCGCTTGAGAACAGCGTCAGGCGGTACAGCCCGGCGTTGGCCAGCCCGATACCGAAGGCGTACAGGCTCAGCCCGGCGGTCATCCACAGATAGGCGTGGCTGGAGAACAGCGTAGCCAGCGCCGCGACCAGCAGCCCCAGCATCATGGGTACCGCGCCCAGCTTGATCAGGCGCTCTACGCTGTTTTTGCCGGTCAGGCGCGCCAGCGTCAGGTTGCCGAGGATCAGCGCACCGAACACCGGGATCTGCAACAGGCCGTAATCCAGCGTCGACAACGATTCGCCGCTGATCAGGATCACCGGCGACTGGGCAATCCAGGCCAGCAACGGCAGGCTGGCGAAGCCGATGGCCAGCGCCCCGCAAACAAAGCGGCGGTTGCTCAGTACCTGGCGATAGTCGCGCCACAGGTTGGCGGCCGAGAATTTATCGCCCTGCAGCGAGGCGGTTTCCGGCATCGCCTTCCACAGGCCGTAAAAGGCAATTGCCGCCAGCGCCGCGAACAGCACGAACATGCTCTGCCACGGCGCGACGTGGATCAGCGCGGCCCCGGCCAGCGGCCCGAGCAGCGGGGCGATCAGCGCCACGTTGGCCATCAGCGCGGTGATTTTTATGCACACCGATTCCTCGAAGGATTCCTGTATCGTGGCGTAGCCGACCGCGCCGATAAAGCACAGGCCAATGCCCTGCAGGAAACGCATAAAGATAAACTGCTCGATGTTGGTCACCAGCAAAATGGCCAGACAGGCGACGATAAAGAACGCCACGCCGGCCAGCATCACCGGGCGGCGGCCACGTCGGTCCGACAGCGGGCCGAGCAGCCATTGCAAGAAAATGCCGCCGGCCAGATAGGCGGTCATGGATGTTGGCACCCACTCTTCGCCAGCGTTGAACTCCGCCACCACCGCCAGCATACCGGGCTGGATCATATCGTTGGCGATATAGGTGGCAAATTCGAACAGCACCAGACAAAGAGGGAATAAAAGCGCCTGTCGGCCCAAGCGTGCCGCAGGTGGTAATGTCGTTTTCATATTTATAGTACTGATAGTGAAGAAGAAAAAAGGAACTGCCAGGGCGGGAAGCGCAAACTGAGCGAGTTATGGCGGCTATTTTGCCGCCAATTGTTCACCTTAGCAACGATAAGGTGTTGTTTCAGCACATTCTGATATTTCGCTTTTGGGTTGTCGCCGCGGCCCGTGCTCTATAACCTCTTATTAACATAAAAATATGACACAACGTCGGGCACCGTTTTGAGCACTAAAATTGGCTGGATAGATAACCTGCGCGCGGTGGCGTGCATGATGGTGGTGATGATCCACGCCACCACCTATTACGTCACCAACGGTATGGCGGTGGGGGAACATAACTGGGACATCGCCAACGTGCTGAACGGCATGTCGCGCGTTTCGGTGCCGCTGTTTTTCATGATTTCCGGCTATCTGTTTTTCGGCGAGAAAAGCGCCGGCAAAAAACATTTCATCCGTATCGGCTGCTGCATCCTGTTCTACAGCCTCATTGCGCTGGTCTATATCGCGGCCTTCACCAAAATCGGCTTCTGGCCGTCGCTGCGCGGCATGCTGCAAAAACCGGTGTTTTATCACCTGTGGTTCTTCTATGCGATTGCGGTGATTTACCTGCTCTCGCCGCTGATCAGCGTCAAACCGGTCTCGCGCCGTTATCTGGCCGGGGTGCTGGTGATCCTGGCGGTGGTTGCCAACCCCAATACCGGTGCGGTGACCGTCGGCAACGCTCACCTGCTGCCGGTCAATCTGTATATCTACGGCGATACCTTCTATTACCTGCTGTATGCGCTGGCCGGGCGGGCGATTGGCATGATGGACACCGGGCGGCGCGGCATCAGCTGGCTGGCGGCGCTGGGCTTTGCACTCAGCGTGGCGCTGATTGTGCGCGGCACCAAAAGCCAGATGTTCATCAACGGCAGCTTTGCCGATACCTATTACATTTACTGCGGCCCGCTGGTGTTTATCGCGGCGGTGTCGCTGCTGGTGTGGTTTAAGAACTGCCTGCCGGATCCGATCGGATGGCTGGGCATTTTTTCCCGCCATTCGCTGGCGATCTACGGTTTTCACGCCATTATCGTCAACTTTATGCGCAGCCGGCATCTTGAACTCACCGCTCATCCGCTGCTGGATATCCTCTGGGTATTCGGTGTGGCGCTGGCGCTCAGCCTGCTGCTGTCGATGGGGCTACAGAAGCTGGACGTTCGAAGGCTGGTGTCATAACGGGTTTTGCCCGCGCTGCTGCGCGCGCCGCAGCTGGCGGCCGGACGAGAACCCGGCCGCCAACGCCGCTTTCTCAAGCCCGTAGCCTTGTTGCAGCCGCTGTTGCGCCACGGCCAGCCGCAGCTGCTCATGATATTCCCGCACGCTGATGCCGATATGGCTGCGGAACAGCCGCGCCAGATGGCGGCTGCTGACGTGGGCTTTTTCCGCCACCTGCGGCACTGACCATTCGGCCTCCGGCTCGGCGGCCATCACGTCCTGGGCGCGGTGGACCGCCGGGTGCAGATGATTGCGATAGCGCAGCCACGGCGAAAGCTGCGGGTCGTCGCCGGAACGGCGGAAATACACCACCATTTCGCGGGCGACTTCCGTCGCTCGGGTTGCGCCGCACTGGCGGTTAATCAGGTGCAGCGCCAGATCGATACCGGCGGTAATGCCGGCGCTGGTGTAGACGCTGCGGTCTTCGACAAAAATGCGGTTTTCTTTCACCAGCGCCGCCGGTGCCTGCAGGCGCATGCGTTCGAGCACGTCATGGTGAGTGGTGCACTGGTAGCCGTCGAGCAAGCCGGCCTGCGCCGCCAGCAGCGCGCCGGAACACACGCAGACCAGCGTGATGCGCCGGCTTTGCAGATCGGGTTGCAGCGCCGCCAACCAGCGGCGAGCCTGCTCGGCTTGCGGATTGGCAAAGTAGCGCGCCGAATCGCTGACCCCCGGCACCACCAAAATCGCGTCGTCTTCCAGCCGGGCGGGCAGCGGTTCCAGCCGGCTCAGCGTCATGCCGATGGAGCAGGTGACCTGCGGCTCCGGGCCGATGTAATGCAGGCTGAACGTCCCGGCCAGGCGAAGGGTTTCGGCCGGGCCGCTGACGTCCAGCGACAGCACCTGGGGCAGCATCAGAAAGTAGACGGCCTGCGGCATTATGACTCCTGTGACAGTTGCGCCAGCACCTCATCCACGCTGGCGAGCTGGGCGAAACGGTCGACCAGCACCGTCTCAGTATGCCGCTTGAGCTGTTCGGTGGTAAAGATCTGGCCGTCGGGGTGTTGCATCGGGAACGTCAGGGTCGCCTCGGTGACGAAGGTCACCCGATAGCCGAGATCGCTTGCCACGCGGGTGGTGGTTTCGCAGCACTGCTCGGTACGAATGCCGGAGATAATCAGGTGATCGATCTCCCGTTCACGTAGCCAGGCATCCAACCCGGATTCGGTCAGCGCATTGTGTACATGTTTATGCAGGGTAACGTCCGCCTGGTGGCTGAGGAACGGCAGGCGCTGCACAAAGCCGGACGTCAGCGAGAAGGGCCCCTGTGGGGACACGTGGAACACGTCGACCAGCGCCACGCCCTGCCGGCGGCAGCCTTCAATTAATTTTGTGAGCGCCTGCTGGAAAGCGGGCAGATCGTCCTCTTGCCAGAAAGGGCGATGCTGGAATGATTGCTGAACATCGATGATCAATAATGCGCTATGTGACATTTTCGGCCTCCGCCTGTGGGGTATAACGCCATACTGCGCCGTTATCCTGCAGGTAAGAAGGCCAAAAACGGCCATCATGATGGCATCAGCGGACCAGCATCAGGCTTTGCTGACCTGCCCGGCGACCAGACGCCCCCGATGGAAGGTGGCGCGGCGTGCGGGCAGGCGGGCCACCGCCTCGGCGGAGCAACTGGCATCGATCAACACGAATTCCGCGCTGTCGCCGGCTTTGGGCCACGCGCGTTGGCCTTTGTCGTTCAGCGGCAGCACGCCGCCGGTGGAAATGGCCAGGGCGCGCGACAGATGGAACTCATCCGAACCGCGATAAAGTTGGGCGTAGAGATTGGCTTTTTCCAGAATGTCGCCGGTACCGAACGGCGACCAATGGTCGATCACGCTGTCGGTTCCGGTCATCACAAATACCCCTTTTTCACTGAGCTGCGGCAGCGGCATCATCAGCCCGCCGATCGGCACCGTAGAGGCGATGGTGATTTGCTGCGCTGCCAGGCGGGTGGCGGTTTCCGCCAGCTCATTCGGGTTCAGCGTAGTCAGGGCGAAGGCGTGGCTGATGGTGACCTTACCGCGCAGCGCCGGGTTTTTTTCTACGGTGGCGATCATGTAGTTAATCGCCGCTACCCCGGCGGGGCTGGTTTCATGCAGGTGGATGTCGACGCCTTTGCCGGTGTCGAGTGCAATCTGGAACATCGCGTCCAGCGACGCCTCCATCGCACCGTCGACGTTGGTCGGATCCAGCCCGCCGACGTATTGCACGCCCATCTGCATGGCCTCGCGCATCAAGCCGTCGACCTTAGAATGCAACAGGCCGTGCTGCGGGAAGGCGACGATTTCACAGCTGAAATCCGCCTGATGGTTTTCCAGCGCACGTTGCAGGTGCTCCAGGCTTTTCAACCCGCTGACCGGATCGATATTGCAGTGGCTGCGCGCTACGGTGCTGCCTTTGGATTGCAACAGGGCGATCAGGTTTTCCGCGCGCTGCTGCGAAGTCGGCAGCAGTTTGGGGATCAGCGTTTGTTCCAGCGCGATCATGTCCATGATGGTTTTGCCCTGGCGTGGGCGCGGTGCCTGCCATGGGCCGCTGTAGAAGGTTTTGTCCAAATGGATGTGCATGTCGCGAAACGCCGGCAGCAGCAACTGACCCTGCGCCTGATAGCGCGGCACGCCGGCGATAGGTGCCGCATCCGCCGCATGGATGGCGGCAATGTTGCCGTCTTTGATTTCCAACTGGTAGAGCGCGGTGCGGGTGCCAATCACCGTATCGCCATCGTATTCGAAACCCTCCTCCAGCCGTACGTCGCTCAGCATGTAGTGATGGTCGGTCAGGGTCATGGGTTTGGCCTCCGGCGCACAGTGGCCGCCAGCTTGCGGTGCAGCCTGCGCCACGCCGCCGGTCAGCCCGATCACCGCGCAGGCGGTGGTTAGCTTGCCGGTTTGGCTGAGGAAAGCTCTGCGGCTTTGTTGTTGGTTTTTTTCCACGTTCAGTTCCTTAATCCAGAGGTGAGGTACGTCAAAAAACACCCACCAATTTAGGAGAGGAACCCGCAGGTTGGCAGCGACATTTGCCACTGGCGACTATTCGATTTGGTAATAATGAGGGGGCAGGGTTACTGCCCCCTGGGCGTTTACATCAGCGGCAACAAACAGGTATATAACTCGCGGAACGTGCTGCGGCGCGCGGCGTAGTGCCGATGGCGTTCGGCATCCGGTTCGTGCAGCTGTTCCAGCGGCAATTCGGGCAGCAGGTCGCTCAGCGGGCGCTGCGGATTCAGGGCGATCTGCGCCAGACGCGCGGCCCCCAGCGCCGGACCGACGTCGCCGCCGGTGCGGTATTCCAGCCGTTGGCCGCTGATATCCGCCAGCATCTGCCGCCAGAACGGGCTGCGTGCGCCACCGCCGATCAAGGTGATGCTCGAAGGTTGCAGGCCACTGGCGTGCAGCACGTCCATGCCGTCCGCCAGCGCAAAACCGACGCCTTCCAATACCGCCCGCGCCAGATCGTTCGGCCCGTGCTGGTGAGTGAGCCCCCAGAACGCCCCTTTGGCGTTGGGATTGTTATGCGGTGTGCGCTCGCCGGAAAGATAAGGCAAAAACCACAGCGGGGCTTCCGCCGGAGGGGCCTGTTCGACGTTGCGCAGCAGGGTGGCGACGCTGTCGACGTTGGTCAGTTTGCAGACCCAGTCCAGGCAGGAGGCGGCGCTGAGCGTCACCGACATCAGGTGCCAGGTGTCGGGCAGCGCATGGCAGAAGCTGTGCACCGCGCTGGCCGGGTTGCTGAGAAAGCCGTCGCTGACCGCAAAGTAAACGCCCGAAGTGCCGAGCGACAGCATGGCTTGCCCGGCCTGATACAGCCCTACGCCGATCGCCCCGGCGGCATTGTCGCCGCCGCCGGCCACCACCGGCACCGGCGGCATGCCCCAGCGCCTTGCCAGCTCGGTGTGGGTCTGACCGGTGATTTGATTGCCTTCGAACAGCTGCGGCATGTGGCGGCGCGACAGGCCGCAGGCGGCCAGCATCTCGTCGCTCCAGTCGCGCTGCGCTACGTTAAGCCACCCGGTGCCTGCGGCGTCCGACATATCGCCGGCGAATTCGCCGGTCATGCACCAGCGCAGATAATCTTTGGGTAACAGCACCTTATCGATCTGGCTAAACAGGTGCGGTTCGTGCTGTTGCACCCACAGCAGCTTGGGTGCGGTGAAGCCGGGCATCATCAGGTTGCCGGTAATGTTTCTCGATTGCGGCACCGCCCGCTCCAGCGCCTGGCACTGCGCGGCGCTTCTGCCGTCGTTCCACAGAATGGCCGGGCGCAGCACCCGTTGACGGTCATCCAGCAGCGTGGCGCCGTGCATCTGGCCGCTGAGGCCAATGGCTTTCACCTGTTGCAGACTGTGCTGCTTGCCCAGCGCCAGCATGGCGCGATCGGTGGCGTGCCACCAGTCCTGCGGCGCCTGTTCTGACCACAGGGGATGAGGGCGGGAGATGGGCAGCGCTTCACTCTGGCTGGCGAGCAGTTGACCCTGCTCACCGAGCAAAATGATTTTTACGCCGGAGGTGCCGAGATCGATGCCGATGTACATGATTGAGATCCTTTAAAACGCGGCGGACGGTGCGCCGCGCGGGTCAGTTAACCGAACAGGTAGCGGTTCATCAGGTTCTCAAGCTGTTCCTGACGGCCGCTGGCGTGCTGCGGCGCCAGTGCATGTTGTTCAGCGTACTGCGCCAGGGCTTCCAGCGACAGTTTGCCCTGCAAAATTTGCTGGCCCAGCTCACCGTTCCAGCCGGCGTAACGTCGGGCGACCTGCTGAGGAAGCCGGCCGTCGGCGGTCATTTTGGCCGCCACTTTCAGCGCCAGCGCCATGGTATCCATCGCACCGATATGGCCGTAGAACAGATCGTATTTGTCGGTGCTTTGACGGCGGACCTTGGCGTCGAAGTTCAGGCCACCGGTGGTGAAACCGCCGGCCTTGAGGATTTCGAACATCACCAGGGCGTTCTCCTCCACGCTGTTGGGGAACTGGTCGGTATCCCAGCCCAGCTGCGGATCGCCGCGGTTGGCGTCGACCGAGCCGAAGATGCCGAGTGCGATGGCGGTGGCGATTTCATGGTGGAAGGAGTGCCCGGCCAGGGTGGCGTGGTTGGCCTCGATATTGACCTTGATCTCCTTCTCCAGCCCGAACTGCTTCAGGAAGCCGTACACCGTGGCGACATCGTAGTCGTACTGGTGCTTGGTGGGTTCCTGCGGTTTGGGTTCGATCAGCAGCGTGCCCTGGAAACCGGTTTTGTGTTTGTGCTCCACCACCATTTGCATAAAGCGGCCAATCTGCTCGCGCTCCTGGCGCAGATCGGTATTCAGCAGGGTTTCGTAACCTTCGCGTCCGCCCCACAGCACGTAGTTCTCGCCGCCCAGTCGATGAGTGGCGTTCATGGCGGTGAATACCTGCGTGGCCGCCCAACTGAACACTTCCGGATCCGGATTGGTGGCCGCGCCTGCGCCGTAGCGCGGATGGGTAAAGCAGTTGGCGGTGCCCCACAACAGCTTCACGCCGCTGCTTTGCTGCTTTTCCGCCAGCACGTCGGTCATCACCGCAAAGTTATTCAGATATTCTTTCAGCGAAGCGCCTTCCGGCGACACGTCGACGTCATGGAAGCAATAGTAAGGCACGTTCAGCTTGTGGAAGAATTCGAACGCCACGTCGGCCTTGCGTTTTGCCAGCGCCAGCGCATCGCCCGGCTGCTGCCAGGGGCGATCGAAGGCCCCGACGCCAAACATGTCCGCGCCGTTCCAGCAGAAGGTGTGCCAGTAACAGGCGGCGAAGCGCAGGTGATCGGCCATACGTTTGCCGAGTACCAACTCATCGGGATTATAGTGGCGGAAAGCCAGCGGGTTATTGCTGTCGGGGCCTTCGTAGCGAACTTGCTCAAGCTGATCAAAATAGGATTGCATTTTCGACTCCTGGGTAGCGATGCCCGGTTTACGGGATGCATTTATCTTCGGAGTTAGAACCCGGTGGCTCAATTACGTTATTTCACTCTTAAATTCACAGAATTATTAAATGTGCGGCAGATCTCATAATAGGGCGTTTAAGCGCGTTTCATTTGAATTTTATGGCGCGCGACAGTGCTTTTCAGAGTGAAAGCATGACCGCCATCATAAAAACAACATTAAACCAAAAATCATAATTCGCCGGTAAAAATCTGTAATTGCCGAAGAGTAAATAACCGACAACAATCCGAGAGTCGGCCCGTTTCAATTATTACCCTTACACATTAAATAACAAAGGTATATAAGATGAAATTAAAACCCCTGTTCCTTTCGGTCTGCGCGCTGCTGGCGCTGGCCAGCCAACCGGCCATGAGCAAAGAAATCAAAATCGGCATGGCGATCGACGATCTGCGCCTGGAGCGCTGGCAAAAAGACCGCGATATTTTCGTCAGCAAGGCCAAAACATTGGGGGCGGACGTCTTCGTGCAATCGGCCAACGGCAATGAAGAAACCCAGATGGCGCAGATAGAAAACATGATCAACCGCGGCGTCGACGTGCTGGTGATCATTCCCTATAACGGCCAGGTGCTGAGCAACGTCATCAGCGAGGCCAAGCGGGAGGGCATTAAGGTATTGGCCTACGATCGCATGATCAATAACGCCGATATCGATTTCTATATCTCCTTCGATAACGAAAAGGTCGGTGAACTGCAGGCGCAAAGCCTGGTGCAGCGGGTGCCGCAGGGGAATTATTTCCTGATGGGCGGTTCACCGGTGGATAACAACGCCAAACTGTTCCGTCAGGGCCAGATGAAGGTGCTGCAACCCTTGATCGACAGCGGGAAAATCAAGGTGGTGGGCGATCAGTGGGTTGATGGCTGGCTGCCGGAAAACGCATTGAAAATCATGGAAAATGCGCTGACCGCCAACAGCAATCATATCGACGCCGTGGTGGCCTCCAACGACGCGACCGCCGGCGGGGCGATCCAGGCGCTGGCCGCACAGGGGTTGGCGGGCAAGGTGGCCATTACCGGCCAGGATGCCGATCTGGCGGCGGTGAAGCGCATCGTCGCCGGTACCCAGACCATGACGGTCTACAAGCCGATCAGCAAGCTGGCCGATGAGGCGGCGAGCATTGCCGTGCAACTGGGCAAAGGCGAAAAACCCAAATCCAACGCGACCTTGAATAACGGCGTCAAACCGGTGCCGGCCTGGTTATTGACGCCGATCCCGGTGGATAAATCCAATATCGACAGCACTATTATTGCCGACGGTTTCCATAAAAAAGCCGATCTTAATTAATACCGATATCCGGTGACGCGGAGGGAATAATGCCCTGCCTATTGGAAATGAAAAATATCACCATGCAATTCGGCGCAGTCAAGGCCGTGGATAATGTCAGCCTGCAACTGGAGGCCGGCCAGGTATTATCGTTATGCGGTGAAAACGGGTCGGGAAAATCCACGCTGATGAAAGTGCTGTGCGGAATATATCCGCACGGCAGTTATCAGGGCGATATTTATTTTTCCGACGATGTGTTGGCGGCAAAAAATATCCGCGACACCGAGAAAAAAGGCATTGCCATCATTCATCAGGAATTGGCGTTGGTGAAGCAGATGACGGTGCTGGAAAACATGTTTCTCGGCAACGAACAGTGTCGCCGTGGCGTGATGGATTACGACGCCATGTACCTGCGCTGCCGGCGCATGCTGGCGCAGGTCAAGCTGGAGGTGGATCCCAATACCCGCGTCGGCGAGTTGGGGTTGGGACAGCAGCAACTGGTGGAGATCGCCAAGGCGCTCAACAAGCAGGTACGGCTGCTGGTGCTGGATGAACCGACGGCGTCGCTGACCGAAAGCGAAACCGCCACGCTGTTGGCGATCATTAAGGATCTGCGCGATCACGGCATCGCCTGCATTTACATTTCACACAAGCTGAACGAGGTGAAAGCGATCTCGGATCTGATCTGCGTGATCCGCGACGGTAAGCATATCGGCACGCGGCCGGCGGCCGAGATGAGCGAAAAAGACATTATCGCCATGATGGTGGGACGCGAACTGACCGAGCTGTATCCGCAGCAGGAACATGCGATCGGCGACGTGATTTTGCAGGTGGATAACCTGACCGCCTGGCATCCGGTGAACCGCCACGTCCGCCGGGTGGATGAGGTGTCGTTCAGCCTGCGGCGCGGCGAAATTCTTGGCGTCGCCGGGTTGGTCGGCTCCGGCCGTACTGAGACCATGCAGTGTTTGTTTGGCGTCTATGCCGGCCGCTGGCAGGGCAGCATCCGCATTAACGGCCAGCCGGCCGTGATCGACAATTGCCGACAGGCGATGCGCCACGGCATCGCCATGGTGCCGGAAGACCGCAAGCGCGACGGCATTGTGCCGGTGATGGGCGTCGGGGCGAATATGACGCTGGCGGCGCTGAGCGATTTCAGCGGCGCATTGACGGTGATCGACGATGCGCAGGAACAGGCGACCATTCGCCAGTCGTTGGCGCAACTGAAGGTGAAAACGTCGTCGCCCGAGCTGGCGATCGCCAGGCTGAGCGGCGGCAACCAGCAGAAGGCGATTTTGGCCAAATGCCTGCTGCTGAAGCCGAAAATCCTCATTCTTGATGAGCCGACACGCGGTATCGATATCGGTGCAAAACAGGAAATCTATAAATTAATCAATCAGCTGGTACAGCAGGGTATCGCGGTGATCGTGGTGTCTTCGGAGCTGCCGGAAGTGCTGGGCCTCAGCGACCGCGTGTTGGTGATGCATCAGGGGCGTATCAAGGCGTCGCTGGAGAACCGGGGTTTGACCCAGGAACAGGTGATGGAAGCCGCATTGAGGAGTGAAACAGATGTCGAAAAGCACGCAGTCTGACGCGATAGCGCAGGAAATCGCCGAGAAAAAGCCCCTCCTGAAGCTGAAATCCATCAATTTTCAGGTGCTGGTGATGCTGGCGGCGATCGCCGTCATTATGCTGTTCTTTACCTTTACCACCGAGGGCGCCTATCTCAGCGCGCGCAATGTCTCCAACCTGCTGCGCCAGACGGCGATTACCGGCATTTTGGCGGTGGGCATGGTGTTCGTGATTATTTCGGCGGAGATCGACTTGTCGGTCGGTTCGATGATGGGGCTACTGGGCGGGGCGGCGGCGATTTTTGACGTCTGGCTCGGCTGGCCGCTGCCGTTGACCATTGTGGTTACGCTGCTGGCCGGCTTGCTGCTGGGCGCCTGGAACGGCTGGTGGGTGGCGTACCGCAAGGTGCCGTCGTTTATCGTCACGCTGGCGGGTATGCTGGCCTTTCGCGGCATTCTGATCGGCATCACCAACGGCACCACGGTCGCGCCGACCAGCGGCGCCATGTCGCAGATCGGCCAAAGCTATCTGCCGAGCGGTGTGGGTTTTGGCATCGGCGCCGTCGGGTTGATGCTGTTCGTCGCCTGGCAATGGCGGCGACGCAGCCGACGCGCGCAGCTCGGGCTGCCGGTGGCCGCCGCGGCCGGCGACGTGACCCGGCAAAGCCTTCTGGCGGTGGTGGTGCTGGGGGCCATTTATCTGCTCAATGATTACCGCGGCGTACCTACGCCGGTACTGATCCTCACCGCGCTGATGCTGGCGGGGATATTTATGGCTACCCGCACCGCTTTTGGCCGCCGGATTTATGCCATTGGCGGCAATATCGACGCCGCGCGCCTGTCGGGGGTCAACGTCGAACGCACCAAGCTGGCGGTGTTCGCCATCAATGGCCTGATGGTGGCGATTGCCGGGTTGATCCTCAGTTCGCGGCTGGGCGCCGGCTCGCCGTCGGCGGGCAATATCGCCGAGCTGGATGCCATCGCCGCCTGCGTGATTGGCGGCACCAGCCTGGCCGGCGGCATCGGCAGCGTAGCCGGCGCGGTGATGGGGGCGTTTATCATGGCGTCGCTGGATAACGGCATGAGCATGCTGGACGTGCCGACCTTCTGGCAGTACATCGTCAAGGGCGCGATCCTGCTGCTGGCGGTGTGGATGGACTCCGCCACCAAGCGCCGGGCATAAGAATATATCCTTCATACTTGAAGTTGCATCTGTGTTGGCTGCATTTACTCACCCGAATCACTTACTTTAGTAAGCTCATCGGAATGAGTTCCTTTGCCGCCTTGATACAACTCCAATTATTTTGGATATAGCGCTTGAGCTCACAGTTATGAGGTAATGCTTTCTGCTCTCGAAGATAGCTATGCTATCCCAGAGAGCAGTTTATTTATCGGGGATGCCGCATGTTCGCGAAGCGCTTTCGCATTACGTTACTGTTCAACGCCAATAAGGTGTATGACCGCCAGGTGGTCGAGGGCGTCGGCGAGTATTTACAGGCTTCACAGTGTGACTGGGACATCTTTATCGAAGAGGATTTTCGCTGCCGTATCGACAACATCAAGGACTGGCTGGGCGATGGGGTGATCGCCGATTACGACGATCGCGAGATTGAGCGGTTGCTGCATAACGTCAATGTGCCGATCGTCGGCGTTGGCGGCTCCTATCACCGTGAAGAGGATTACCCGCCGGTGCACTATATCGCCACCGATAATCAGGCGCTGGTGGAGGCGGCGTTTATGCACCTGAAGGAGAAGGGGGTCAATCGCTTTGCCTTTTACGGCCTGCCGGCGGAAGGCGGCAAACGCTGGGCGCAGGAGCGCGAACAGGCTTTCCGCCAACGGGTGGCGGCGGAGCAATATCAGGGCGTGGTGTATCAGGGCATGGCCACCGCGCCGGAGAACTGGCAGTACGCGCAGAACCGGCTGGCGGATTGGGTGCAGACCCTGCCGCAACAGACCGGCATCATCGCCGTGACCGACGCGCGGGCGCGCCATTTGCTGCAGGTGTGCGAGCACCTGGATATCGCGGTGCCGGAGAAACTCTGCGTGATCGGCATCGATAACGAAGAGCTGACGCGCTACCTGTCGCGGGTGGCGCTGTCGTCGGTGGCGCAGGGCACTCGCCAGATGGGTTATCGCGCCGCCAAGCTGCTGCATCAGTTGCTGGACCGCCGCGAACTGCCGCTGCAACGCATCCTGGTGCCGCCGGTGAAGGTGATTGAACGCCGCTCCACCGATTTCCGCTCGCTGCGCGATCCGGCGGTGATTCAGGCCATGCATTACATCCGTCATCACGCCTGCAAGGGCATCAAGGTGGAGCAGGTGCTGGACGCGGTCGGCATGTCGCGCTCCAACCTGGAAAAACGCTTTCGGGACGAGACCGGCGCAACCATCCACCATATGATCCATCAGGAAAAGCTGGAGCGCGCCCGTAATCTGCTGACGGCGACCTCGCTGACCATCAACGAGATCTCGCAGATGTGCGGCTACCCGTCGCTGCAGTATTTCTATTCGGTGTTCAAAAAAGGCTATGACGCAACGCCCAAAGAGTACCGCGAACGCCACGGTGAAACCGGGTATTAAGAGGTGTAGCCATAATGGCTACAAAGGTAGCTAATAAGGCTACATCGCTCGTCTCACACCAACCCGCAGAACGCCCTTAGCCGCTCGGCCAGTGCCGGGGTGGCGGCGGGTGCGCTGTCGCGGTAGTAAAGCGCCAGCTCGAAGCTGCCGACCGGCGGTAACCCTTCGGCGATGCCCAGCACCCGGTGGCTCGGTAACCGGCAGCCGGCCGGCAACAGGGTGACGCCCAACCCGGCGGCGGAGGCGGCGGTGAGTGCCGCCAGGCTGGCGCTGCTGTAGCCGATGCGCCAGCGTTTGCCGAGGTTATCCAACGCCTGACACAGCTCCTCACGGTACAAGCCATTGAGCGGAAACACCGCCAGCGGCACCGGGGATTGCTCGATCGCCGGGAAGGCCTGGCTGTCGAGCCACAGCAGCGGTTCCGGCCTGGCGGCGCGCGGCGGCTGGCTGCGGCGTTGCTTGACCAGGATCAGATCCAGCTCTTCACGGGCGTAGGCGCTGTGCAGATCGGCGCTCAGGCCGCTGGCGACATCGAGGCGCAGGTGCGGGTGCGCCCGGCTGAATTCCGCCAGCAGCTCGGTGGTCGGTGCCGCGAAATCCTCCGGCATCCCCAGCCGCAATACCCCGTCGCGCCAGATGCCGGTCAGAGCGTCGTGTGCCTCTTCATTCAGCGCGATAATCCGCCGCGCGTAGCTCAATAGCTTGACACCCTCTTCGGTCAGCAACACCTGATGGGATGAACGTTCAAACAGCGGCTTGCCGAGCATTTCCTCCAGCCGCCTTACCTGCTGGCTGACGGTCGATTGCGACAGGAACACCCGATCCGCGGCGCGGGTGAAGCTGCCGCTGTCGCAAACCGCGACAAAGCTGAGCAATAACTGCGGATTGAACATCGGGTAACGATTCATTTTCCCACTGCCGGCTATTTTATTATTTAATTTCCCAATACTAGCGGCGATGCCTACAGTAACGCAACGCTGTGGCGCACAGGCTGTGACGCTGCACTCTTCATCCCGTAAGACCAGGATTATGCCGTGTTAAATCATCCCGTTTCCCCCGCCACCCCGCGCCGCTGGTTTAATCCGCTGCTGTGGGCACTGGTACTGATTGGCCTGAATATGCGGCCCTTGTTGACCTCTGTCGGCCCGCTGCTGCCGACGCTGCGGCAGGCTACCGGGCTGAGCTTTGGCGGCGCTGCGCTGCTGACCACCTTGCCGGTGCTGATGATGGGGCTGATGGCGCTGGCGGGTGGGGCGATCAACCGCCTGTTCAGCGAACGGACCAGCGTGGTGCTGAGCCTGCTGGCGATCGGCCTCGGTGCCGCCTGGCGCGAACTGGCGCCGGGCAGCGCGCAACTGATGCTGAGCGCGGTGCTGGGCGGCCTGGGGATTGGGGTGATCCAGGCGGTGATGCCCGGCATTATCAAGCATCACTTTCTCAAGCGGATGGCGTTGGTGGCCGGGCTGTGGTCGGCGGCGCTGATGGGGGGCGGCGGGCTGGGGGCCGCGATAACGCCGTGGCTGATGAGTGCCGGGCATGACTGGCACAGCGCGTTGGCCTGGTGGGCTGCACCGGCGCTGGTGGCGTTGCTCGCCTGGTGGCCGGTCAGCCGTGGGTTGGCTCGCCTTGCGCCATCCGGCGCTTCCGCCGGCCCGAACCTGCTGTTCAGCCGCCGCGCCTGGCTGTTGGGCGCTTATTTTGGTTTGATCAACGGCGGTTATACCAGCCTGATCGCCTGGCTGCCGCCGTATTACATGCAGCTTGGCTGGCAGCCGCAGGCCAGCGGAACGCTGCTGGCGCTGATGACCTTCGGCCAGGTGATTGGCGCGCTGTTGCTGCCGGCGGTGGCGCGGGCGCAGGATCGTCGGCCGCTGTTATGGTTGGCGCTGGTGATGCAACTGATCGGTTTTATCGGCCTGATTTACCTGCCGCAGACGCTGCCGTGGCTGTGGGTAGTGATCGCCGGCCTGGGGCTGGGTGGGGCCTTCCCGCTGTGCCTGGTGCTGGCGCTCGATCATATCCCGCACCCGGCGGCGGCGGGGCGGTTAGTGGCGTTTATGCAGGGCATCGGTTTTTTGCTGGCGGGGGTGACGCCATATCTTTCCGGCCTGCTGCGCGACTACAGCGGCAGCTTTGTGCTGGACTGGCAAATCCATGCGCTGCTGGTGGTGGTGTTGATCGCCATCACCGGGCGTTTTCATCCGCGCAGCTACCGGCAGGCATTCCGCGAATAATATTTCTGTCATTGCGGCTCCCTATAGTGACGTTGCTTTTACCTCGGGGCGATAACAACAATTAGGGAACCATGACATGCACATCACCAAAACCCGTTTGGCGCTGTTAGCCGGCTGTATGGCATTAAGCAGCAACCTGTGGGCCGACGCGCAGCCGGCGCAGGCGATCCTGGCCGGGCATGCGCTGCTGCCGGTTAAATCCAGCATCTCCGCGCCACAGGATGCGCCGACCGATTTACGGCAAAGCGGCAAATACACCAGCGGCAAACGTGTCACCGAATTGGGCAGCGTGGCGGGCAAATCTGCCGATCGCATGACCGGCATCGGCCTGCCGATCAACGGCCAGCCGTTGCAGGGCCATTCCGGCATCAAGCACATGCCCGACGGCACTTACTGGGTGCTGACTGACAACGGCTTTGGCAGCAAGGCCAACTCGCCGGACGCCATGCTGTATCTTAATCACTACAAAATCGACTTCAGCACCGGCACGGTCACGCCGCTGAAGACGGTATTCCTGCACGACCCGGATCAGAAGGTGCCCTTCCATATCATCAATGAAAGCACCGAAAAACGTTACCTGACCGGCAGCGATTTCGACCCGGAAAGCTTCCAGTTCGCCGACAATGCGCTGTGGATCGGCGACGAATTCGGTCCTTACCTGATCAAGGCCGATCTGGACGGCAAGGTGCTGGCGGTGTTCGACACCAAGGTGGACGGCAAGGTGGTGAAATCGCCGGACAACCCGACGCTGACCCTGCCGGGCGCACCGGACGGCAAACAGAACTTCCAGGTGGCGCGTTCCAAGGGCTTTGAAGGTATGGCGGCGTCGCCGGACGGCAGCAAACTCTACCCGCTGCTGGAAGGCGCACTGTGGGACGGCGAGAAGTTTGAAAACGTCGACAGCAAACGCTACCTGCGGGTGCTGGAGTTTGACGTGAAACAGCAGGCCTGGACCGGTCGTAGTTGGCAATACGTACTGGAAGACAACCAGAACGCCATCGGCGATTTCAATATGATCGACGCCACGCACGGCCTGGTGATTGAGCGCGACAATGGCGAAGGCACGCCGGACAAAGCCTGCGCTGCGGGAGCACCGACCGACAATTGCTTCAGCCAGGTAGCGAAGTTCAAACGGGTGTATAAAATCGCCTTCTCGGACGCCAACGTCGGCAAACCGGTGGAAAAGCTGGCGTATATCGATCTGCTGAACATTCAGGACCCGAACAAGCTGGCGCGCAAGCCGTTGAACGACGGCGTGCTGACCTTCCCGTTCTTCACTATCGAGAATGTCGATGTGGTAGACGGTAGCCATATTATCGTCGGCAACGACAATAACTTCCCGTTCTCTTCCAGCCGCCAGCCGAATGTGGCGGACGACAACGAATTTATCCTGCTGGACGTGAAAGATCTGCTGAAGCCTTAACCCCGCCGGCCTCCGGTATCGCTGCCGGGGGCCACCGCTATTTCCCTCTTAGCGCCAGGGATAAACTGCGCTATAATCAGCCTCTTGCTTCTGACTCCCGAAGGAAGATCCTCGTCCCCGGTGGGGCGGCCGGACTTCAAATCCGGTTGGGGCCGCCAGCGGTCCTGGGCAGGTTCGACTCCTGTGATCTTCCGCCAAATCACTTCTTTTCATGCCTGCTCAAGGCTATTAATTTTATTAAAAAAAACATCAATCTGGCTTTGATAGCGCCTGTGTTGGTTACAACCAAAAGAAAACTAAGCTGAATGATATTTGTCAGGCCGTTATGGATGACAATGGCTGGCGGGTGTTGTTCCGCAAAGCAAGAGGCGCTCTGACGCCGGAGATGCAAGACCTGCATACCCAGCGCATCATCAAGCGCGAGCTGGTGAATGAATACGACGGGCTGTTGGCCGAACTGGAAGATGAGCAGGAAGAGGCGATGCTTTCGGTCTGCGCCGCCGCCCGCCGTTACGACCGATTTTGCGGACCCACTCTGAGATGTCGCTGGAAATCGCACTGGATAAAGCCTCGTCCTTGATCCGCGCGGTTGCCTTGCGAGTCCATGCCCAGTCGCGTCTTGGCCACGACGAAGAACAGTTCCAGAACAATAATCTGTGCGCTCGAGATCCGCGTGGAGTCGTGATGCAGGAAATTATGCAGGCACTGATGGAACGCGCCAGTAGTTATCAACTGAGCACAGAGGGCGATCCTATTCTTGAGGCGATTGGGTTGTACGGTCCGGATTTCAGTGGTATCGACCAGAGGCTGATTAACAGTCCGGCGGCACTCACAAAACTCAGCGTGGAAATCGCTGAACGCAAAAAAGCCAAAGCGGCAGAGGAGGAATAATCATGATGCGCTGCCCTTTCTGCCGCAGCGGTGCATACACCCGCACCAGCCGTTATCTGACGGAACAGACCAAAGAGGCCTATTACCAGTGCCAGAATATCGACTGCTCCAGCACCTTTAAAACGCGTGAAAGTATTGAGCATGTGATCCGGCAACCTATATCCCCGGAAACTATTCCGGCACCGCCGCCGTCGGAATACCGAACGTTTAACCGTTATGGGAATAATAATTGCCTACATTGATTAATAGCATCCGCTCCTTTCTTAAGGGGCGGTTTTTTTATTCCCTTCTCTGTTCGCTTTCTGCGGCTTTTTCCTTGGCGGGCTTCTCATTTTTGAGCTTGCATGCATAGGGTGCATGAATTTGCATGCCTATAATGCCCTTACGATCTTCCTGCCGCCCCAGTGCTGGCGCGGTTTGCGGGCCATCATGCAACTGCATGAAAAGCGACACAAGAAGCGGGCAGGCGAGGCGGGGATAGCATTGCGCGCGGGTGAGTATAGAGGGGGTAACTTAGAATTTTTTATCAAAAGACAATTTAAACTCTATCGCTTAGAATGCTTATTAAAGAAGCGATGCTGTGGTAACACTTTCATTTTGCAGAGGGCGAGTTATGGACGATAGTGTGAGTGATTATTCGGTAACTTATGAAGACAGATTTCTTTTCAAAGAGATTGGCTCAATTGCTACAAGGCCAGATATAGCTATTACTGAAATAATTGCGAATTCGCATGATGCAGGAGCTACCACCGTAAAAATTACAATCCCGGAAGGTGAGTACAAACAGCTTGTTGTTGAAGATAACGGTGTGGGCCTAACAAAGAAGCAATTTGAATCACGCTGGCTAAAACTTCGTTATGATAGGCATAAACATCAAGGCCCATACGTTGAGTGTCCCAAGGGTAACAATATAACTTCAAAGAGGCTTGCATTTGGCCAAAACGGTGTTGGACGTCATGCTGGTCTCTGTTTTGATGATGTATATGAGGTGTCCACCTGGCGAGACGCTATTTTAAATACTTTTAAAGTGAAAGCTTCTTCAGGTAGCTCACCAATAAAAATCATAAGCCATGAAACCGGTCCTAAATCTGGGCATGGAACCATAATTAAAGTGAATGTAACAAGGAATCATATAAATGCAACGGATATAACAGATGTGTTATCTGCGCGCTTTCTTTTTAATCCTGAGTTTAAAGTTTTTATAAATGGAAAAAAAATAACCTTGTCCCAACACCCTGGAATTGTAAGGGAGAAAACGATAACCCCAATAGGGAGTATAACAATAAAACTAACCCTCGTAGACTCTTCTTCTGCTGCTAGAACGTCAAACCAACATGGCGTGGCATTTTGGTTGGGCGGGCGGTTATTGGGGCAACCTTCATGGACTATAGGTAAGAGTCAAATTATTGACGGTAGAAAATCATTTGCGAAACGTTATACATTAATTGCTGAGTCTAATGATTTGTTAAATTATGTTGAGGCTGATTGGTCTGGGTTTAAATCTGATTTTTCCACTCTCGATATCATATCAGCGGAAATAGCTACCGTATTACGTAGTTGGTATATTGAACTAGCCAATAAAGATGTTCAGCAAACAAAGTCAGAAGTAATTGGGAAAAATTTAACGGAAATAAAATCCCTTAATGTTTTGGCTAGAAAAGAGCTGAACGATTTTTTAGATCAAATACTTTACGAAAACCCTGACATTAAATTCGAGATGCTGGAATTAGCTTTTAGAGCAGCAATAAATCTGGAGAAATCTCGCTCGGGGATATCACTTTTAAAGAAGCTATGTGATATTTCTTCAGACGACATAGAGGCTCTAAATGATTTCCTGGAAGAGTGGGGGATTGCTGATGCAATGACTATTCTTGCGGAGATTGATTCAAGAATTAAACTAATTGAAGCTATTGAACGATTGAGTAAAGATCATTCAGTTGATGAACTGCATACGTTACACCCTTTGATAGAAAAGGCTAGATGGATTTTTGGCCCAGAATTTGATACCCCTGAGTATTCAAGTAACAGAGGGCTAATAAAAACAATGGAGAGTGTATTCAAGGGTAAATATAAAAAAGAAAATTTTATAAATTCATCTAAGAGGCCAGATATCGTAGTTAGTGAGAGCTCATCAATTAGTGTTCTTGGATTAGAGGAATTCGATGGCGATATAAAGAAAACAAAAAAAGTATTATTGATAGAATTAAAAAAAGGTGGATTTGGTATCGGTCGTAAAGAAATGGATCAAGCTAAATATTATGTGGAAGATATATGGCATGCTGGCGTTGGGTCTACCCATCCGTTCATAAAGGCTTTTGTTGTTGGTGATTTTGTGGAAAAGTTCACCGGCACATATCAAGCTATTGGTGAAAATGAAAACAAACAATTTGGTGAAATTCGAGCTATTACATATGGTGAAATGATTAGAACGGCAGAAGCTAGATTGTTTGCACTAAGAGATAAGATTTTTACCAGGTATGATGGATTGGAAAATGATCAACTACTAACAGAGTTGCTTTCTCAACCTGAGCAGAAAAAGTTTGATCTATAATTTTTAAATTAGTTGAATAATTAAAGTGAATAAGGGTTTTTATGCAAGTTCGTAGTGATTTGACGGGATTTTCAGCACTACTTGGTGAGTCGTTTGCTTCACGTATCGACTTACTTGAACAAGTACTTAAATCTGCACATTATCCATCACTTGGGTCATATAAAGAACGACTGCTTGTTGAAACGATACGGACTTATCTTCCAAAATCAGTTGAAGTTGGGACTGGATTTGTGATGTTTCCACTTGAGGAAAACGATCCTCCAGGTGGCCCTGAGTATCATGATCCTCTTAATAAGAGCTCATTTACGGTATCTCGGCAATGTGACATTATTATTTATGACGCAACGCATTATCCGGTAGTATTTCGTGATGGTGAATTTGTAATTGTTAGGCCCGAGGCAGTTAGAGCAATAATAGAAGTTAAAGGAAGTCTATCGAATCAATCTTTAATTTCTGCTCTGGAATCTTTCTACGACTTTGGTCTCAAGTGGAAGGCATCGCAACTTTTCTATAAAAAACATCACCAACCTCTAAGCAATTACCCATATCTTGGGCTGATGGCATGGTCGTTGGCTAAACAGAAGAAGAGTGGGCGCCCGAGTACAAATCCGACAAAATTAAGGGAGTTGATTGCAGAGTTCTATAGCTCCAGGATTAACATTCCTGAACTAAAGGCGTTCCCATTATTGAGCAACCTATATATATATTCTGAGGCAGAAATTACAGAATGTTATAATTCTACTGAGTTAGGAGAATTTTCTTACGGCTGGGCCGGTTTGAGTGGTAAGTTTGTAAGATTTGACAGAGATAAAATGCCGTATGAAGATCGTGATCGAACTATTGCTTCTTTATTAGCCTCCTTGCATGGAATTACAGAATGGGAAAATTTCAATCGGTTTTTTTCTCATACTGATATCACCAGACAAAATGATGCCATACCGTATAAACATTATGGTTATACATTAGCATGGGATCTTTCTGATATTAATGAGCCTATCCATCAACGAACTCTCTGAATAAGACATGTTTGTTATAAATTGCGTTAACATTCATTGACTATAATATTAATATATGAAAGTAATCATTGATTAGATCAAACGTCTAAAGCTCACTATACATTATCTAGTTACAGTTCGCGATTAATCGTTTTTAAGTTTAATTTCGCTCCTCATAAAATGACTAACTAATCATTTTGGTGGTATTTATTGGGGTATGCGAAGGCATTGTTTTAAAAATTTATATGCTTATCATTATGTTATGTTTAAAATGCGACTCCTGTGATCTTCGCCAAAGCTTGTCCTGATAGTTCCCGCAATTGACGCGAACGGCACACGAATAACGCCGACCGGTGGCCTCTGGCCTACAGGGAGGAAATCATGCGTACTTTTGAGCCGGATGTGTTTCCGCACGTTGGTCAACGCTCCCTTGCCGAGATTAAGCTCTTGGAGTTGCTGGAAGTACTGCGACGGTGGGGCATTGGAGAAGACCCGCAAGGTGCGACAGCGCTGTGGAGAGGTCTTCCGCTACGCCATTATCACCGGCAGAGTACAATCCAGCACCAGATCTCGCCAGCGCATTAGTCGTGCCCAAGCAAAAGCACCATCCGTTCCTTTCAGCCGAGGAGCTGCCTTACTTCGTGAAGGATCTAGAAGGAAATACCGGCAGCAGCATCACTAAGAACGCAGCGAAGATCGTTATGTTGACGGGTGTACGCACGCAAGAAATGCGTTTTGCTACATGGGAAGAGATCGATCTTGAGCGTGCAGTATGGGAAATTCCCGCCGAACGCATGAAAATGCGCCGCCCGCGTATTGTGTCGCTCTCTACTCAGGTGGTTGAGCTATTTAAACAGCTACAACCGATCACTGGTCACTATCCTTACATTTTCATTGGACGAAACAACCGCAGAAAACCTATAAATAAGAAGAGTGTTAATCAGGTGATTGCGCTGCTGGGATATAAGGGGAGGGCCACCGGTCACGGTTTCAGGCATACACTGTCTACTATCCTTCATGAGCAGGGGTTTGATTCCGCCTGGATTGAGATGCAGCTTGCTCATGTGGATAAAAATGGTATTCGAGGGACTTATAATCATGCGCAGTATTTGGATAAGCGTAAATATATGATTCAATGGTATTCAGAATATATTTTAAAATAAAAACGGCCCCTATTAATAGTAATAGGGGCCGTTTTTAGTTCTTGTTTTTAATCTGGCGAGATTTTGGAATCTCTAGTTTCGATGTTTTTCCTGCCTCAACTAAAGAGCCCATCATGTTTTTTTTCCATTCAGGCCACGTTGAGACAATCTTTTGTGTTTCAACTATATGTTTAATAAGGTCATTGTCAGTTGGCATCTTTTACTCCTATCATGGCTCCGAACAACATAACAGAAAGCTGCTCTTTTTCAAAGTAAGAAACAGGTAACATTTTTGTTCGTAAAGAAGCAGTGTTTTCTGACCAGACTTTAACTTTTCCATCTTTGTCTTTTCTTATTAGTGGCCTTCCTCCTCCATTTGCGATAGAGAATAAACTGAAAAATACTTTTGGGCCAATCCCAATAAACGGCTCAAATAATACTTTTTCAATAACTTTTCTGTCATTTGTTGTTGATTCATTATGGAAATCGAATGCTTTACTTTTCGGGTATGGCTCTATATATATAACTCTTTTTATTCCAGATGCTATGATATGTTTTGCACAATTGTGGCAAGGGAATGTAGTGCAATATATTGATGTGTCTATTGTGCTGATATTTCCTCGGGCGCAAGCTATAATGGCCTCCATCTCGGCATGGACTACCCTTCCATATTCAGTTATGTCTTTTATTTTGCTTTTCTTTAATATTTTTCTAATGTTATCTTGGCTTTTTTTAGGTATTTTACTTATTATATCTTCTATAATTTCATTTTTCTGCTCTACATTGGAATCTACACCTCTGGTGTAGTCCCTTCCTAAGGGAAAGTCTACTATTTCATCATCTTCATAATCTGGCCAGTATAAACCACCACCAAATTGAGGAACATCATTGGCACCTGTTGAGATGATATTTTTATTTTTTGCAATTACGGCACCAACTTGCCTAGAAAGGTCCGCAGATCTCAACGCTGAGGAAAATGCCATATACATTGCAAATTCATCAAATGTGGGGGTAACGAATGGATTGCTAAATAATAATTCAAAAATTCTTTTTATATCATTTTTTAATCTATCGTCGTTTCCGTCTTGACTAATGAAAAAGTCAGAGAGATGATATGTGTCTCGAGTATGCTGCCCATGACCATCATCCTCATTTTCATCTCTTTCTATCAACTTTAGAGCTTTACTTTTTTCTACCCCTTTATGATCAACTAGGTTCTTTAATCTTCTTTCTTTGTCAGCGAAAACACCAAAGAGATAAAACCCGTTGCCATATATCTTACGTAACTCCTCTACTTCTTCAGGGTGTTTTATTGAGTTTATTATATAAGCGATTCCTTTCGGTTGGTTCGAGTTTATTTTTGATTTTTTCCTTATCTCATTTATTTTCGTAATTGCTCCTAATGCTAGTATATAATTACACTCACTATCTTCCCTTATTTTATTACCTAATGTCATTAAGCCATCTATTCTCTCATAGTTATCTTTGAAGCTGTTTTTTTTGGTTATTTCGGAAATTACATCTTTTGATATCCTTATCTCCTCACAGTTAAAATCATAAAGAGTCAGTCTCTCTTTTATTTTCAAAGTAAGACTTTCAAGGTCTGTCCCTACGGAGCAAACAAGTCCAATTACTAATTCTGACGGAGGTTCTTCAGAGTATATTAGTTTTATTTTTTCTTGTAGCGTACTATTGTTTGTTATTATTATTTCTGTTTTTTTATCTTCAGGTATTTTCTCTATTATTTTTATAATATCCATTTTTAGCTCACATAAATTATGTCATGTATATTGAATAGACCTTTTTGATAATTATTTGTAATATTAAATGGTAATAAGTAAGTTGTTATTAATTCAAATAAATAATTTACATTGAAATTATTTCATTGTTGCTTGTTTTTTCGGCCTCCAATACTGATGTTAAATAATTAAAAGTCTCTCAAACCTCTGCGCGCGAATACTCCCTAGCCTACGTGTTCATACATGACACAGAGGCCCTGTAAGTCGTTATGGCGCGGGGTTTCGCTTGTTTATATGGTAAGGAGATTCATGCAAAATCATGCACCCTATGCATGCGCAGTTTGAGGCAGGCTAGCCAGAAAAAAGGCTGTTTTCGGTCTTGGGGGACGGTAAAAGCCCCGCAGCAAAATCAGCATTGCAGCGGGGCCTGTTCAATCAATGAAGTGTTTGATTTCGGCTATAACGGCGGTAACGATTTAATGTCCTTTTTTCCGGCGGCGGTAGATCATCATTGATTACCGTCTCCGCTTTAATGGGCCGGCATAAAATCTTATCGACGCTCTCTATGGTGTGCTGATACAGGGCTACGACGGATAAACACCGCCTTCATGCATCTGCAACAGGTGGTTGTTCACCTGCTCGCTGAGTTCTAACAAGGCTGGGAGCACATGCGCGGAGGCTTTGAGCCAGGCGCTGATTTGCTCCCTGCTGCTTGCTGAGCTCTGCTCCCCGTTTTCCAGCGATTCCGCCAGATACAATAAGCCATGACATAACCCTTCTGCGGATTCCTGAGCCACGGCGCTGAGATCGCACAATTGGATATCGCTGAGTTTGCAGAATTGCAGGTCGGCAATGAGGTTGCGGAAGATGGAGATGGAGCTGTCGGTGGGTGTTTGATTCATTTCAGTCATGATGATATTCCCTTGAAGGATGGTTATCACCACTGCCAAAGAGTTCCAAGCTTTGGTGGTGGCCCAGACAGGTTTGGAACTCCGGCCCTTCAATCACCGGCCAACCTTGCGGTTGTCCTGCCTGAGCCACCGAACTGAGTGTGCACGTAGGCGCTGAAAAAACACAAGTCTTTTCAGAGTAGAAGGGTGCGGGGTTCCAATCCCGACTGCGGATTTTGCCGCAGCAAGAAGACTCTATCCCGGCGATAACGCGCAGGAAACAGGCTGGATGGATTTACAGGGATTTGTTGCAGGGATTGGAATCTGGCTCGCAATTTATGATTACCTTACCGACCTTATTATCTCTGGCATCTGTACAGCGTGGGGTAATATTACCGGCAGGATCAACTCCTTGCTCTGAGCGGCTAACATTGATTCCAGAGCGCTATTCTTCACGAGAATTTTTTATTTAAATATTATCAGCATGACAAATTTAATTACGCCACCATGATTCTCGATGCAATGATTACAAATGCAATAATAATGGGTTATCTCATGATAATAAAAAACTACTCCGTATTTAAATAAACTCATCACGTTTCTGAATCAGAAAGCGTTCATCCGTGCGGATAAAGAGGCATGATGAGAAAAGAGCGACGTTTGATGCAGGAATAGTTCCTTTTCGCCTGCACGCGACGCGATATTTGCCTGGGATATCACGCTGTGCATTGACCCACTATACTTTGTATGCCTGAAGCGCTGGAGAATGGGATGCGCTGTCGCCTGCGTCAGGGATGTTTCCCAGCCCAGAGATTCAGGACACCTGGCCAGAAAGCGATATCGGGCTGATACTGATTGACTCCATGATGGCTGAGGTTGATTGCCGTTCCAGTGAGGGAGGTAATGAACTGATTCTGATTAAAAACACAGCGGCTAGCTCAGCAGGACATTGAGCTTAGCCGTCGACACAGTAAACCGGAGCACATATGTTCGAGCCATGCTTTCCAGAGAATGAAGCCGAACGTCTGTCGGTTCTGAATTCGTTGAACGTATTGGACACGAATTCAGTGGAAAAATTGGACCGCATCACGCGGCTGGCCGCAAAATATTTTGGCGTCAGCATTGCGCTGATTTCTCTGATAGATCGTGATCGTCAGTGGTTTTTATCGCGCTTTGGCCTGGATGCCAGGGAGACGCCACGCAATATTTCTTTCTGCGGGCACGCCATTTTGCAGCGAGAGACTCTGGTGGTGCCCGATACCGCAGTCGACCCGCGTTTTTTCGATAACCCCCTGGTCACCGGCGGCCCAAAGATTGGGTTCTACGCCGGGCAGCCCTTGCTCTCGCTGGATGGCCTGCCGCTGGGCACGCTGTGCATTATTGACAGCCGTCCTCAATCCTTTTCCCATGACAGGGCGCACGACTTACGGGATTTTGCCGCGGTAATCGAAGAACACCTGCATGGTGTTGAACGTGATATTTATACCGAAAGCCTGAAATCTAACCTGCAGCGCACTGAAGCCCTGTTTGAACAGACATTTTCTCAGGCGGCGGTGGGTATGGCCCTGGTCTCGCTGGAAGGGTATTGGTTGCGCGTCAACCCACGCATTTGCGAAATGCTGCAGTATTCTGAACGGGAATTGCTGGATCGCACTTTCCAGGACATCACCCATCCGGACGATCTGCATATCGACCTTGGCCTGCTGAAACAGCTGTTAGCCAACGAGATAGAAACCTATTCGATGGAAAAACGTTATTACCGCGCAGATGGCTCAATTATTTGGGTTCAGCTTACGGTGGCCCTTAACCGCTTGCCGAATGGCAATCCCCACCATTTTATTTCGGTCATTGTGGATATCAGCGAGCGTAAAGCGGCTGAGGCCGATTTGTTCGCGTTGCAGCATGAGCTGGAAGAGCGGGTCGAACTGCGTACCCACGAGCTCAGCGTGGCCGTCAATAAACTCAATCTCGAAATTGACAGCAGAGTCCTTACCGAACATCAACTTAGCGCGGAGAAAGAACGTCTGCGCGCCATTACCGACAATATGCCGGCCCTGATCAGCCAGATCGACAACGAGGAACGTTATCTTTTCGCCAACAGCGCTTATAAGACCTGGTTTGGCCTGGATGAAGCGCGCCTCAAGGAAATGACGGTACGGGAGTTGATAGGAGAGGCTGCTTATGCGACGGCCAAACCTGTGATCGAAAGAGCGTTATGCGGGGAAACCCTGAGCTTTGAGAATGAACTCCAGACGCGGCAAGGGTTATTGATGGTCCATACCACATTAGTGCCCTGCGAAACGCAGGGTTTCTATATTTTGTCTATGGACATCACCGAGCTTAAACGCTTGCAGCAGCGGCTGGAATACGATGTCACCCATGACATGTTGACAGGGTTAACCAACCGACGCGCTTTCCTGCGCCGGCTGGCCGGCACATTGCAGCTCTGTTGCCCCCAGCAGCAGATGGCGCTGTTGTTCATTGACCTTGATGGTTTCAAAACCATCAACGACACCTTCGGCCATGATTTTGGCGATCTGATCCTGAAGACTTTCGCCAAACTGCTCAGTGCCTGTGCCGGCACCAACAACAGTGCGTCGCGGTTAGCCGGGGATGAGTTTACGGTAATCCTGTGGCCGCTCATGCACCCGGAGCGGCAAGTCAGTGAGTTTTGCGAGAAGCTACTCACGGAGCTGGCGGCGATAACGCAAATTGGCAATCAGAAGGTGACCCTGTCCGCCAGCATCGGCGCCGCGATATCTTCAGACGGTAATATCAGCGCTGAAGCGTTACTGACCAAAGCCGATGACGCCATGTACCAGGCGAAGTCCGCAGGCAAAAAGACCTACACGATCCGCTAGTTGAATCGTCTTTATCGGCTTTGATGGGGGATTCCAGGCATGCTAAGACACCTCAGTAAAAACGAAGAGGAACGACAAGCCACGATCGATGCCCTGGAAGGGCTTGATACCAGCCATAATGACGCTATTCATAATGTGTTGGATCTGACGTGCAGGCTTCTGCAAGTGCCCGGCTGTTTTATTTGTCTCTACGGCTCAAAAAAAATCTGGATCAAGGCAAAAATCAATACCGAACTGCAGGATATCGATTTTAACAGCCCACTCTTCAACTTTGTCCGACATAGCGGTAAACCTCTGATCTGCAAGGATACCAAGCGGGACAAACGTTTCGCATCAGACCTGATGGTCACCGGCCCTGCCGCGATTCGTCACTATGTCGCCATGCCTATACGTACCCGCGAAGGCTATATTATCGGGGCGTTATGCATCACCGACAAACAACCGCGTTTTTTTTCGGCCGCCAGGGTCGGTTTGCTCAGTAATATGACCACCATCGTTATTGAGCTGATTGAGGCACAAAGTGAGATTGGTTTAGTCGACGCGGTAACGCGTTTCCCTAATCGCCAGAGGTTAATGAGAGAGATCGGCAATCTGTCGTCGGCCTCCGGTGAATATGCCTTGATTCTGCTCGATACGATCGACATTAAATATGCCTACGAAATGGCGCGCTCTTTCGGTCTCTCGGCCGTGGAGCTGGTGTTGATGGATATTGGGCATTTTCTAAAAGGCACCTTTCTTGGCGAACAACTTTTATACAGCATTTCCCCGGGACGTTTCGCCACCATTATCGATGCCCAAAAAATACACCCGGCAATAGGCATGCTGGAAACTTGTGCAGAGCGGATCCGCCATGAAGTGCGCGGTATCGTGCCGTTGAAACTGGAGCTGTATGCCGGCTACACCCTGTTCTCGGTCCAGGGCAGCAACCCGCAGGAGGTGTTGCGCGAAGCGACCAGCGCCTTGCATGACGCAATAGATGAGAGCCTGACCGTCTCGGCCTATAACGTCTCGAAGGATGCCATACGTAAATACAAATTCAATTTGCTCAATGAACTGGCGGAAAGTCTGAAACAAAGGGTCGGTTTGTATCTTGAGTATCAACCCAAAGTTGAGCTGATCTCGAAGCAGATTATTGGGGCGGAAGCGCTGCTGCGCTGGCAGCATCCGGTACTCGGGGCAATCCCCACCGGTGATTTTATTCGTCTCGCAGAGAACACGTCGCTGATCAAACCCCTCACCGAGTTTGTGATTTCACAGGCGACCCGCGAGGTCTTCAGGTTGCGTCAGGCAGGGGTCAATATACCCGTATCGATCAATGTCACCGCCGAAAATTTTGCCGAGAAAGACTTTTCGGGCAGGCTGGACGACGCACTCGGCCACTATAATCTGCAACCACAAGATATCGAGATCGAATGTCTGGAATCACAGCGGATCCTTGAAAGCGGTGAGGCGTTAGCCTGTTTGCAGACGCTCAAGGCCAGAGGTTACACCATTGCGCTGGATGACTTTGGCGCAGGCTACAGCAATCTAAACTACCTGCGGCATATCCCCGCCAACGTGATTAAGCTGGATGGATCTTTGATCAAAAACTTGAGAACGGACAACGAGAGCCGAATCGTGGTGCAAAGCATTATTGATATGTTACATAAGCTCAATTATGTCGTGTTGGCCGAAGGCGTAGAAGATCAAGAGTCACTGCACTACCTTGAGCAATATGGTTGCGATATCGCTCAGGGATTTTATTTCTCCCCTTCAGTCAGCCTGGAGAAACTGTGCGTGTTGCTTAATACCCACCCTCAGCGGGTAAAGATATCCTGACTGCATATACCCGGTTTTTCCAGGGTGCTGGCCGCTAGCCAGAGGGGTATGGTGCAGATGAATTTGAAAAGTATAGGTTAATAATGCTAAAGTAATCTTCCCGGCCAGCAGTGGCTTTTTGCATGCCCTGTCTGACCGGAAAATTTTCCCTGGTGTTGGCTATATTGGCTACCTGACCGTAACGGTCAGGTTTTTTTTACCAGAGCCTAACGAGGTTTATTATATACTGCGGGTTACAATATATAAGCTGTACTTAAGTCTAGGTTCTTTCCTCTAAAGGGTAAAGTCGGATCGCCACGGAGCGCGCATGTTTTCTACCCTCAATGAAAATCAAACCATAACGGGAACGCTTCGGGAGCATATCGACAGGAAGTTATCCCCACTCGGTAGCCCGGCATACGCCTACACGGTTGTCAGGAAGAATAATCCGTCAGATGTGCTTATTATCTCCAGTTACCCGGACGAATGGGTGGATCTCTACCGCGCCAATAATTTCCAGCTTACAGACCCGGTGATACTGACTGCGTTCAAACGCGCCTCGCCTTTTGCATGGGGCGAAAATATTACCCTGATGTCAGATAAAATATTTTCCCTCTCCAGGCGATACCACATCGTTAACGGTTTCACTTTTGTATTGCATGACCCTATGAACAACCTGGCGCTGTTGTCTGTCATCATCGGCAGCAACGGACAAGGGGAGTTGGAAAAGCGGCTCTCGTCCGATCGCGGCGCTGTGCAGATGTTACTGATCGATTTTAATGAACAGATGTATCGTCTCGCCGGGTCGGTCTCCTCCGGTATAAGCGAGCATCATGCGGGTGTTTGCAAACCCATTTTCACCCCACGGGAGAATGAGGTGCTGTATTGGTCCAGCATGGGGAAAACCTATGGAGAGATTGCTGCCATTGCGGGTATTTCCGTGAGTACGGTGAAGTTCCACATGGGTAATATTGTGGTGAAACTGGGCGTCGGCAACGCCCGCCAGGCTATCCGATTGGGCGCTGAGTTGGGGCTTATTACACCGGCAGCGACAGCGGCCAGGTGATAAGGAGGTCCCTCTACCATGCCTATCTGAGGCTGTTCTGGCTTTACCCTGCGGATGGGCAGGTCTCCGCCAATTGCGTCAGCCCCTCACTTTCCTGTTTAAATGACACCTTATTCACTCCGCCGCTGTTATCCAGCGTGACCACAAAAATGCTGTCGAAGTCGCTGCCCGGCCATTTGGGCACCTGATTGGCATCACCACCGCGTGCGGCAACGATGCTTTTCACCACCTTGTCGAGGTTCTTGTGTTCCCAAGCGATGAAAATGCGCGAGTTTTGGTATTTATCGCTGAGCAGCGCTTGTTCAAGCCCAGCGATGTCGTCGGCGTGGAACTGAATGTTGATGGGTAGCTCTGCACGCACGGCGGTGGGCATAATGGTAGACAAAGCGCGCAGCGAACTGCCGCTTTTGTTCTCCTTCGGCCCGGCGGCAAAGATAAAGTCCGGCTTGCCGTAGCGGCCCAGCAGCACCTGCGGTAATGCCAGTGCGCGGTTCAACCCCTTGCAGGTCAGTTGGCCGCTGTTGTTGGCGGGTTTCTCCCCGTGCCGGACGAAGATCAGCGTTTCCTGCGCTTGTGCGCTCTGGCTGCACAGCCACAATGCCGCCAAACAGCCCAGTATGTTGTGGCCTATCTTGTTGCGCATCTTTACCCTCAACCTTCATGCAATGGTTCGTTGATTTTCTTGCGCTTTGCGTCGCATAACTCGTTATCATAACCGGCGTAACAAATAGGGCCGGCCGCCATATCGACGCGTCGCCTCTGGGATAATTAAATACTGACCTAAGGAAGGATTTACAATGAAAAATATTTTCTTTTTTGACGCGATGCTGACACCGAAAATCATCACCGCCGTTTACTGGCTTTGCCTGCTGGGCATTCTTGTTAGCGGGATTGGAGCGATGTTCTACGGGGAGTTCTTCCGTGGCCTGCTCGGGATTATTCTCGGCGGCGTGTTTACCCGCGTCTGTTTTGAAATGATCATCATTGCATTCAAAAACAACGAATACCTGCGTAAAATCGCCGAAAAGCCGTAATTTAGCCAAGCTGTCAGGCGCCAGGGGAAGACCAGATAATCTGGCGCCTGTAAAGAAAATGGGGTGCCAAAGCACCCCATCCGTCACGTTGGTATTTCGCTCTCTTCCCGCCCCCGTTTTTTTCGTAGCGCATAGACCGCGATTAGCAGGCCGATGCCGGTGGTAATAGCACCTACCCAGTTAGGCGAGACGAAACCGTAACCCGCATCGATAGCTACACCACCCAACCAGACACCGCCGGATGCCCCAAGATTGAACGCCGAAATATTGGCGGCAGAGGCCAGGGTTGGCGCGCCACTGGCGGTCTCCATCACGTACATTTGCAGCGGCGGGATAGTGCCAAAGCCAATGGCGCCAAGCAAAAAAACGCTGATAATGGCTAAGGATTTGATGTGAAGGGTGTAGGTAAATAACGCCAGAATCAGGGCCAGCAGGAACAGCAGTGTCAAAATGGTCGGCACCAAAGCGCGGTCGGCAAATTTAGCCGCCACAATGTTACCGACCACCAGACCAACGCCATAGATTGACAGGATCCAGGCCAGATTTGTTGGCGCAAAACCGGCCACCTCGGTCATCATCGGGGATATATAGGCAAAAGAGGCCAATAATCCGCTAAAACCGACGGCGGTGACGATCAAGGCCAGCCAGACCTGCGGCCGCTTGAAGACCGCAATCTCGTCCAGAATAGGGCTGCGCTCGGCCAGCTGTTTCGGCACCAGCGCCGCCAACCCGGCAAAGCCAATCACCCCAAGCGCGGCAATCGCCCAAAAGGCGGTGCGCCAGCCGAAGTGTTGGCCAAAGTAGGTACCGAGGGGGACGCCCACCACATTCGCCAGTGTCAGGCCGGTGAACATCAGCGCAATAGCGCTGGCCTTTTTGTTGGGTGCGACCACGGTGGTGGCGACGACTGCGCCGATACCGAAAAAAGCACCGTGACAGAATGCGGACAGCACGCGGCCCAACATCAGTTGTTCAAAGGTGGCGGCCCTGGCGGAGACAAAGCTGCCGACAATAAATAACAGGATCAAAAACACCAGGGTATGTTTGCGGTTAAAGCGAGCCAGCAACAGGGTCAAGATAGGGGCGCTGATCACCACGCCTAACGCATACCCGGAAGTCAGGTAACCGGCCTGCGGAATAGTAATGTGAAGGTCGCGGGCAATATCTTGCAGCAACCCGGTAGTGACGAATTCCGTTGTGCCGATAGCAAAAGCGCTAATCGCCAACGCCAGCAAGGCAAGCGGCATCTTTACTCCTGAAAGGGGGAAATAGTGTGGAGATAATCATGCCGGGCCTTGGGAAATCGCGCCATACAGGGGTTGGAATATCACTTGTGAAGTTCTGTCACAATGACAGCGAATAACTATTCCCCTTTATTTAGTTTATTCTGGCAAAACTCGATAAGAAAGTTGGCAAACATCGATATTCTTATCGGTACCGAGTTGCGGCCGGTACGAACGATTTGAATTGGGCTAATGGGTTCGTGCCACTGCGGTAATAGATTAATTAATTCACCGTTGGTGAGGTGTTTTTGTACGCTCCAGGATTCACGTAATGCAATGCCATGGCCTTGCAATGCCCAGTGGAGTAACGTCATGCCATCATCGGCGCTCATGGCTTTTTTGACCGGCACGCGCCGCACTTCGCTATTTTCGGTATTTTCCAACGTCCAGTAGGCTGAATTGTAGCCCGGATAAGCGAATACCAGGCTGTTCAAGGCTGACAGATCCTGAACATGGGTTGGCGGGGATATTTTTGCCAGGTATGAGGGGGAGCAAACCAATACCCGGTGCTGCTCAAGCACCTTGCGCGCCACCAGTTGCGAGTCTGAAAGTTGGCCGGAACGAACTGCCAGATCAATGCCCTCTGAATAGATATCCACTACCCGGTTGGCGCTATCCAGGTAGAAGCTAACCTCTGGATGTTGCTGCTTAAAACACTCAATGGCTTCGATCAGAAAATAATTATTGAAGGTGGTGGGGCTGCTGATGGCAATGTTACCGGAGAGGCTTTGTCTGCCTTGTTCAGCGATGCTATAGGCTTCATGGAGGCTGCTTAGCCCTCTTTTAACACATTCGTAAATCTGTAGCCCTTCATCGGTAACGCGAATGCGACGGGTGCTGCGCTCAAATAGCGTTGCGCCCAGCGAGCTTTCAAGCCGCCTTATTTGTTTACTTACTGCTCCGGCGGTAACGTTTAATGAACGCGCCGCGCTTGAAAAATCACCGCTGTCGACCACGCGGACAAACGCCTCCAGGTCATCAAGATTTTTCATCCACTGTGTTCCTTTTTCGCGTAAGTGTTTTCCAAAATACCGCTTTCAAAGCCGCTTCACGTTGACTGGAAATATAGCCTATCTCAGTTCTAATGAAATACCGGTTATTTTAGCTATCCGTACAATGCCCATAAAATAACACCCCGCCATTAATAATTTAAAAGGACGGCAAGCGTGCGCTGCCCCTAAGCCCCTTTAGCACCTATAATCGCTGCTGGATAACCGTGAATTCAGGGGTGAGCATGCCGTCCAGGGCGATAATCAAAGGGATCAAACGGCTGACGGTTGTGGTCGTCACGGTTGTATTCACGTTGCTTGCAGTGCGGGTTTACGACACCCAACGCGGCCCGGCGTTGGAGCCGTGGCACACTTTTGTGCCGCACGAGTTGGCTGCCGCCGAGCTGGATAAGGCTGACTGGCAAGCGTACCTGGCCGCCGAAAACCGGGTGTTCGACGAGGTGAAGGCCAACGTCACCGACAAGCTTTCCGACAGCGAGCGCATTCCGCTTAACCGCTATTTCGACGGCAGCCCTGTGTATCCACCGCACTTCGCTCAGGACTGGAACCGCTCCTATGAGCTGCTGCCGCAGGGCGAACCGCGTGGCGCGGTGGTGTTGCTGCACGGCCTGACCGATTCCCCTTACAGCCTGCGGCATATCGCCGAAAACTACCGGCAGCGCGGTTTTGTGGCCGTCGGCATTCGCCTGCCGGCGCACGGTACGGTACCGGGTGCGTTGACCGATATCGAATGGCGCGATTGGCTGGCGGCGACGCGGTTGGCGGTACGCGAGGCACGCAGTAAAGTCGGGGGCGACAAGCCGCTGCATATCGTGGGCTTTTCCAACGGCGGTGCGCTGGCGATGAAATATGCGCTGGACGCGCTGGAAGACCCGAAACTGGCGGCACCGCAGCGGCTGATTCTGATTTCGCCGATGATCGGCGTCACCAGCTTTGCCCGTTTCGCCGGCATCGCCGGTTGGCCGGCGGTATTCCCGGCGTTTGCCAAAGCGGCGTGGTTAGGGGTGCTGCCGGAGTTTAATCCGTTTAAATACAACTCGTTTCCGGTGAATGGCGCGCGCCAGTCTTATCTGCTCAGCAATAGCCTGCAACAGCAAATCGCCCGTGCGGCGCGTGACGGCAAGCTGGGCGCATTGCCGCCGGTGCTGACCTTCCAGTCGGTGATGGATTCCACCGTCAGCACCCGGGCGGTGATCCGTGCCTTATATAACGAATTGCCGGCGAACGGCAGCGAACTGGTGCTGTTTGACGTCAATCGTACAATCAACTTCGGGCCGCTGCTGCGGCCAAACGCGGCGGCGGCGGTTAGCCAGTTGTTGCCCGCACCCCCGCGCCGTTACCAGACGACGGTAATCGCCAATGCTTCACCGGAAAGCAGTGAGGCGATTGCCCGCATAACGGCCGCCGGTGAAACCACGGAAACCTTGCAGCCGCTGGGGATGACTTACCCGGCGGATATTTATTCGCTGTCGCATGTGGCGCTGCCGTTCCCGGTGAGCGATTCGCTGTATGGGCGTTTCCCGGTGCAGCGCGATGAGTTCGGCATCAGCCTTGGCACTATCGCTGCGCGCGGCGAACGGTCGGTGTTGGTGGTCGATCTCGATTCGTTGATGCGTATCGCTTCCAACCCGTTCTTCCCCTACCTGCTGCAGCGCATCGACAACAAACTTTAGGCGAAGCCCAGAATGCTGAACGCATCGTCTTGCGGGTAGTAGCCGAGCAGGCGGCTGGTCTCTTCCAGCGACAGCCGCTTATAGCGGTTGTTGGAGACGCCGTGCACCACCGCATGGTGCACGCCTTCAATACGGACGCAGCGGTTCAGCAGATCGGCGGCGTCGCGGTGGCTGAGAAAAGCGCTCATGTCACGGGCGCTTAGCTGCTCGCCGGCTTCGAGCGTGGTGAAGTTGGCGATGCGTACCGACAGCGCGGAAAGCCCTTCCTGATAGGCAAAATAGGCGGCGATTCCTTCGCCGAACGCTTTGCTGACGCCGTACAGGTTTTTCGGTTTGGGGGCGTCTTCCGGCCGTATCTGATAATCCAGCGGATAACCTTCCACCGCCTGCGCGCTGCTGGCGAATACCACGCGTTTGCAGCCGGCGTCTTTCGCGGCGCGGAAAATATTGTAGGTGCCGAGGATATTGTTATCCTTCAAAGAGTTGCAAAAATCGGCGTCGGGGGAGGGGTCGGCGGCCAGGTGCAGCACGGTATCGATATTGGCGCAGGCCGCACGGCAGGCTTCGAGATTGGCAATGTCGAAGCTGATCACTTCATCGCCGGGGTGCAGGCCGGTCAGCAAGTTGATGTCCCTTTCCGCCAGCCGCAGTTGATAGCGATCGCCCACCGATTGACGGAATGCCGTGGCGACCCGCCCGCCCGCGCCGGTAATCAAAATTCGTCCAAACTCAGTACGCAATGTCATGATCGCAACTGTCCATAAAGTAAATTACGCGGTGATCAGTAATAATCCCCCGCGTGACTTTTGTCCAGCATTCAATTAGCCGCCCTGATGTTTTATGTTGCCAGAGGGCATTTTTTTCCGATGAGATCGCTCAGGAAAGTCATCACCGTGCGGATGGCGGTGGAACGCGCCAGATCGGGGTAGGTGACCAGCCATAACTCGCGCGTTGGCGGTGCTATCGATGTCGGCAAGGCAACCAGCGCCGGGTCGTCATCAGCGACAAACGTCGGCAATACCACCGCACCCAGCCCCGAACGGGCGGCTTCTTGCAGAGAGAACAGATCGCTGGCCTGAAATACCACCGGGCGGCCTTGCAACAGCTGCAGCAGCCACTGTTGGTGCGGCTGGTTGCTGTAGTGATGGTCGTAGGCGATAAAGGCCCGCGCCGCTTCCGGCAGGGCGGCGTGCTGCGGAGTAGCGTACAACCTGTAGCGCATCATGCCGATGCGCTGCACCAGCAGATCCGGCTGCTGTGGCCGCACCATGCGCACCGCCACTTCGGCGTCGCCGCGATCCAGTTCGGCGATGGAGGCTTCGCCGGAGAGTATCAGCGTAATATGCGGAAAAGCCTGGTGAAACTCGGCGATATGGGGTGCGATGACCCGTGCGGCGATCGACGGCGGCGCGCTGATACGCACCTGGGCCTGCGGCGTTTCACCGGCGCTGCGGGCATGGCGAGCAATGGCGTGACTTTGATTTTCGATCTCTGCCGCCAGCCCGGCCACCCTTTGGCCATCCGGGGTCAGCGGTGTGCTGCGCGGCAACCGGAGGATCAGCCGCAGCCCGAGCGCCTTCTCCAGCGCCGCCACCCGCCGGCCGACCGTCGCGTGGTCACAGCCCAATTCCCTTGCTGCCGCCGACAATGAACCGGTGCGTGCCAGCACCACAAAGTGTTTTAAATCCTGCCAATCGAACATCAGTGAATTCCTGCACAGTATTGCCGCGATTTTATGGAATATTCACACAGAGTGGGTTGTGATTCAATGCCGTAATCTCTTCAGCTAAATTGAATTATTCAATTAGGATATCTTATGGATTTGCAGTTGCGGGATCGTATCGCGCTGGTCACCGGTGCCAGCGAAGGCATTGGTGCCGGTATGGTTCGGGTTCTGGCGGCGCAGGGGGTCACCGTGGTGGCGACCGCCCGCCGTGAGGAACGTTTGCTGGCTCTGGCCGATGAGGTTGAACGAAGCGGCGGCACGCGGCCCTATGCGATCGCGGCGGACATCACCGACGCGGCGGCGCTCGACAGCATGCTGGCGCAGGCGGCACGCCTGGCCGGGACGATTGATATCCTGATTAATGCGGTCGGCGGCGCTCGTCCGACCGCGTTGAGCGAAGGTGACGCCGGTTGGGAAGAGGCCTTTGCCCTGAACTTTACGCCGGCCCGTCGGGTGACCCACGCGCTGTTGCCCGGCATGCAAGCGCAAGGCTGGGGGCGAATCATCAACATCAGCGGCTCGATGGAACCGCGCAGCCTGAATGCCGCCACCGCCGCCAAGGGCGCACTGCACCTGTGGGCCAAGGGGCTGGCAAGCGAGCTGGCGGCGCAGGGCATTACCGTCAATACGCTGCAACCCGGGCGGATTAACAGCGAGCAGGTGCGCGAAAAACTGCATCCGACCGAAGCCGCGCGCCAGGCGTTCATCAAGCAAAACATCCCGATCGGCTACTTTGGCGAGCCGGAGGACATGGCTTACCTGGCGGCGTTTCTTTGTTCCCCGCTGGCGCGCTATATCACCGGCGCCGTGATCCCGGTAGACGGCGGCATGCACTATTTCGCCCACTGAGGCCGTTTTGTACTGCGGATCACAGTTCAGGTATTTTGCCGCTGCAAGGTCTTGCCTCGGCAAAAAGCCGGATGTTAACGTCATAACTCAGCCGCTTTAGGGTTGTCACTGCTCCGGCAGGCAAAACCTAAACCTCGTGCTTCTGTCCTTATTGGGATCAGAGGCCATGAGGTTTAGGTTTTTTTTTGCGCTGAATTCCGTCACGGCGATTGGCCATCGCTGCGCAGGAGCGGCAGAACATCGATTGTAAGGATAACGCTATGAAATATGACACATTAGCCAGTGAGATTTTGGCCGGCGTCGGTGGCCGCGACAACGTGAAAAGCCTGGTGCATTGCGCCACTCGCTTGCGTTTTAAGCTGCGTGATCGTCAGCGCGCCGATGCTGCGGCGTTGAAAGCAAACCCCGGCGTCATCATGGTGGTGGAGAGCGGCGGGCAGTTCCAGGTGGTGGTAGGCAACCATGTGGCGGAAGTCTATAACGCAGTCAATCAGGTCGCCGGCCTGGGTGACGGCGCTGCTGCGAGTGACGGGGATGATGGCAAGAAGGAAAACCTGTTCAGCCGTTTTATCGACGTGGTGTCGGGCATCTTTACCCCGCTGCTGGGGGTAATGGCCGCTTCGGGGATCCTGAAAGGTTTTCTGGCGCTGAGCCTGGCCTGCAACTGGCTGTCGGGGGAGGGCGGTACCTATAAAATGTTGTTTGCCGCCAGCGACTCGCTGTTCTACTTCCTGCCGATCATGCTGGGCTATACCGCCGGGAAAAAGTTCGGCGGCAATCCGTTCGTTACCATGGCGATCGGCGGCGCGCTGACCCACCCGCTGATGATGGCGGCGTTTGAAGCCGCGCAGCAGCCAGGCGCAGTGCGCGAGTATTTCCTCGGCATCCCGATGACCTTCATCAATTACAGCTCGTCGGTGATCCCGATTATTTTCGCCGCCTGGGTCTCCTGCCGGCTGGAGCCGTTGTTTAACCGGGTGATCCACAGCGAGCTGCGCAACTTCATTACACCGCTGTTGTGCCTGGCGATCACCGTGCCGCTGACCTTCTTGCTGATCGGCCCGGCGGCAACCTGGCTCAGCCACCTGCTGGCCAACGGTTATCAAAGTATCTATGCCTTTAATCCGATCGTTGCCGGCGCCTTTATGGGGGCGATGTGGCAGGTGTGCGTGATCTTCGGCCTGCATTGGGGCCTGGTGCCGTTGATGATCAATAACCTGAGCGTGCTCGGCCGCGACACCATGGTGCCGCTGCTGTTGCCGGCGGTGATGGGGCAGGTGGGCGCCACGCTGGGTGTGATGCTGCGTACCCGCGACGCCAAACTGCGGGCGCTGGCTGGGTCCGCCATCGGCGCCGGGGTGTTTGGCATTACCGAGCCTGCGGTCTACGGCGTGACCTTGCCGAATAAACGGCCCTTTATCTTTGGTTGCATCGGCGGTGCGCTCGGCGGCGCGGTGATCGGCTATTTCCATACCGCCACATACTCTTTCGGTCTGGTGAGCGTCTTCACCTTTGCGCAGATTATTCCCGCCGGCGGCTTCGATGCCACGGTATGGGGGGCGATTGGCGGCACCCTGTTGTCGTTCTGTTTCGCTGCGGTAGCCAGTTATCTGTTCGGCGTGGCGCCGGCAGAGGAGGCTGCACCACAGGAGCCGATGCCCGTCGCATCGCTCAATCGCAAGGAGATTGTCGTCAGCCCGATCGCCGGTGAGGTGATGCCGTTGGCACAGGTCAACGACGCCACCTTCGCCAGCGGGTTGCTGGGCAAGGGCGTGGCGATCGTCCCGTTGCAAGGGCGGGTAGTGTCGCCGGTGGCGGGGCGCGTAGTGTCATTGTTTAAAACCAAACACGCGATTGGCATTGAGTCGGAGGACGGGGCGGAAATCCTTATTCACGTCGGCATCGATACCGTCAAGCTCGACGGGCTGCATTTCACCGCCCACGTGCAAGAAGGGGATCGGGTCAAGCCGGGCGATCTGCTGATTGAGTTTGACCAGGCGGCGATCCACGCCGCCGGCTTTGATACCACCACGCCGATCATCGTCAGCAACAGCGATGACTACGTCGACGTGTTGGCCGGCGGCCAGGGCAGGGTGCAGGAACAGGCGCCGCTGCTGACTTTATTACGTTAACCAAGGAGAAAGCGATGAGCAGCAAATTTCCAGACCATTTTCTGTGGGGCGGCGCGGTGGCGGCAAATCAGGTGGAAGGGGCTTACCAGACTGACGGTAAAGGGCTGTCGACTTCCGATCTGCAACCGCAGGGCATTTTCGGTGCGGTGACGCCACGGGTTGACGGCGACAGCGGCATCAAGGACGTGGCGATCGACTTTTACCATCGTTACCCGCAGGACATCGCGCTGTTCGCGGAAATGGGCTTCAAGTGCCTGCGCACCTCCATTGCCTGGACGCGCATTTTCCCGCAGGGTGATGAGGAAACCCCCAACGAGGCCGGGCTGGCGTTTTACGATCGGCTGTTTGACGAAATGGCCAGGTATGGCATTCAGCCACTGATTACTTTGTCGCACTATGAGATGCCGTACGGGTTGGCGAAAAAGTACGGCGGTTGGGGCAATCGCAAGACCATCGGCTTCTTTGAGCGCTATGCGCGTACTGTGTTTGAACGCTATAAGCACAAGGTGAAGCACTGGCTGACCTTCAATGAGATCAATATGTCGCTGCACGCGCCCTTTACCGGCGTCGGCCTGCCGGAGGGCAGCAGCAAGAGCGAGATTTATCAGGCGATTCACCATCAGTTGGTCGCCAGCGCCAAGGCGGTGAAGGCCTGCCATGAGATTGTACCGGAAGGCAAAATCGGCAACATGCTGTTGGGCGGTATTTTGTATCCGCTGAGCTGCCGGCCGGAAGACTTGCTGGAAACCCAGCGCCAGAACCGCGACTGGCTGTTCTTTGGCGACGTGCAGGCGCGCGGTAGCTATCCGGCCTATATGAAACGCTATTTCCGTGAAAACGGCATTCAGGTCGAGATCACCGCCGAAGACCAACAGGCGCTGCGCGAGACCATCGATTTTATCTCATTCAGCTACTACATGAGCGGGTGCGTCACCACCGACGAGGCGCAAAACGAGACCGCCCGTGCCAACATTCTCAACATGGTGCCGAACCCACACCTGGCCAGCTCGGAGTGGGGCTGGCAGATAGACCCGATCGGGCTGCGTTACCTGCTCAACGTGCTGTATGACCGCTATCAAAAGCCGCTGTTTATCGTGGAGAACGGGCTGGGCGCCAAGGACCGCATTGAAGCCGACGGCAGCATCAACGACGATTATCGCATCAATTATCTCAATGACCATCTGGTGCAGGTGGCGGAAGCGATTGACGACGGCGTAGAGGTGATGGGTTACACCAGCTGGGGGCCGATCGATCTGGTCAGCGCCTCTAAAGCCGAGATGTCCAAGCGCTACGGCTTTATTTATGTCGATCGCGACGATGCAGGCAACGGCAGCCTGGAACGTCGCCGCAAAAAGAGTTTCTACTGGTATCGCGATGTGATCCAGAGCAACGGTAACAGCCTGAAAGACCAAGGCTAAATCTGAATGCCCGCCCGGCGGCAATCGTCGGGCAATCACCTTTACTCACTGCTGCCAATTATGGGGAATTCTCGCCCAGGGAATGCTGTTGCCCGCAGTCAGCGTTTTATATGCGGAGAAATATAATAATGAAATATCCATTACCTCACACCGGGACACTCGCGGCACTGCTGCTGTTTTGCAGCGGCGTGCAGGCGAAAACGCTGCAAACCGGCAAAGACGTCGAAGCGCCAACCGCCCAATGGGATGGCGTGGCGCTCGGTTTCGAACCGCCTTCGCCGGGGTTGCTGGGCGATATGCTGGGGATCAGACCGATCCTCGAAGAGAGCGGCTTCCACTATAACCTCGGCTATCTCAGCCAGCTGTCGTATAACGCCGGCGGCGGGTATAACCAGGATAAGCAGGCTTCGTATATCGATCAGTTCTCGTTGACCTTCAGTCAGGATTTGCAGACGCTGACCGGCATCCCGGACGCGGCCATTGAGGGCAATATCGTCAACCGCAACCACGACAATAACCTGACGCGCGATCGTTTGCAGGATCCGCGCGCCAATCCGACCGATCTGTCGCAGGAAAGTTATGGCGGCCAGTCGATCACCCGGCTGGGCTGGCTTACCTTCAGCCGCAGTTTTCTCGATCGCCGGTTGCAGTGGCGCATCGGCATGATGAACAAGGTGCAGGATTTCGATCAGATCATTCCCTGCGATTTCCAGACGCTGGCGCTGTGCGGCGGCAAGTCCGCCAACTCGCTGACCTGGTATAACTGGAACGTGCACTACTGGGGCACCACCCTGCAATACAAACTGACCGACGGGCTGACGTTCAAAACCGGCGTGATGGAGCAGAACCCGAACGCCACGAGCCGCGGCCATGCCTGGAGTACCACCACCAAGGGCAGCAAGGGCTTTTTACTGCCGATGGAACTGGAGCTGAAAACCAATGCGGTCAATCAGTTGCCGGGGGTGTACAACATCGGTGTCCTGTTCACCAACGCCAGGCAGCAGGATCTGTATGAAGGGGTTTCCGGTGGGGCGGGCGCGACCGATCCGAACGGGTATCGCAACCATAACCGTACCTGGTTCCTGTACAGCGGTTTTAACCAGCAAGTGACGCGCCACCGTGATGACGCCAGCCGGGGTTTGAGCCTGTTCTACAGCCTGGGGCTGGCGGATCAGCGCACCAACTATATGCACTATTCCACCTCGACCGGCATTCGCTACCACGGCCTGTTCGACGCGCGGCCGGACGACTGGCTGGGGCTGGGGGTATCTATGGTCAAGCTGAGCGATCATTATCGGGATAATCAGCGTTATATGAATCAAATCAACCAGGTTACCGATTATCAGGATCCCAACTATCGCCCGGTGCCGGGGCATTCGGTGACGGCGGAGCTGTTCTATCGCTTCAACGTCACCCCTTGGTTACAGTTGCAGCCGGGTCTGCAATACTGGCATCACCCGGCGGGCGTCAGCGAAACGCAGGACGCCTGGGTGACGGCGTTGAAAACGGTGGTGACGTTCTGACGGCTACGCCGCATCGCTTTCCCGGTAACGCTGGCGCGCATGTTCGAACCAGCTTGCCGGGACGTTATGCGGCGGTAACTGGAGCCTGGTCAGCCCTTGTTCGACGATATGGCTGGCCTGTCGCCACAGCGTCGGGTCGCCTTCGGTCAGCACTTCCAGCAGCCGCTGTTTTTCAATCAGATAGGTTCGGGCAAAGTGGCTGTCGTATTCCAGCAGCGAACGGGTGTTGTCGATCAGGTCCGCCAGTTTGATGGTTTTGGCCTGCGGCGAGGCGCCGGCACTGTGCCGCCGATCGCGGTTTTTGCGTTCAAAGCGGTTGCCGCCGCCGGTGCCGCTGACGTTGGTCAGCATGCCCACCAGTTCAGCGACCTGCGGCCCAAAGTGGCTTGCGATATCCCCGAGAGTGGTCGGCGTATCTTCCACCGTGTCATGTAGCCAGGCGGCGGCCAGCATCGCTTCGCTGTGCGGTACGCTGCTGACGATCTCCATCACCGCCTGTGGGTGCACGATATAGGGATCATTGGTGTATTTGCGGCGCTGATCGATCGCCGCATGCGCTTTGGTGGCGTAGCGGCGCGCACGTTCTACCAGTGTGGTTGTCATATCCTTTCCCTCCGCACAGCACCCTGCTGTGGCATCCCCTGCATTAAAAAATGTAGCACATCGCGTAAAAAATAGTTTGCGATTGCATCGCGCACTATCTATATTTACCTCATGAAAACCAAAGACACCGAACAACCCACTGCGAAAAACCTGCTGCTGCTCGACCAGCAGATGTGTTTTGCCCTGTACTCCGCCAACCTGGCGTTGAACAAGGTGTATCGTAAACTGCTGAGCCAACTCGAACTCACCTATCCGCAATACCTGGTGATGCTGGTGCTGTGGGAGCGGGATGAAATTACGGTCTCGGACATCGGTGAACGGCTGTTTCTCGATTCCGCCACCCTGACGCCGCTGCTGAAGCGGCTCGAGACCGCCGGTCTGCTGGTGCGCTACCGCGCCACGACCGATGAGCGGCAGGTGATCATCGCCTTAACCGAAAACGGCCGCGCGCTGCGTGAAAAAGCGCAGGCGGTGCCGGAAGCGGTGATGTGCGCCACCGATTGCAGCCTCGATGAAATAGTGAATATCAAGCAGCAGTTGGAAAAGCTGCGCGGCAAGCTGATCGACCAGATTTGATGGCCAGTGCCAGAAGCACGATCGCCGATCGTGCACTACACTGAGTTAAGCGCACAATATAAGTAGTGTACGATTTAATCGTGAAAGATAGAGCAGTGACGGCGTTCAGCCTACTGAAGCCGATGTCATACCTCCAACCCAGAAATAAGGAACGATTTATGTCCATTGAAAAAGTTGTTTACCGCGCTCATGCAACCGCCACCGGTGGCCGCGATGGTCGTGCGACCTCATCCGATGGCGTGCTGGATGTGAAACTGGGCGTGCCGAAAGAAATGGGCGGCGCGGGCGGTGAAGTCACCAACCCGGAACAGCTGTTTGCCGCCGGTTATTCGGCCTGCTTCCTTGGCGCGCTGAAGTTTGTCGCGGCGAAAGAAAAAGTGAAGATCCCGGCCGAGGCCAAAATCGACGGTACCGTCGGTATCGGTGAAATCCCCAACGGGTTCGGCATCGAAGTGCAACTGGATATCACCCTGCCGGGCATTGAACGCAGCGTAGCCGAAGACCTGGTGAAAAAAGCCCATGTGGTGTGCCCATATTCCAACGCCACCCGCGGCAATATTGATGTAACTCTTAACGTTAAATAACGTTTTCGCCGACACCACGGAAAAAATGGAGAGGAAACTCTCCATTTTCCCTTCTGCCCCGCATTTATCGTCATCACAAAAAACGGCAAAAAATGCCTGCTTTTTGAGAATTCACTTGATTATTACCCCCAAAATAGCGCTTATTGCCGATCGGCTGAACCTGCAGCCGCATCCAATGTCTGACTGATTCAGAACTGTTAAAGCTCCGGAGCCACCGCGTTACATGAACAAAGTTAAATCGCTATCACAGCAGAATTTATCGTTATTGTTAGCGATTTATATCGGCATCTTTTTGAACCTTTCCGTTTTTTATCGTCGTTTTGATTCGTTTTCGCACGGTATTCAGGGCATTAAGGTTATCTCTGCGGTCACTGAAGTTATCGCTATCGTTCTGTTCACCTTCTTCGTCATGCGGCTGATATCGCTGGGCGGCCGGCTGTTTTACCGCATTATCGCTTCGCTATTGGTGCTGATTTCCGTTGCCGCCAGCTATTACATGACGTTCTTCAACGTGGTGATTGGCTACGGCATCGTCGTCTCGGTGATGACCACGGATATCGACCTGTCGAAAGAAGTGGTCGGGATGCATTTCGTCCTGTGGATGGCGGTGCTTAGCGCATTGCCGCTGCTGTGCATCTGGAAAAACAACCTGCGCTACACGCTGATCGAACAGCTGAAAACTCCCGGGCACCGGGTGAAACCGCTGATGGTGCTGGTGGCGGTGGTGGCGTTGGTCTGGCTGCCGCTGCGCATGCTGGACAAAGAGCAAAGCGCACAGGAAAAAATCACTAACGTCGATCTGCCAAGCTACGGCGGCGTGGTGGCGCATTCCTACCTGCCATCCAACTGGATCTCGGCGCTGGGGCTGTTTGCCTATACCCGCTACGACGAAAGCCTGGATCAGGCCAATTTGTTCGATCCGGCCAAGAATTTTACCTATGTGCCGCCGGCGGATATCGATGACACCTACGTGGTGTTCATTATTGGTGAGACCACGCGTTGGGATCACATGGGCATTCTCGGCTATGACCGTGATACCACGCCAAGGCTGTCGCAGGAGAAAAACCTGGTGGCGTTCCGCGGTGAATCCTGCGATACCGCGACCAAGCTGTCGCTGCGTTGCATGTTCGTGCGCGAAGGCGGCACGTCGGACAACCCGCAGCGCACGCTGAAAGAACAAAACGTGTTTGCGGTGCTGAAAAACCTGGGCTTCACCTCCGAGCTGTTCGCCATGCAGAGCGAGGTCTGGTTCTACAACAATACCGAAGTGGACAACTATTCGTTCCGCGAGATGATCGCCTCCGAGAAACGCAACGACGGCAAATCGGTCGACGACATGCTGCTGGTGGACGAAATGAAAGAGTCGCTGTCGCGTTACCCGAAAGGCAAGCATATGGTGATCTTGCACACCAAAGGCTCCCATTATCTCTATTCGCAGCGTTATCCGCGCAGCTACGCGCGCTATCAGCCGGAGTGCATCGGCGTTGACGACTTCTGTTCCAAAGATCAGCTGGTTAACGCCTTCGATAACTCGGTGCTGTATACCGACAGCTTTATCGCCAATGTGATCGACCAGGTGCGCGATAAGAAGGCGATTGTGTTCTATTCGTCCGATCACGGCGAGTCGATAGGCGAGAATTCACACCTGCACGGTACGCCGCGCGAAATGGCGCCGCCGGAGCAATTCCGCGTGCCGATGATGGTATGGACCTCCGACAAGTTCCTGGAAGACCCGCAGCACCGCAGCGCGTTTGAGCAACTGCAGGCGCAGCAGCGTATCGGCAAGACCCACCGTCACGTCGAGCTGTTTGATACCATTCTCGGTTGCCTCGGTTACACCTCGCCGGATGGCGGCATCGTGGATAAAAACAACTGGTGCAACATCCCGCAGGAAAAAGCGGCGGCGACCCCGCTGTAACATCTCCATCCCGGGCGCGGCTGCGCCCGGTGTTAATATCCCCATCATACTTGAAGCTGCATCTGTGTTGGCTGTGCCCGTGTACCCCAGTCACGTAGTTTACTAAGCTCCTGGGGATGAACGGTCTTGCCGCCTTGATGCAACTCCAATTATTTGGGGATACATGTCCCCCTCTTCAATTCATCCGGCTCAGGCTTGCGGTATACTTGCGCACTTTCCCCCTCGGACCGGAGATTTCCATGACCCTGCGCGTGGCGTTTATTGACGATCATGACATTGTGCGATCGGGCTTTGTACAACTGCTGTCGCTGGAGGCGGATATTCAGGTGGTCGGGGAGTTCAGCAGCGCGGCTCAGGCGCGCGCCGGCTTGCCGGGCCTGGAGGCGGAAATCTGCATCTGCGACATTTCGATGCCGGACGGCAGCGGATTGGACCTGCTGGCGGACATTCCCTCAGGGATCCGGGTTGTGATGCTGTCGATGCATGACAATCCGGCGCTGGTGGAGCTGGCATTGGAGCGCGGCGCCTGCGGTTTTTTGTCCAAGCGCTGCAAGCCGGAGGATTTGATCACCGCAGTGCGCACCGTCGCCAGCGGTGGCGTGTATCTGATGCCGGAAATCGCCCAACAGTTGGCGCGGGTGAAGGTCGATCCGCTTACCCGCCGCGAACGCGAAATCGCGCTGCTGCTGGCGCAGGGGCAGGAAGTGCGGGAGATCGCCGTTGTGCTGGGGTTGTCGCCGAAAACGGTGCACGTGCATCGCGCCAATTTGTTCGCCAAGCTGGGCATCAATAACAACGTTGAGCTGGCCAAGCGGATGCTGAACCTGTGATGCAACGCCTGATCACCCAATTGGCGCTGTTCTTTATCTATGCCACCAGCGCCTTTTGCCTGTGGGGCATAGGTACGGCGTTGATCGACCCGCCGTGGCAGGCGCTGTTGCTGTTCCCGTTTGGTCTGCGGATGGGCATTTTGCTGCAAAGCCCTTACCGTTTCTGGCCAGGGATTTTGCTGGCCGATCTGCTGCTGATGGTGCTGCTGGCGGATCAGTTCGGCTATGGCCCGGCGCTGTGGGCTTCGGTTGTGGTGCTGGCGCTGACGGTGCTGCTCAGCCTGCTGGCTTCCCCCTGGTTGTTGCGCCATCAGCAAAGCGACAGTGAATGGCAATGGCCGCTGCTGCAGGGCGCGGTGGTGGCGGCGGCGGCCTTGTTGCAGGCCATGGTGTGGCAACTGGTGAACGGTGAGGGCGCGCGTGCGCTGCTGCTTGGCCTGGCGGGCGGTTTCACCATTGCGCCGACCTGCCTGCTGCTGTGGCATTATCTGGCGCGACAAATCTGGGTGCCGCTCGAGCCGGGCCTGATCCATAAACCGGTGACGCTGCGTTTGCGCCATCTGGCCAGCTATCTGCTGCTGTTTGCGCTCAGCATCTGGTTGCAGCAGCAGGTGAACGCCGCCGAGCTGCGCCGTTTCGCGCCGTTCTGCCTGGCTATTCCGATTGTCTTTATGTCCTACCGTTATGGCTGGCAGGGCGCGCTGCTGGCGACGCTGCTCAACGGCGTGGTGCTGGTGGCCAACGAGCCGCCGCAACCGGAATCACACCGCGATCTGCTGCTGTCGCTGCTGGCTCAGAGCCTGACCGGCCTGTTGCTCGGTGCGGGCATCCAGCGCCAGCGCGAACTGAACCAGCAACTGCGGTTGCGGCTGACGGAAAACCGCCAACTGGCGCGCGCGCTGGTCACCGCAGAGGAACAGACCCGGCGTGAGGTGGCGCGAGAGCTGCACGACGAGGTCGGCCAGACCATCACCGTCATCCGCACCCAGGCCAGTATCGTTAAACGCCTGGCGCCGCAGCCGCAGGTGATTGGCTGCGCCGAAGTCATAGATACACTGGCGCTGCGGGTCTATGACGGCGTGCATGACGTGCTGACCCAATTGTGGCCGGCGGCGTTGAATAACCTGCCGTTGTCGGCGGCGGTGGCGGCGATGCTGCGTGAATCGCTGCCGCAGGATGCTTCGCTGGTGAGCGTGATGCAGTGGCAGGTGCCGGATGAGTTGCTGGACGAGACGCTGAAGATCACGCTGTATCGGGTGTGCCAGGAGGGGGTGACCAACGTCTGCCGCCACGCGGCCGCCAGCCGGATTGAGCTGGATGCGCGTCTTCGTCGTCGCAAAGGGCGGCCGCCGCAAATCCTGCTGACCATCCGCGATAACGGCGTGGGTATCGATCTGGCCAGCCACGAGCCGGGCTATGGTCTGCGCGGCATGCAGGAGCGCATCAGCGCGCTGGGTGGCCGGCTGCGGCTGACGTCAGAACAGGGCACCTGTTTGAATGTGATCTTACCCACAGTTTCACTGACAGAGGGGCAAAACTAGGAAATACTCCTAGCCGCGTCGGGAATCCGGCGTAAGCCATTCGCACGCGCGCGCAGCATGATAGCGGCACTTTCCCCTTCTTCTGAGGTTTCACATGTGGTCTTTCCTTAAAAGCCGCCAGGATGTGCCGCAGGTCACCGATCAAAAACAGATCGATGCCAGCTATAAATATTGGCGTATCCAACTGATGTGGACGATGTACATCGGCTATGCCGCGTTTTACTTCACGCGCAAAAGCTTCAACTTCATCATGCCGGCAATGCTGAGCGATCTTGGCCTGACGATGTCCGATGTCGGCATCCTCGGCACGCTGTTTTACATTACCTACGGCTGTTCGAAGTTTATCTCCGGTATGATCAGCGATCGCTCCAACCCGCGCTATTTCATGGGCCTGGGCCTGATCATGACCGGGATACTCAACATATTCTTCGGCCTCAGCTCTTCGCTGATGATGCTGGGCACGTTGTGGATCCTCAATGCCTTCTTCCAGGGTTGGGGCTGGCCGCCATGCTCCAAAATCCTCACCAGTTGGTACTCGCGCTCCGAGCGCGGCAGTTGGTGGGCTATCTGGAACACCTCGCACAACTTTGGCGGCGCGCTGATCCCGCTGCTGGTCGGCTTTATCTCGCTGCACTTCAGCTGGCGCTACGGCATGATCATTCCGGGCATCATCGGTGTGGCGCTGGGCCTGCTGATGTGCTGGCGCCTGCGTGACAAGCCGTCCACCATGGGCCTGCCGAGCGTCGGCAAATGGCGCAACGACGCCATGGAGCTGGTGCAGGAATCGGAAGGCCAGGGTCTGACCAACCGGGAAATCATCAAGCGCTATGTGCTGACCAACAAGTACATCTGGCTGCTGGCGGTGTCTTACGTGCTGGTGTACATCGTGCGTACCGCGATCAACGACTGGGGCAACCTGTACCTGACGCAGGAAAAAGGCTATACGCTGATGACCGCCAACTCGGCGATCTCGCTGTTCGAAGTGGGCGGATTTATCGGCTCGCTGGTGGCGGGGTGGGGCTCTGACAAGCTGTTCCGCGGCAATCGCGGGCCGATGAACCTGATCTTCGCCATCGGTATTTTCCTGTCGGTTGCGGCGCTGTGGATCATGCCGGGCGTCACTTTCCTGTTGCAGGCTGCCTGCTTCTTTGCCATCGGTTTCTTCATCTTTGGCCCGCAGATGCTGATCGGCATGGCGGCGGCGGAATGTTCGCACAAGGATGCCGCCGGTGCGGCGACCGGTTTTGTCGGTCTGTTCGCTTACCTTGGCGCGGCGCTGTCCGGTTATCCGATCGCTCGGGTGATGGAAATCTGGCACTGGAACGGTTTCTTCGTGGTGATTTCCATCGCCGCCTGCCTGTCCGCGCTGTTCCTGTTGCCGTTCCTGCGCGCCCAGTCGCCGGCGCTGAATACCGCCAAGGCATAACGCAAAAGCGCTGCACAGGCTCTGGTGCAGCGCTTTATGCCGTTTTTATCGCCACTTGACGGGCCCGGTTGAAAAAGTCATTGACGCCTATGATGACCGGCAGTAACATGCGCCCCCATCGGCGAGTAGCGCAGCTTGGTAGCGCAACTGGTTTGGGACCAGTGGGTCGGAGGTTCGAATCCTCTCTCGCCGACCACATTTAAGAAACCTGCTTTTCAAGCAGGTTTTTTTTCGCCGGTCGCTCAAGAGGATGAGTACCTCCGAAGGAGGTTTGAGCCGAGCGCAGCGAGACCACGTTGCTTTAGCAACGGCCCGCAGGGCAAGCATCAAAGATGCGCGTAATCCTCTCTCGCCGACCACATTTAAGAAACCTGCTTTTCAAGCAGGTTTTTTTTCGCCTGGAGTTTGTGTTTTGCCCCCAGCGCCCAGAACTCACGTATCCCGATGAAAAACATTTATCCTTTCTCACTAATTAATTCACTCTCCTTATTTCTACCTATTCCCTTTATTCATATTTAAATAAATTCACCGTTGCCCAATAAAACCCGGTTGATAGCGCTATTGTGTTGTCGGCGGTTTTATCTATAGTCTGAGTACATACAGCGGGATTAATTAATTCCTGTTGTGTGGCAAGATATTTAATATTTTCTACTTTAATCGGCCAGGATTATTGCGGAGTTATTTTGCTCCGGCAATAGGCGGCCGTCATTAACTCTTTTACGTTTATCCTCTCGGAATAAAGGAATCAGTTATGCGCAAATTTAATAAACCGTTGTTGGCGTTGCTGATCGGCAGCACGCTGTGTTCTGCGGCGCAGGCCGCTACGCCGGGCAAGCCCACGCTGGCCTGGGGCAATACCAAGTTCGCCATTGTCGAGGTTGATCAGGCGGCGACGGCTTATAATAATCTGGTGAAAGTAAAAACTGCCGCGGATGTTTCCGTTTCATGGAATTTATGGAATGGCGATACCGGCACCACGGCAAAAGTGTTATTAAACGGCAAGGAAGTCTGGAGCGGTGCCTCAACCGGCGCTTCGGGCACGGCAAACTTTAAGGTGAGTAAGGGCGGCCGTTATCAAATGCAGGTGGCATTATGTAATGCCGAGGGCTGCACCGCCAGCGACGCGACAGAAATTGTGGTGGCGGATACCGACGGCAGCCATTTAGCGCCGTTAAAAGAACCGTTACTGGAAAAAAATAAACCTTATAAACAAGACTCCGGCAAAGTCGTCGGTTCTTATTTCGTTGAATGGGGCGTTTATAACCGTAACTTCACCGTCGATAAAATTCCGGCGCAGAACCTGACGCACCTGCTGTACGGCTTTATCCCGGTCTGCGGCGGTGACGGCATTAACGACAGTCTCAAAGAGATCGAAGGCAGTTTCCAGGCGCTGCAACGTTCCTGCCAGGGCCGTGAAGACTTCAAGGTGTCGATCCACGATCCGTTCGCCGCGCTGCAGAAAGGGCAAAAGGGCGTCACCGCCTGGGATGACCCCTACAAAGGCAACTTCGGTCAGTTGATGGCGCTCAAACAGGCGCGTCCCGATCTGAAAATCCTGCCGTCTATCGGCGGCTGGACGCTGTCCGACCCGTTCTTCTTTATGGGCGATAAGGTGAAGCGCGATCGCTTCGTCGGTTCGGTGAAAGAGTTCCTGCAGACCTGGAAGTTCTTTGACGGGGTGGATATCGACTGGGAATTCCCGGGCGGGCAGGGTGCTAACCCGAAACTGGGCAGCGCGCAGGACGGGGCGACCTATGTGCAGTTGATGAAAGATCTGCGTGCCATGCTGGATCAGCTTTCGGCGGAAACCGGCCGCAAGTATGAGCTGACCTCCGCCATCAGCGCCGGTAAGGACAAGATCGACAAAGTGGATTACAACACCGCGCAGAACTCGATGGACCACATCTTCCTGATGAGCTACGACTTCTATGGCGCTTTTGATCTGAAAAATCTGGGCCACCAGACCGCGCTGAAAGCGCCGGCCTGGAAACCGGACACGGCTTATACCACGGTTAACGGCGTCAATGCGTTGCTGGCACAGGGCGTGAAGCCGGGCAAAATTGTGGTGGGTGCGGCCAAGTACGGCCGTGGCTGGACCGGCGTGAGCGGTTACCAGAACAACAGTCCGTTTACCGGCACAGCCACCGGGCCGGTGAAAGGCACCTGGGAAAATGGCATCGTGGATTACCGTCAGATCGCCAACGAGTTTATGAGTGGCGAATGGCAGTACAACTATGACGCCACCGCAGAAGCGCCTTATGTGTTCAAGCCGTCTACCGGCGACCTGATCACCTTCGACGATCCGCGCTCGGTGCAGGCGAAAGGCAAGTATGTGCTGGATAAGCAGTTGGGGGGATTGTTCTCTTGGGAAATTGACGCCGACAACGGGGATATTCTGAACAATATGAATACCAGCCTGGGCAATAGTGCCGGCGCGCAATAATTCGGTTGTAGCACGTCGCCGGGGGATATCCTTTCGCCCCCGGCTTTTTCACAGACGAAAGTTTTTTTACGCTGCACAGTTTGTGGTGCCATAGAGCTCAAAAAGGACAACTCCGCCTCACCCTTTCGAGTAAGGAATCAGCATTTCGTCCTGTTTTTAACGCAGATAACAAAAATAACCGTTCAGATATTCATCATTCAGCAACAAACTTTTTTAGTTTTTTCTCGGAGTTAAATGCCAATAACTTTAAACATAGTAGCCTAACGAGCTAAAAATGACCGTATAGCATAATTTTTAATGCTGCAACTGTTAAAAAAAGGTTTTTTTTATGTTTGTTTGCTGTTTCTCACAGTCTGCGTAAATCCCCACTGGTTATATTGACGACACCCCAAACAGTTGGCAATTTGGTAGTCTCAGGGGTAAGAGCTAGAGTTGTTTGAGTGAATTCCACGCGCTCAGACGCCCCGCCGGGGTACGTTCCCCCGGCCTCTCACGCGCGATTATCCCTTCTGCCTTCGGGCGCTGACTGCACAGGCCGTGCAATAAAAAATATAGGGTCTGGCAGTAATACACACATCACATAACGGAGCACAGCGATGACAAGTTCCTTGGGAAAAACAGGGATTCTGAAATTCGGGATTGGGCTGATTGCGTTGACCGTAGCGGCCAGCGTACAAGCCAAAACGTTGGTTTACTGTTCTGAAGGGTCCCCGGAAGGGTTCAACCCGCAGCTGTTCACCTCGGGTACCACCTATGATGCCAGCTCGGTGCCCATCTATAACCGTTTGGTCGAATTCAAAATCGGCACCACCGAACTGGAGCCGGGCCTGGCCGAAAAATGGGACGTCAGCGAAGACGGCAAAATCTACACTTTCCACCTGCGTAAAGGCGTGAAGTGGCAGAGCAACAAAGACTTCAAACCGACCCGCGATTTTAACGCCGACGACGTGGTGTTCTCGTTCGAACGTCAGCTGGACGCGAACAATGCCTATCATAAAGTCTCCGGCGGCAGCTATGAGTACTTTGAAGGCATGGACATGCCGAAGTTGATCGCCAAAATCGAAAAAGTGGACGATAACACCGTGCGCTTCGTGCTGAACCGTCCGGAGTCGCCGTTCCTGGCCGATCTGGGCATGGACTTCGCGTCCATCCTGTCAGCCGAATACGCCGACAACATGATGAAAGCCGGCACGCCGGAAAAAGTGGACCTGAACCCGGTCGGTACCGGCCCGTTCCAGCTGCTGCAATACCAGAAAGACTCCAAAATCCTGTACAAGGCATTTGACGGTTACTGGGGCACCAAGCCGAAGATCGACCGTTTAGTCTTCTCTATTACGCCTGACGCTTCCGTGCGTTACGCCAAGCTGCAGAAAAACGAGTGCCAGGTGATGCCTTTCCCGAACCCGGCCGATATCGCTCGTATGAAGCAGGACAAAACCATCAACCTGATGGAAAAACCGGGGCTGAACGTCGGTTATCTGTCGTTCAACGTCGAGAAAAAACCGCTGGATAACCTGAAAGTGCGTCAGGCGCTGACCCTGGCGGTCAACAAGCAGGCGATCATCGACGCGGTGTATCAGGGTGCGGGCCAGGCGGCCAAGAACCTGATCCCACCGACCATGTGGGGCTATAACGACGCGGTGACGGATTACACTTACGATCCGGTCAAGGCCAAAGAACTGCTGAAAGAAGCCGGTATGGCTGACGGTTTCGCCATCGATCTGTGGGCGATGCCGGTACAGCGTCCGTATAACCCGAACGCGCGTCGCATGGCTGAAATGATCCAGAACGACTGGGCGAAAATCGGCGTGAAAGCCAAAATCGTGACCTATGAGTGGGGTGAATACCTCAAGCGCGCCAAGGCGGGCGAACATCAGACGGTGATGATGGGCTGGACCGGCGACAACGGGGATCCGGATAACTTCTTCGCCACGCTGTTCAGCTGCGCCGCAGCGAAAGACGGCTCCAACTACTCCCGCTGGTGCTATAAGCCGTTTGAAGATCTGATTCAACCGGCGCGCGCCGAACCAAACCACGACAAACGCGTAGAACTGTACAAACAGGCTCAGGTCGTGATGCACGATCAGGCTCCGGCGCTGATTGTTGCCCACTCCACCGTTTATGAGCCCGTGCGTAAAGAAGTGAAAGGCTACGTCGTGGATCCGCTTGGCAAGCATCACTTTGAGAACGTCTCTCTAGATTGATTCTGGCTTTTCGGCCGGGGTGCACAAAAGGACTTGGCAGGGGCGCAACAGGTTGCGCTTCTGCTGAGTCGTCCCCGGCGTATGGCATCAGGGTTGTTCAAAGTGTGTGAGCTTTAATAAGCCTGGCGGACGATGAGCTGCCGGGCATTGATACAGAGAGTTCGGGATATGTTGCAGTTCATACTCCGACGTTTGGGGTTAGTTATCCCAACGTTTATCGGCATAACTTTGCTGACTTTTGCATTCGTCCATATGATCCCCGGTGACCCGGTGACCATCATGGCCGGGGAACGCGGGATCTCCGCAGAACGCCATGCGCAGTTGATGGCGGAAATGGGGCTGGATAAGCCGCTCTATCAACAATACTTCCATTACGTATCCAACGTGCTGCATGGCGATTTGGGTACCTCCCTTAAAAGCCGCATCTCGGTGTGGGAAGAGTTTGTTCCACGCTTTAAAGCCACGCTGGAGCTCGGTTTATGCGCGATGATCTTCGCCGTGCTGGTGGGCATTCCGGTAGGGGTGCTGGCGGCGGTCCGGCGGGGGTCGATATTCGATCATACCGCGGTGGGCATTTCGTTGACCGGCTATTCGATGCCGATTTTCTGGTGGGGCATGATGCTGATCATGCTGGTGTCGGTGCAGCTAAACCTGACGCCGGTATCGGGGCGCGTCAGCGATACGGTGTTCCTCGATGACAGCTTGCCGCTGACCGGCTTTATGCTGATCGACACCCTGATTTGGGGTGCGCCGGGCGACTTCACCGATGCGGTAATGCATATGATCCTGCCGGCCATCGTGCTTGGCACCATTCCGTTGGCGGTCATCGTGCGCATGACGCGCTCCTCGATGCTGGAAGTGCTCGGCGAGGATTACATCCGCACCGCACGCGCCAAGGGCGTGAGCCGTATGAGGGTGATTGTGGTGCATGCGCTGCGCAACGCGCTGTTACCGGTAGTGACGGTCATCGGCCTGCAGGTCGGCACCATGCTGGCCGGCGCCATTCTGACCGAAACCATCTTCTCCTGGCCGGGCCTGGGGCGTTGGCTGATGGACGCGCTGCAACGCCGCGACTACCCGGTCGTTCAGGGCGGCGTGTTGTTGGTCGCCTGTATGATTATTCTGGTTAACCTGCTGGTAGACGTGCTCTACGGCGTGGTCAACCCGCGTATTCGCCACAAGAAATAAGGGGCGCTCTAATGTCTCAAGTCACTGAGCCTGTTGTTAAAGGTGCGCCGAAGCCCATGAGCCCGTTCCAGGAGTTCTGGCACTATTTCAAGCGCAACAAAGGGGCCGTTGTCGGCCTGGTTTATATCGTTTTGATGTTTGTGATTGCTATTGGCGCCGGCGTACTGGCACCGCATGCCCCGGCGGATCAGTTCCGCGACGCGCTGCTCAGGCCACCGGCCTGGCAGGAAGGAGGCAGTTGGCAGTATTTCCTCGGTACCGACGATGTGGGCCGAGATGTGCTGTCGCGCCTGATGTACGGCGCGCGGTTGTCACTGCTGGTCGGTTGCCTGGTGGTGGTGCTGTCGCTGATCATGGGCGTGGTGCTGGGCCTGCTGGCCGGCTACTTCGGCGGCGTGGTGGATGCCGTCATCATGCGTATCGTCGACATCATGCTGGCGCTGCCAAGCCTGCTGCTGGCGCTGGTGCTGGTGGCGATCTTCGGCCCGTCGATCGTCAACGCCTCGCTGGCGCTGACCTTCGTCGCCTTGCCGCACTATGTGCGTCTGACCCGCGCGGCGGTGCTGGTGGAAGTGAACCGCGACTACGTTACTGCCTCACGCGTGGCGGGCGCCGGTGCGATGCGCCAAATGTTCATCAACATTCTGCCAAACTGCCTGGCACCCTTGATCGTCCAGGCCTCTCTTGGCTTCTCGAACGCCATTCTGGATATGGCCGCTCTCGGCTTTCTGGGCATGGGTGCGCAACCGCCAACGCCGGAGTGGGGCACCATGCTCTCCGACGTGCTGCAGTTCGCCCAAAGCGCCTGGTGGGTCGTGACCTTCCCCGGCGTGGCGATTCTGCTGACGGTGCTTGCATTCAACCTGATGGGGGACGGCTTGCGTGATGCTCTCGACCCCAAACTCAAGCAGTAACAGAGGACGAGAGAGATGGCGTTATTAAATGTAGACAAGCTTTCGGTGCACTTCGGTGACGAAGGGACACCGTTCCGCGCGGTCGACCGTATCAGTTACAGCGTTGAGCAGGGCCAGGTGGTCGGCATCGTCGGCGAATCCGGCTCCGGCAAGTCCGTCAGCTCGCTGGCGATCATGGGATTGATCGATTTCCCCGGCAAGGTGATGGCCGAAAAACTGGAGTTTAACGGCCAGGATCTGCGCAAGATTTCCGAAAAAGAGCGCCGCCAACTGGTGGGCTCGGAAGTGGCGATGATCTTCCAGGACCCGATGACCAGCCTGAACCCGTGTTACACCGTCGGTTTCCAGATTATGGAAGCGTTGAAGGTACACCAGGGCGGTAGCCGCAGTACCCGCCGTCAGCGGGCCGTGGATCTGCTGACCCAGGTGGGCATTCCCGATCCGGCCTCGCGGCTGGACGTGTACCCGCATCAGCTTTCCGGCGGGATGAGCCAGCGCGTAATGATCGCCATGGCGATCGCCTGTCGGCCCAAGCTGCTGATTGCCGATGAACCGACCACGGCGCTCGACGTGACCATCCAGGCGCAAATTATCGAACTGCTGCTGGAGTTGCAGCAGCGCGAGAATATGGCGCTATTGCTGATCACCCACGATTTGGCGCTGGTATCCGAAGCGGCACACCACATCATCGTGATGTACGCCGGTCAGGTGGTGGAATCCGGCAAGGCCGCAGAGATTTTCCGCGCGCCGCGTCACCCTTACACCCAGGCACTGCTGCGCGCACTGCCGGAATTCGCCGCCGACAAGGCGCGTCTGGCATCGCTGCCGGGCGTGGTGCCGGGCAAATATGACCGTCCTAACGGGTGTCTGCTCAACCCGCGCTGCCCGTACGCCAATGAGCGTTGCCGCGCCGAGGAGCCGGAACTGCGCAGCATTCCCGGCCGTCAGGTTAAATGTCACACACCGCTGGATGATGCGGGGAGGCCGACCGTATGAGCCAGAATCAACCCTTATTGCAGGCGATTGACCTGAAGAAACACTATGCGGTCAAGAAGGGGATATTTGCCCCGGAACGGCTGGTCAAGGCGCTGGACGGCGTTTCCTTCACGCTGGAGCGCGGTAAAACGCTGGCGGTGGTGGGCGAATCAGGCTGCGGCAAATCGACCCTTGGCCGCCTGCTGACGATGATCGAAGTGCCGACGGCCGGTGAACTTTACTATCAGGGGCAGGATCTGCTGAAACCGGACGTCACCGCCGAGAAGCTGCGGCGCCAGAAGATCCAGATTGTGTTCCAGAATCCTTACGGATCGCTCAACCCGCGTAAAAAGGTCGGGCAGATCCTCGAGGAACCGTTGCAGATCAACACCACGCTGACCAGCGCGGAGCGCCGTGAAAAGGCGCTGGAGATGATGGCGAAGGTCGGGCTGAAAACCGAGCATTATGATCGTTATCCGCACATGTTTTCCGGCGGCCAGCGTCAGCGCATCGCCATCGCGCGTGGGCTGATGTTGAACCCGGACGTGGTGATCGCCGATGAACCCGTGTCTGCGCTCGATGTGTCGGTGCGTGCGCAGGTGCTGAACCTGATGATGGACCTGCAGCAGGATTTGGGGCTGTCTTATGTGTTCATCTCGCATGATTTGTCGGTGGTGGAGCACATTGCCGACGAGGTCATGGTGATGTATCTCGGGCGTTGCGTGGAGAAAGGCAGTAAAGACGCCATTTTCAACAACCCGCGCCATCCGTACACCCAGGCGCTGCTGTCCGCCACGCCGCGGTTGAATCCGGATATGCGTCGCGAGCGTATCAAGTTGACCGGCGAACTGCCCAGCCCGATGAACCCGCCGCCAGGCTGTGCATTCAATGCTCGCTGCCGTCGCGCCTTCGGGCCATGCACCCAGTTGCAACCGCAGCTTAAGCAATACGGCGACCAGATGGTGGCTTGTTTTGCGGTCGATCAGGATGAGAATCCTGCTGCATAACTTTGTTATCGCTGATAATTAATGAAAATGCCGGCGTTTACGCCGGCATTTTTTTGACGTTGATACTTGCGTTTATTAATTAGATTATCATTTAGATATTTTGTTTATATTAATTACGCTTATTTTACCTTAACGAAATCCTTAAGAAACGTTATCTGTATTCGGATTTTTCGCACGATCATAATTAAACATTTCTTTGATTTAAGTCTGTCTGTTTTTCCCGGTGAGATGAGAAGACTTAACGCCAATTAAATCGCATGCATTGAATTTCGCCGTGCTAATAGCCCTATAAAAAAAAGCACGCCCGAAGGCGTGCCTGAGAATTAACTGCGGGGTGGGCTGTACGCTTATTGCGGATAAGGCACCCAGTCGCCGCCGTTGAGGCGAATGTATGGTTTACCCTGATATTGCATCACGATGGCGTTGTCGTTCTCCGAGATAACCGGCGTTTGCGGCAGATTCTGAGTCAGCGCTTGCCAGTCTACGCTCGGCGCGGTGAAGGCTTTACCGTCGACCAGGCGGGATACCAGCTCTGAGAGCGCCAGATAGCTGCTTGGCGTTTTAACTTGCAGTGGGCCGCCCTGATGCGGCGCTTTCATGCCCACCAGTTTGATGCCGACCGGCGTATGGGTAATGCTCGGGCTTGGGATATCACGCAGGCCGGACATCTGCATTTTGTCCCCCACCAGCGCCGCGCCGTGTTCCGGCACAATCACCACCATCACTTTGCGCCCGGATTTTTCCAGTTGTTCCAGGAAGGCATTCAACTGGTCAAACAGCTTTTGCGCCCGCGGCTGATAATCCGCGCTCTTGTTCGAGCCGACGAAACGGTTGCCGTCATGCAACGGAATGACGTTGAAGAAGGTGGCGCTGCGGGTATCTCCGGCTTTCTGTTGTTGATCCAGCCAGCGGGTGAGCAGCTCCAGATCGTTGTAAATCGGTTCGCCGTCGAAAGAGGCCAACTCATTGCCGATCCCGGCTTGCGACATCAGCGGTGCCTGCATATCGGCCAGCTCGCGCAGATTTTTCAGGTAGTCGCCGAACACGCCCGAGTGGTCCAGCATCAGTTGCTCTTTAAAGCCCAGCTTGGCCAGATTATCAAACAGGTAGCACTGCTGGTTTGCCGCCTGATAGAGATCGTGGTGGGAGGTTTGACCGCAACTGGCGCGCAGCAGGCGGATCGCCGCCGGGCCGCTGTAGGCCGTCGCCGAGTTGAAGTTATCGAACATGATGTCCATCTTCGACCACAGCGGGTGATTCTGCAGTTTCACCGCATCCATATCGGCCCAGGCCAGCGAACAGATGTTGATCACCAGCAGGTCAAACGGCTGGGCGTCGGCGGGCAGGGTGGCCGGGAAGGCGGTGGTGCGGGCTTTTTCCTTATCGTAAAACTGATTCAGATAGGCCGTCAGGTTGGCGCTGGTCGGCGGCGCGCTGTCGGTCGGGGCGTTATCGCCGCCTGCTGCGGCCGGCGCCGTCGTTGCCGGCGTTGTGGCGGCGGTGGAGTTGGCGGGCAACAGCGACACGGCCGGGCCGGCGATGGTCAGGACATTCAGCCACACCAGCGCCCCCACGGTGAAGACCGTGACACGCACCCACTGGGCCAGGAACAGGTAGGCAATCAGCATCACGAAGGCGGCGCCGATCATCTGCCAGTTGATAAAACGGGTCACCAATTCCAGCAGGTATTGCGCGCTGAAGCCGGTCAACTGCGAACCCTGGCTGATGATGCTGTTAATGCCCGGCAGCCAGGTATCGTAATAGAACAGAGCGATACCGACAGGAATGGCGACGTAGTGCCGCCAGCGGTGCAGACGCATCGCCGGTATCGGCATCAGCAGGAACGCCATGAACACCAGGTTCGGCAGCGGGTGGAAATTCAGGTAGCCGAACCACAGCAGGCCGAATTTGGCCAGGAAGTAGTAGTTCCAGCCGCCGAGCCCGCGCCAGTAGCGCCACAGGGAGTTATCGGATTGGGTGTTGTTTTTTGGCTTCATGGCTGTTTTTTACGCTTAATCTGAGATGAAGAACCTTCGCGCACCCACAACCCGGTGGGTTTTAAATAGCGCGGTGATAAAAACAGGTTTTGCCAATATTGACGCCAGCGCGGGAAACGGCGATGGAAGAAGTACCCCAGCGGAATAAAAATGATCGCGCACAGCAGGATCAACTGCACGATATCGTTAAGGTTCAGCATGCTTGTTCTCCTGTGCGCCGGTAGTCAGCGTGAAGGCCACCGGTTGACGGCGCTCCTGCGGGCTGTCAGCCACGGCGGCGCTCTGGCGCGGCGCGGATGGCTTGGTGGCCTGCGGCGCTAACGGAATATTGGCGCTGTGCGCCAGCCGTTTGATTTCTGAAGTGATATCCACATCCAGGTGCCACATTACCCGGTTGCTGAACGCCTCGTTCACCGGCAGGCGGAAGATAAATTTCAGCGCGGTGTCCAGATCGTTAATCCGGCAAGTGGAGAGAAACAGCACCAGCCGGCCTTGCACCACGGTCATCACGTCGCCGAAGCGGCGCAGATGACACAGGGTCATCGCCTGTTCGGCGCGCAGCCCCGGCGCAGGACGCAGCGCCACCATCACGCCTTTGCCGTCTTCCGGCAGCAGCGTGTTTTCCATCAGCGAAATGACGGCCTGGCTGAAGTCGTCCGGGCGCATATAGCCTTTCAATTGCAGCGGTCGCAAGCCGTGCAGCAGGGCGTCGATATCCGCCGGAACATGGCGTGAGAAGCGTTGCCCCTGGATGCCTTCCAGCATGGTCAGAAAACGCGACAGCGGCGCAACGTGCGGCACCGTCAGGTTGGCACCGCAGGCCAGCAGCAGGCGTTCGTCGCTGTAGCGCAGGCTGGCGCTCATCTCGCGCACCACGATCTTCAGCCCGTTGCCGCGGTGGCGGCGCAGGCTGTGAATTTGATGGGCCAGCACATCGATCTCATCGCTTTGGTACAGCGCAAATATCAGCGTTGCCGAGAGCGTCAGCATGCCGTGCTGAGCCAACTGCGCATTGCTTTCCAACAGTTGCCAGTTGGCCGACAGCGGCGGCGCGCCTTCAAGAATGCTTTGCTGGGCCAGGTAGAGGCCTTCGTCGCTGCGTATCGAGGTTGGCGAAGGTTGGTTGCCGTCATCGTCCCCCTGCCAGCCGTTTTCACCGGCGAACAGCGTTAGCAGCTGGTTGGCGTTGATGCCGTTTCCCGTACTCCACCAGTTAACCAGATACTGTGCGCTGTCTTGCTGCCACTGCAGGTTGGCCAGGCCGTTAAGAATACGGTGCTGGGTGCTGAGCTGCCCTTTGAGTTTGTTCACGCCGCTGCCATGGCTGAGGATCAACAGGGTGCACCCTTGCCGATGCAGCCAGTGGCCAGTGGTCCGGGCCCAGTCGCGCAACTCTTCGGTGGTGAAGGTTTGCCACAGGCTGGCGTGGGCGAGCAGGATCAATAAGCGGTTTTGCGGTTTTAAGGCGCGCATCAGGTCATCGCAGAAATGCGTCAGCGCCGCTTTTTTTTCCGGTAACTGGTACAGCGGAATTTTTTTCAGCGCAGGGGAGGCCAGCTCGGCCAGCAGTTTGTCGGGTTTATCTCCGCTGCAGATCAGCGCGACCTGGCTGGTTGCGGCCTGGGCAGCCAGGGTTTGTTGGCAGAGCAGAGCGGCATCAGTTTGACGGTCGACATTCACCCAATAGAGCCCGGGGGACTGCATCACTGACAGTTCTTCCCAAATCTGCCGAATACCTAATGAGAAAGATTGCGCCATAGGATATTTTTCTACTTTCGTTGAAAGTGTCGTTGCGGCCAACTGAGTAATGCTAGTCAGTCATCGTATCATTGGGATCAATAATAACAAATCTGACAATCTGTGTAATAATATCTGTTAGGAATCATCTTATTGGCCATGTCTTTTTTTTACGTTGCTATAGTTAATTAACATTAGCCTATTTTTAAAGGCGGCAGAATGAATAATCAATTAACGCGCTTTCAAACCGTGGCACCGTCGGAAACTCAGGATGATCTGCTGGCCCTTAGCGAGGCATTTTCTCTGCCGACATTAAGTTATGTCGATATTTCGCGTCAGGAACGATTAACGCAAATGATGACGCGCTGGCCGCTGCTGGCCGAATTGGCGCAGATAACGGGGAGCCACTAGTTTATGCCAGTGATTGCTCTGCAGGGGCTGCGAGGCGGAATGGGCACGACGTCAGTGACGGCGGCGCTCGCCTGGGCATTACAACAGTTGGGTGAATCGGTGCTGGCGATTGATTTCGCGCCGGATAATCTATTACGCCTGCATTTTAATATGCCGTTTGGGCTGGCGCGCGGCTGGGCCCGTGCTGAGCAAGACGGCGGCGATTGGCAGCAGGGCGCGATGCGCTATTGCGAAAAGCTCGATTTTCTTCCTTTTGGCCGGCTAACGGCTACGGAACGGCTGAATCTGCAATCCCCCGCCCACTGGCAAGATAGGCTGGCGCAGTTGGCCGCCGGCGGTCAATATCACTGGATCCTGCTCGACGTGCCGGCGGACGACAGCGTACTGGCGCGTCAGGCGTTGGCGCTGGCAGACGGCATCTTCATGCTGATCGCCCCGGACGCCAACTGCCAAATCCGTCTGCATCAACAGGCGTTGCCGGAAGGCTGCCACTTTCTGATTAACCAATATTTCGCTGCCAGCCAGTTGCAGCAGGATTTGCATCAGTTATGGTTGCAAACGCTGGGCGGCCTGTTGCCGGTGGCTATCCACCGCGATGAGGCGATGGCCGAGGCGATGGCGGTGAAGCAGCCGTTGGGCGAGTACCGCCCGGAAAGTCTGGCCGCCGATGAGGTGCTGACGCTCGCCAACTGGTGTCTGATCAATCTCAAGGATGCGGCACCATGAGCCGGGTGATGAGCCTGTTGCTGGTGCCGCCGGTCTATCAGGCGGTGCAGACGCGCTATCGAACCTACCGCCGTAACGGATCCTCGGCCTTTAGCGCTTTCCTTGCCACGCTGCTGGTGGCGTTGGGCTGGATTTTCCTGCGTTTTGAATCCCCGGACTGGCAGCGAGTGCGCGCCAGCCGCGCCTATTGGTTCCCGCATTTATCCTTCAGCCGCCCGCGCCCTGCGGATGGGCTGCGTTATCTGTTGCAGGGGCTGTGGCTGCTGCTGTTTCGCACCGGTCGCGCGCCGATGGGCCGTCATTATTTCGCCGGTTGGCACCGTCTGCAACTGCGTTACGCCAACTGGTTGCAAAGGCTCCCGCACCGGTTGCAGAGCGCCGGGATGGAGCAGCGTTCAGTGGAACGTCTGAGCCAGATGAATCGGCGCATGCGCCGGGTGCTGTTTATCATTGTCGGCGTACTGGCGGCGATCCTCGCCATGCTGTGCATTTCGCAACCCTTCGATTTGCCGGCGCAGTTTGTGTTTGTGGTGCTGCTGTGGGGCATTGCGATGGTGGTGCGCCGGGTACCGGGCCGTTTGCCGGGGCTGATGCTGATCGTACTGTCGTTGACCGTTTCCTGCCGCTACCTTTGGTGGCGCTACACCGCCACGTTGAACTGGGACGATCCGCTCAGCCTGATCTGCGGCCTGCTGCTGTTGGCGGCGGAAACCTATGCCTGGGTGGTGTTGGTTCTGGGCTATTTCCAGACCGTCTGGCCGCTTAACCGCCAGCCGGTGCCACTGCCTGCCGACAGCGCGACCTGGCCGACGATCGATCTGATGGTGCCGACCTACAACGAAGATCTTGGGGTGGTGAAACCGACGATCTACGCCGCGCTGGGTATCGATTGGCCGAAAGAGAAGGTCAATATCTACCTCCTCGATGACGGCAACCGACCGGAATTCAAAGCCTTCGCCGAAGAGGTGGGGGTGAAGTATATCGCCCGGCCGACCCATGAGCATGCCAAGGCCGGTAACATCAACAACGCGTTGAAGCAGGCCACCGGCGAGTTTGTGGCGATCTTCGACTGCGACCACGTACCGACCCGCTCCTTCCTGCAATTGACCATGGGCTGGTTCTTCAAAGACAAGAAGCTGGCGATGTTGCAGACCCCGCATCACTTCTTTTCGCCGGATCCGTTTGAGCGCAACCTCGGGCGTTTCCGCCAGACCCCGAACGAAGGCACGCTGTTCTACGGCCTGGTGCAGGACGGCAACGATATGTGGGATGCGACCTTCTTTTGCGGCTCTTGCGCCATCCTGCGCCGCAGCGCGCTGGATGAGATAGGCGGCATCGCGGTGGAAACCGTCACCGAAGATGCCCACACCTCGTTGCGTTTGCATCGTCGCGGGCACACCTCGGCCTATATCCGTATTCCGCAGGCCGCCGGGCTGGCGACCGAAAGCCTGTCGGCGCACATTGGCCAGCGCATTCGTTGGGCGCGCGGCATGGTGCAGATTTTCCGGCTGGATAACCCGCTGTTCGGCAAGGGGCTGAAACTGGCGCAGCGGCTGTGTTACGCCAACGCCATGTTGCACTTCTTGTCCGGCATTCCGCGGCTGATTTTCCTTACCGCGCCTTTGGCGTTCCTGCTGCTGCACGCCTATATCATTTTCGCCCCTGCGCTGGCGATCGCGCTCTATGTGTTGCCGCATATGATCCATGCCAGCCTGACCAACTCGCGCATTCAGGGTAAATACCGTCACTCTTTCTGGAGCGAAATCTACGAGACCGTGCTGGCCTGGTATATCGCCCGCCCTACCACGGTGGCGCTGTTCAATCCGCACAAGGGCAAATTCAACGTGACCGCCAAAGGCGGGCTGGTGGAAGAGGAACATGTCGATTGGGTGATTACCCGCCCTTACATGTTCCTGGTGGTGCTCAATCTGGCCGGCCTGATCTTCGGCGCCTGGCGGATGGCCTACGGCCCGACGGACGAAGTCATGACGGTGATCGTCAGCCTGGTGTGGGTGCTGTACAACATGACGATTCTCGGCGGCGCGGTGGCGGTGGCGGTAGAGGCCAAGCAGGTGCGCCAGGCGCACCGCGTGGAGATTGCCATGCCGGCCGCGATAGCCCGCGCCGATGGTCACCTGTTTCCTTGCACGCTGCGCGACTATTCCGACGGCGGGGTAGGGATTGAAATGCGCGTGTCCGATGCGCTGAAAGACGGCGACAAGGCATCGCTGCTGCTAAAACGCGGCCAGCAGGAATACAGCTTCCCGTGCGTGGTCACGCGCGCCTTCGGCAGTAAGGTGGGGATCCGCATGGTCGATCTCACCACCCGTGAACATATTGATTTTATTCAGTGCACCTTTGCCCGCGCCGATACCTGGGCGCTGTGGCAGGACGGGTTCCCTGAAGATAAACCGATCGAAAGCCTGCGCGACGTTCTGGCGCTGGGCTTCCGGGGTTACCTGCGCATGGCGGACTATGCGCCGCCGATGGTGCGCAGCCTGCTGGTCGGATTCACGACGATGATTGCGTGGATAGCGTCATTCATCCCGCACGGTGTTGGCAGGAACCCGGCTTTCAGCCAAAAAGAGACAGTGGTATAGGCAAACCGCCCCGTTCACTTGCCTGGCTCCCAGGCTCTAACATTGATGATGATACGATGACGAGAAAAATAACCTGGTTTACCGCCCTGGCCTTAGGCATCAGCACCCTGTCTCAGGCTGAAACCGCCACCGCGCCGACCGTCGTCGCGCCACCGGCGAGTGTACCGGCCGATGCACCGGTCACCACGCCTATGGGAACGGCCGCACCGCAGGATGCGAATGCGCCGGTCCGCGACGTGCAATTGCCGTTTGCCCAGATAGCGCCGCCGCCGGGGACCTTTACCCTGCGCGGCACCCGGCCGGATGGCCAGGTTGAGTTCGGCGTCCGCAGTGACGAAGTGGTGTCGCAGGCGACGCTCGATCTGGAGTTCACGCCTTCGCCGTCGCTGATCCCGGTGGAGTCGCACGTCAAGGTGTACCTCAATGACGAACTGATGGGCGTGACCCCCCTCACCAAAGAACAGCTCGGCAAGCCAAATCGTATCCAGATGGCGATCGACCCGCGCTATATCACCGATTTTAACCGCGTGCGGTTGGTGTTCGTCGGCCATTACCAGAACATCTGCGAAAACCCGGCCAACAGTACGCTGTGGCTCGACGTCAGCAAATCCAGTTCGCTGAATTTGCGTTTCCAGACGCTGCCGCTGAAGAACGAGCTGTCGCATTTCCCGGAGCCTTTCCTGGACAGCCGCGACAACCGGTCGTTGACCTTGCCGATGGTGTTCGCCGGCTCGCCGGACCTCACTCAGCAGCGTGCGGCGGGCATGTTGGCCTCGTGGTTCGGCAGCAAGGCGCAGTGGCGCGGCCAGTCGTTCCCGACGTTGTATAACAAGCTGCCGGACCGGCACGCCATCGTCTTCGCCACCAATAAGCAGCGCCCGGATTTCCTGCGCGATTACCCGGCGGTCAACGGGCCAACGGTGGAGATGATCAGCCATCCTGACAATCCCTACGTCAAACTGCTGCTGGTGCAGGGGCGCGATGACAACGATTTGATCACCGCGGTAAAAGGCATTGCGCAGGGCAACATTCTGTTCCGCGGCCAGAACGTCACGGTGGATAAGGTTGAACAACTGGCGCCGCGCATGCCATACGATGCGCCTAACTGGGTGCGCACCGATCGGCCAATGACCTTTGCCGAGTTGCAACAGTACGCCGAACAGCTGCAAACCAGCGGTATCGAGCCTGGCCCGATCTCGCTGACCATGAACCTGCCGCCGGATCTGTTCCTGATCCGCAGCACCGGCATCGATATGCACCTGAAATACCGCTATACCGCGCCGCGCATCCAGGACGGCTCGCGCCTGAGCGTCAGCCTGAACAACCAGTTCGTGCAGGCCTATTCGCTGGTGCCGGAACACGAACAGGGCGCTCAGTTGCTGCGTCTGCCGCTGACCCAGGGGCTGATCGACTCCGACAAGAGCGTCAATATTCCGGCGCTGCGGTTGGGGGCCAGCAACCAGATGCGGTTCGACTTTGATTACACCACGCTGTTGGCCAGTGGGGCGGAAGGGCGCTGCGAGACGTATTCGTTCACCCAAAACCACGCGGTCATCGACGGGGCGTCGACCATTGATTTCTCCGGTTACCGTCACTTTATGGCGATGCCGGATCTGCGCGCCTTCGCCAATGCCGGTTTCCCGTTCAGCCGTCTGGCCGATCTGTCGCAGACGCTGGTGCTGGTCAACAAACAGCCGCAGCCGGCGCAGGTCAGCGCCATGCTGAACGCACTGGGGGTCATCGGCGCCCAAACCGGTTACCCGGCGCTGGCAATGACGTTGAGTGACGACTGGTCGCAGGCCAAAGATCGCGATGCCGATATTCTGATGATCGGCACCATCCCGCCGGAGCTGCGGGACGACAAAAAAATCAGCCTGCTGGTGGATGCCACCCAGAGCTGGGTGAAGCAGCCAACGCGTCAGTTGCCGCTGCCGACAATGGATGTATTGCCGGAGGACACCAAACCGGACAGCCAGACCACCATCAGTTCCGAAGGCGCGATGTCGGCGATTATCGGCGTGCAGTCGCCGTTTAACGATCAGCGCAGCATTGTGGCGCTGCTGGCCGACAGCCCGCGCGGCTATAATCTGCTGAATACGGCGTTGTTGGACAGCGGCAAGCGTGCGGCGGTGTTTGGCTCTGTGGCGGTGATCCGCGAATCGGGGGTGAATAGCCTGCGCGTAGGCGACATTTATTATGTCGGTCACCTGCCGTGGTGGGAGCGCATCTGGCACGCGTTGTCGACCCATCCGGTGTTGCTGGCGGTGATTGCGGTGGCGGTGGTGGTGATTCTGGCGCTGATGCTGTGGCGTGGTCTGAAGGCCTTTAGCCGCCGTCGCCTGTCGCCTGAAGATCGGGATTAATTACCATGTCTGCAACGCTGAAACGCCTGACGTTCGGCATGCTGCTGCTGTGTGCATTCGGCGCTTCGGCGGCCTGCGAGTGGCCGGCCTGGCAACAGTACAAACAGTTTTACATCAGCGACGAAGGACGGGTGATCGACCCGAGCAGCCCGAACCGCATCACCACCTCGGAGGGGCAGAGCTACGGCCTGTTCTTCGCCCTGGTGGCGAACGATCGGCCGACGTTCGACAAGCTGCTGGAGTGGACGGAAAACAACCTGGCGGCGGGCGATCTCAGCGCCCATTTGCCCGCCTGGCTGTGGGGCGAGGATGATAAAAAGCGCTGGACGGTGCTGGACACGAATACGGCGTCCGATGCCGATCTGTGGATTGCCTACAATCTGCTGGAAGCCGGTCGTTTGTGGAAAAGCCGGCGTTATCAAACCCTGGGTACGCTGCTGTTGCAGCGTATCGGCCGCGAAGAAGTGGCCGATATCCCCGGGCTGGGGTTGATGCTGCTGCCGGGCAAGGTCGGGTTCGTGGCGCAAGATCGCTGGCGGCTCAATCCGAGCTACCTGCCGCCGCAGCTGCTGGCGCGTTTTGCCGCCCTGAACGGCCCATGGCGAGCGATGCAGAAAACCAATCAGCGGTTGTTGCTGGAAACCGCACCGCACGGTTTCTCCCCGGATTGGGTGGTGTGGCAGGCCGGCAAAGGCTGGCAACCGGATACCGTGAAACCGAATGTCGGCAGTTACGACGCCATCCGGGTTTATTTGTGGGTCGGTATGTTGGCGGACGATGACGAGCATAAAGCCGCATTGGTCAAACAGCTGCTGCCGATGGCGCAATTGACCGCTCAACAGGGTGTACCGCCGGAAAAAACCGACACCGCCAGCGGCAAAACCAGCGGCGACGGCCCGGTGGGTTTCTCCGCGGTCATGCTGCCGATGCTGGCCAATCAAACGGCTGCGCTGGACGTCCAGCGCCAACGCATCAATCAACACCCTCCGGGCGACGATGCCTATTTCAGCGCTTCTTTGACGCTGTTCGGCCAAGGATGGGATCAACAACGTTATCGTTTTAATCGGCAGGGTGAACTTCAACCCGCCTGGGGCGGCCAATGCGTAACTTCAAAATAAACTGGCTGGGCCTGGTGCCTTTAAGCCTGGCGATGCTGCCGCAGGCGCAGGCGGCAGAAGCCGTCTCGCCGGAGCAGTGGCTATTGGAGCAGGTGCGCGTCGGGGAGGCCAGTAACAAGGATGAACTGGTGCGCCAGTCGCTTTATCGGCTTGAACTGATGGATCCGAATAACCCGGACGTGATTTCGGCGCGCATGCGCCTGGCGTTGCGGCAGGGCAATCAGGCGCTGGCGCAGCAGCAACTGGATAAGCTCAAGCAGATTGCGCCGCAGTCCAGCGCCTATCGCCAGGCGGAAATGAACATGCTGCTGACCCAGCCGGAAACCCGCCAAAAACTGCAACAGGCGCGGCTGATGGCCACCGCCGGCCGTTTGCCGGAGGCGAAAGCGCAGTATGACGACCTGTTCCATGGCGATCCGCCGACGCTGGAACTGGCGGTGGAATACTGGCGTCTGGTTGCTCGTTTGCCGGGTCAGCAAGCGGCTGCGCTGAAGCAGTTACAGTCATTGGATCAACGCTATTCCGGTAACGTGCCGCTGCGCATGTCGTTGGCGCGGATGCTGTTCAGCCAGGATCGTGACGCGCAGGCTTATGATTTGCTGCAAAAAGTGGCCGCCGATCCCGCCGGACGCGGCGATGCCGCCGATCTGTGGCTGGAAAAGGTCAAAGCCATGCCGGTCAGCCCGCAAAGCGTAGCGGCCCTCAACCGATTCCTCGGCGTATTTGAAACCGGCGATCAGGCGGTGAGCGCCCGGCAGGAACTGGCCCGGCAGCAAGCGTTGTTGTCGGATCCCACCTATCTGGCGCGGGTGCGCGGGTTGGCGCAGGTGGACAAGGGCGGCAGCCGTGCGGCGATCCCCGAACTGAAAAAAGCGCTGGCGGCCTCGCCCAATGATGCCGAAGTGCTGGGGGCGCTGGGCCAGGCCTATTCACGCGCCGGTAATCGCCCACAGGCGTTGAGCTTGTTCCGTCAGGCGTTGCAGGCCGATAAAGGTGGCAATAACAGCAGCAAATGGCAGAGCCTGATTAAGAGCAACGCTTACTGGCTGGCGATTGACGAAGGCGACAAGGCGTTGAAAGCCGGCAATCTGGCATTGGCGCAGCAAAAATACCAGCAGGCGGGCCAGATTGACGGCCGCGACAGCAGTGCGGCGCTCGGCCTGGGTGACGTTGCGGTGGCGCGTAAAGATGACGCCGCTGCGGAACGTTATTATCAGCAGGCGCTGAGGCTGGAGCCGGGTAACGGCAGTGCGGTGCGCGGTCTGGTGAATATCTACCAGCGTCAGTCGCCGGAAAAGGCGCTGGCCTATCTCAATAGCCTGCCGCGCAGCCAGCAAAACAAGCTGCGCAGTACGCTCGACGGCCTGCAGCTCGATATGCTTAAGCAGCAGGCTGACGACTTGGCCGGGCAGCAGCAATGGTCTCAGGCGGCGGAAAAATACCGCCGCGCCCAGTTGATGGACCCTGATGACGTCTGGCTGACCTATCACTATGCGCAGACGCTGCGTCAGGCCGGGCAACCGCAGCAGGCGGACGCCTTGTTCAGCCGGTTGGCGCAGAAACAGCGTGGCAACCCGCAGCAGGCCTATGCCTATGCGTTATACCTCTCCGGCAGCGATCGCGACCGGCAGGCATTGGCGCAACTGAATACCTTGCCCGCCGCGCAGTGGAACGACAACATGCGGGAACTGGCGCAGCGGCTGAAAATGCAGGCGACGCTGGAACAGGCTGAACGGCTGCGCGCGGCAGGCGACGAACCTGGCGCGGTAGCCTATCTGCGCCGACAACCGGCGGATACCCGTATCGACCTTCAGTTGGCCGATTGGGCACTGGCGCGGGGTGAATATGATGCCGCGCTGGCCGATTATCAGCGGGTGCGGGCCCGTGAGCCGAACAACCCGGATGCGCGGTTGGGTGAGATTGAGGCCTATGTGGCGCAGGGCAAACTCAGCGAAGCGCGTCAGCGCCTGCAAACCGAACCGCAGGCGCCGGAACCTTCCAGCAACAGCGGGCGGCGAGTGGCCAATGCCTGGTATGCCGTTGGGGAACCGCAGAAAGCGAGCGACATTTTTACCCGGCTGAAAACGGCGGCGCAACAGGAGCCGGCGGGGCAGGCGAAAGCGCTGATTTACCGCGACGCGGCCAGAATTGAACGTGAACAGCGGCAGCCGGCATTGGCGCAACAGGATTATAAGCAGGCGATGGTCGCCGGCGGCATTACGCCGACCGTGCCGCAGGATAACGACAGTTACACTTATCTGACGCGCAACAACCCGAGTGACGACTGGCTCAAGCGCGGCATTCGAGCAGACGCGGCGGATCTGTACCGCCAGCAGGATGTCAACGTTACGCTCGATCACGATTACTGGCGTTCCAGCGGTACCGGCGGCATCTCCGACTATAAAGCGCACGACACCATGTTGCAGGTGGACATGCCGCTGTACGACGGGCGGGCCTTCTTGCGGACCGATACCGTGCAGCTGGATGCCGGCAGTTTCTCCTCCGACAGCAGCGGCAAGTATTACGAAACCTTCGGCACCTGCAATACCCAGGGCTGCAGCGGCGATGAACATCAGAAAACCACCGGCACCAGCGTGGCGGCCGGTTGGAAAAACGACCGCTGGGCAGGGGACATCGGCACCACGCCGATGGGCTTTGAGGTGGTCGACTGGGTAGGCGGGCTGGCCTACAGCAATGACTGGAACCACATTGGCTGGACGCTGGCGGCGTCACGCCGGCCGATTTCCAGCTCGCTGCTGGCGTTTGGCGGCACTAAGGATCCGAACACCGGCACCACCTGGGGCGGCGTGCGTGCCACCGGGGTGAGCCTTAGCGCCAGCTACGATCGCGGCGAAGCGCACGGCGTCTGGGCTGACCTCAGCGCGCACCAACTGACCGGCAAAAACGTCGAAGATAACCAGCGCGAGCGCTTTATGGCCGGTTATTACTACAAGCTGATCAACGAAGATAACCGCCGCGTCACCGTCGGGCTGAACACCATGCTGTGGCACTATCAAAAGGATTTGAGCGGTTACTCGCTCGGCCAGGGGGGGTATTACAGCCCGCAGCAATATATGTCGCTGGCGGTGCCGGTAAATTATCGCCAGCGTACCGAGAACTGGTCGTGGGAACTGGGCGGATCGGTATCGTTGTCCCATTCGAAAACCAACAGCCAACGGCGTTATCCGCTGCAGGGGCTGATACCGGATTCATTGCCGGACAAGTTCGCGGTGGAAGACGGCAGCTCCTCTTCCGGCGTTGGTTATACTTTGCGGGCGATTGTTGAGCGCCGTCTCAGCTCGCACTGGACACTGGGCGCCGGCATCGATATTCAGCAGGCGAAAGATTATACACCGAGCCATGCATTGATTTATCTCCGCTATTCGTTGGCTGGCTGGCAGGGCGATCTCGATTTGCCGCCGCAGCCGCTCACGCCTTACGCAGACTTCAAATAACCCGGCTCAGTCAGATTCGGAGTGTCGGACACAGGGTAGTTTTGCTACCCTGTGTTAAGGCTGCGTCCTGCCATTTTCCGCCACCGGCGCGCATGTGCCGGGGCGAGATAGGGCCTTTCGATTAAGAAAAGACTGAAACCCGCAGTTTTCTTGGTTCTGCAATGGGTATGGCAAGATAAAAACGGCAGACAATCGAGTATACTCGGACCGGTCCGAAGGGGGGGTAGGATGCTTCTTAACCTCTTTTTTATTTCAGCCCGAATTAGCGGAGAGCAGGTTTGCGGGTCAGGCGTTCATTAACGATTAAACAGATGGCAACGGTGTCCGGCGTGGCGCTGGTGACGATCTGCATATTTATCGTGATCCAGTTATTCCACTTTGTGCAGCAGCGCAGGGATGACTATGCCCAGCAACTGGAAAACATTGCGCATTCCGTACGCCAACCGCTGGCGGAAGCCGTACTGCGCATGGACGTGCCGGAAACCAAGCGGGTGCTGAATACTCTGCTGCCGGTGGGCATACTGACCCGTGCGGATATCGTGCTGCCGAATGAATTTCAGGCACTGCACGCCAACTTCCCGCCGGAACGTCCGGTACCTACGTTGATCGCCCGCCTCTTCGAGCTGCCGATCCAAATTTCCGTTCCGCTCTATTCGCTGGAGCGCGTGCCCGCCAACCCGCAGCCCTTGGCTTATCTGGTGCTGCAGGCCGATTCGTTTCGCATGTACCAATTCATTCTCAGCATGTTGTCGACCATGCTGTCGACCTATTTGCTGCTGGCATTGATTCTGTCGGTCGCTATCAGCTGGTGTATGAACCGGTTGATGGTGCATCCGTTGCGCGCCATGGCGAAAGAGCTGGAAAATATTTCGCAGGACGAAGCGCCGTATCACCAACTGATGCTGCCGGCCCTGCACCAGGACGATGAGCTGGGGTTGCTGGTGCGCAATTACAACCGCAATCAGCAGCGGCTGGCAAAAGCCTATGCCGAGATGAGCCGCCTGAGCACGCGCCATCCGGTAACCGAGCTGCCCAACCAGGCGCTGTTTACCGCCCTGTTGGAACAGCATATCGCCTCCAGTCTGCGCCCCGATCGCTTCAACCTGCTGGTCATTGGCATTGAGACGCTGCATGAGGCATCCGGCGTGCTCAATCCGGCGATGCGCGAAGCGCTGTTGCTGACGTTGGCGAAGAAGCTGCGCGAGTGTATCGATGAGAACGGCGTGCTGGCGCAACTGAGCAACACCGAGTTCGCCATTTTGGCCAAAGGCGTTGAGCGACCGTTCCACGCCATGCAGTTGGCGCGCCGCATTATGGCGCAGATCAATGCGCCGCTGAGCCTGCAGGAAATGCCGTTGCGGCCAAGCGCCAGCATCGGCATCGCCCACTATCTCAATGTCGGGGAGAGTGCGGAACAGCTGCTGCGCAGCGCCACTTCGGCGATGATGTCGGCGCATCGTGAAGGCAAGAACCAGATCCTGTTCTTTGAACCGAGCCTGACGGAGCGTACCCAAAAGCGGTTGACGCAGGAAAGTGAAATTCTGCACGCCATTGATCAACGCCGTTTCACCCTGTTTTTGCAGCCGCAGATGGATATGCAGTCCAATGCGGTGATCGGCGCCGAGGCGCTGCTGCGTTGGCAGCAGTACGACGGCAGCTTTACTCTGCCGGCAGACGTCATTCCGTTGGCCGAGGAGCTTGGCGTGATTGTGCCGCTCGGCAACTGGGTGCTGGAGGAGTCCTGCCGCATTCTGGCGGACTGGCAGACCAGAGGCATTACGCTGCCGTTGGCGGTCAACATTTCCGCCACCCAGATGCAGCATGAAGACTTTATTCCACACCTGAAGAGCATGTTGGCGCAGCATCATATTGATCCGCGCAAGCTGCTGCTGGAAATTACCGAAACGGTGCGCATTGACGATCTCGATCGTGCGTTGTCGCTGTTGCGGGAACTGCACGACCTGGGGCTGTCGATTGCGCTGGATGATTTTGGTATGGGATATTCCAGCCTTAATTACCTTAACCGCCTGAAATGCCTGCCGATCGATCTGATTAAAATCGACAAGAGTTTTATTCAGGGATTGCCGGCGGATGACGCGATGGTGCGTATCGTCAGTTCGATTTCTGAGGTGCTGCATCTGCCGGTGATGGCTGAAGGCGTCGAAAATGCCGGGCAGCGCGACTGGCTGTTGCAGCACGGCATTCACAGTGGTCAGGGGTTCCTGTTTGCCCGTCCGTTGCCGCGCGCGGAATTTGAAGCGCAGTTCTGCCAACCGCCAGCCTAAACTCTCCGCCTTTGCCTTTCTCTTTGGGCGGCGCGTGCGTCGCCCGTTGCCTATCTTGCCCAAAAAGCGTTGATTATCAGCTACCCCTTTTGCGTTAGTGCAAAGAAATAGTTACGCAATTCGCCGCCTTACATTCGGGCTGGCGCGTTTCAGCTCTTAAATTCGTATCAACATGTGTCTGTGGGTGCAACAAATTATTTCCATGTTGTTATGTGGGTGTTATTTTCCGCGCAAGCGATGAACAGGCGAGATAACTAGACTACCGCCTGGTGCGTGTCTTCCCCCCCAAAGGATGTTCATATGAAAATCACTATCTTTAAGAGCCTCTATTTTCAGGTGCTGACGGCGATTACGCTGGGCGTCCTGCTTGGCCATTTTTATCCTGAGATTGGCGCACAGATGAAACCTCTGGGCGATGGATTCGTTAAGCTGATCAAGATGATCATTGCGCCGGTGATTTTCTGTACCGTGGTGACCGGCATCGCGGGCATGGAGAGCATGAAAGCCGTAGGCCGCACCGGTGCTATCGCACTGCTCTATTTTGAAATTGTCAGCACCCTGGCGCTGTTGATTGGCCTGCTGATCGTCAACGTGGTACAGCCGGGTGCGGGGATGAACATCGATCCGGGCACGCTGGACGCCAAAGCGGTGGCGGTATACGCCGAACAGGCTCAGCAGCAGGGTATCGTTCCGTTCCTGCTGGACATCATTCCCGGCAGCGTCATCGGCGCTTTCGCCAGCGGCAACATTCTGCAGGTGCTGCTGTTTGCCGTGCTGTTCGGTTTCGCCCTGCATCGCCTGGGTGATAAAGGCCAGTTGATCTTCAACGTGATCGACAGCTTCTCGCGCGTTATCTTCGGCATCATCAATATGATCATGCGCCTGGCGCCGCTGGGTGCTTTCGGGGCAATGGCGTTCACCATCGGCAAGTATGGCGTGGGTACGCTGCTGCAACTCGGCCAGTTGATTGCCTGCTTCTATATTACCTGCGTGCTGTTCGTGGTGGTGGTGCTTGGCACCATTGCTCGCGCCAATGGTTTCAGCATTTTCAAATTTGTTCGCTATATCAAAGAAGAGTTGCTGATTGTGCTCGGGACCTCTTCTTCCGAGTCGGTGCTGCCGCGCATGCTCGACAAAATGGAAAAGTTGGGCTGTAAAAAATCTGTGGTGGGGTTGGTTATCCCGACCGGTTATTCCTTTAACCTGGACGGCACCTCGATCTACCTGACCATGGCGGCGGTATTTATCGCTCAGGCGACCAATACCCATATGGATATCGTGCATCAGGTGACTCTGCTGGTGGTGCTGTTGTTGTCCTCGAAAGGGGCTGCCGGGGTGACCGGTAGCGGCTTTATCGTGTTGGCTGCCACCATTTCCGCAGTGGGCCATCTGCCGCTGGCCGGCCTGGCGTTGATTCTGGGCATTGACCGCTTTATGTCCGAAGCCCGCGCGCTGACCAATCTGGTCGGTAACGGCGTGGCAACCGTGGTAGTGGCGAAATGGTGCAAACAGCTGGATGAAAAACAGCTGAAAGACACCTTGTCCAACAAGCACGGCGGAGGTGCCGATAAAACACTGCCTTCTGCCTGATTTTAGCTTCAAATCACCGGCTGCGGCCGTGGCCGGTGATGTTTTATTCCTCCGAGTAACTCATTCTTGCATTAAAAACCCGACTATCCATTATTTTTCACTTCAATGAGTGACATCCGCAAAGGCATGCGGTCTAACAGAGTGGTACACTTTCCGCTTTCCGCCCCACTGTGAAACTCAGGGCGTATTTGTAGGCTGTACGACACAGCCTAATATTCCGGTGAATGGAATATCCGCATTTGTATACAGAAATTGGATAGTAATTAAGTAGGGGTTCACATGCAGGGCACCAGAATTCATCTTATAGTCGGTGGGCTGTTGTTGGCTGCCGCCAACGGCAGCGTGCAGGCTGAAGCACTACAACCCGATCCTGCCTGGCAGCAGGGTAAGCTCGACAACGGGTTTTCATGGCAGATACTTGATACGCCGCAGCGACCGAGCGATCGCGTCGAGCTGCGGTTGATGGTCAATACCGGCTCGCTGGTGGAGTCTTCCCAGCAGATCGGTTTTGCGCACCTGCTGCCGCGCCTGTCGCTGGCGCGCAGCGAAAGCTTTACGCCACCGCAGTTGCGCTCGCTGTGGCAACAGAGTGTGGACAGCGAGCGGCCTTTGCCGCCGGCGATCAGCTCTTACGATTTCACCCTTTATAACCTCAGCCTGCCGAATAACCGCCCAGATTTGCTGAAAGAAGCGCTGGCGTGGCTTTCCGATACCACCGGCAAACTGGCGATCGACGAACATACCGTGCATGCGGTGATGAACTCCAGCGTCGACCCGGTCGGTACTTTCCCGCCGAACCCCAAAGATGCCTGGTGGCGTTATCGCCTGAAAGGCTCGACGCTGCTGGCGCACGATCCGGCCCAGCCGGTGAAACGGCCGGTGAATATCGATCAACTGAAGAAGTTCTACCAGCAATGGTACACGCCGGACGCGATGACGCTGTACGTGGTGGGTAAAGTGGACAGCCGCAGCCTGGGCGAGCAAATCAACAAAGCCTTCTCGCCGCTGAAAGGGAAACGCGAAACGCCGGCCACCATGCCGACGTTGACGCCGTTGCCGCCGCAGCCGGTCAGCCTGATCAGCGAGCAGGTGAAGCAGGATACGTTGTCGATCATGTGGGACGCGCCATGGCACCCGATCCGCGATTCGCAGAACCTTAGCCGTTACTGGCGCAGCGACATCGCCCGCGAGGCCCTGTTCTGGCATCTTCAGCAGGTGCTGGAAAAGAGTGACCAGAAAAACCTGCATCTGGGCTTCGATTGCCGCGTGCAGTACCAGCGTGGCCAGTGCGGCATTCACCTTGATACGCCGAACAACAATCTGAACAACAGCCTGGGCTTTATCGCCCGCGAGTTGGTCAGCGTGCGTAACAATGGGTTGTCGCAGGACGAGTTTAACGGCCTGTTGGCGCAGAAGAACGATCAACTGAGCAAGTTGTTCGCCACCTACGCCCGCACCGACACTGACGTGCTGATGAGCCAGCGTCTGCGTTCGCAACAAAGCGGCGTTGTGGACATCGCGCCGGAACAGTATCAGAAGCTGCGTCAGGAGTTCCTCTCCGGATTAACGCTCGAAGCGCTGAACCAGGAGCTGAAGCTTCAGCTCTCGCAGGATGCGACGCTGGTATTGATGCAGCCGAAGGGCGAGCCGGAAATGAGCATGAAGCAGTTACAGGAAACCTATAACGGCATTATGGCACCGGCACCGGCGGTGGTGACGGAAGAGGCCAAGCCGACCGACACCGCTCCGGCACCGGAGACCAGCGCACAGTAAAAGCGGAGGGGGGCGGTCAGCCCCCCTCAGTTGCGGTACAGCACCTTGATGATGTGGTAGCCGAACTGGGTTTTCACCGGACCATAAGGTTTCAGCAGCGGGATGCTGAACACCGCTTTATCAAAGGCCGCCACCATGGTGCCCTTGTTGAATTCGCCCAAGGCGCCGCCGTTGCGCTTTGACGGGCAGCTTGAATATTTGCGCGCCAGCGTGTCGAAGCTGACGCCGCGCTTAAGCTTGGCCAGCAGATCGTTGGCCAGTTTTTCGTTATCTACCAGAATGTGCAGGGCGCACGCCGTCTTTGCCATGGTATTGCCTTATCGATACAGAAATTGTGCCGAGTATACCCGTTAAATCTCATCGGCGCTTTCTGCTACAATCCCCTTCCACGTGATAAAGTCGAGCAATAAAGCGCCATGCGATTAAACCCCAGCCAACAACAAGCCGTCGAATTCGTTACCGGGCCTTGCCTTGTGCTGGCCGGTGCAGGTTCCGGCAAGACGCGCGTCATCACCAATAAAATCGCTCACCTGATCCACAACTGTGGGTATCAGGCGCGGCATATCGCCGCCGTGACCTTTACCAACAAGGCGGCGCGTGAGATGAAAGAGCGTGTGGCGCAAACCATGGGGCGCAAAGAAGCGCGTGGGCTGATGATTTCCACTTTCCACACGCTGGGCCTGGAAATCATCAAGCGTGAATACGCTGCGCTGGAGATGAAGTCCAACTTCTCGCTGTTTGACGATCAGGATCAGCTGGCGTTGTTGAAAGAGCTGACCGAAAAATGGCTGGAGAATGATAAAACGCTGGTGGCGCAGCTGATCTCCACTATCTCCAACTGGAAAAATGACCTGGTCGATCCCAAAAAGGCCATGGAGCTGGCGCGCTCCGAGCGCGACAAGCTGTTCGCTCATTGCTATGGCCTGTATCACGCCCATATGAGGGCGTGTAACGTGCTGGATTTCGACGATTTGATCCTGCTGCCGACCTTACTGCTGCAGCGTAATGAAGAAGTGCGCGAGCGTTGGCAAAACCGTATTCGTTACCTGTTGGTGGATGAGTATCAGGATACCAATACCAGCCAGTATGAACTGGTAAAACTGCTGGTGGGTAACCGCGCGCGCTTTACCGTGGTGGGGGACGATGACCAGTCGATCTACTCCTGGCGCGGCGCGCGGCCGCAAAATCTGGTTCTGCTGAAGGAAGACTTCCCGGCGCTGCAGGTGATCAAGCTGGAGCAGAACTACCGCTCCAGCGAACGTATCCTGAAAGCGGCGAATATTCTGATCGCCAATAACCCGCACGTGTTTGAAAAACGGCTGTTTTCCGAGTTGGGTTACGGTGAAGAGCTGAAAGTGGTGACCGCGAATAACGAGGATCACGAGGCCGAGCGAGTCGTGGGGGAACTGATTGCCCACCACTTCGTGAAGAAAACCAATTACGGCGATTATGCGATCCTTTATCGCGGTAACCATCAGTCGCGGCTGTTTGAAAAAATGCTGATGCAGAACCGTATTCCTTACAAGATTTCTGGCGGCACCTCGTTTTTCTCGCGGCCGGAAATCAAGGATCTGCTGGCCTATCTGCGCGTGCTGTCCAACCAGGATGACGACAGCGCTTTCCTGCGTATCGTCAATACGCCAAAGCGTGAAATTGGCCCGGCGACGTTGCAAAAACTGGGTGAGTGGGCCAATCAGCGCAACAAAAGCCTGTTTCGCGCCAGTTTCGATCTGGGCCTGAGCCAGCATTTGACCGGCCGCGGGCTGGAGTCTCTGCAACGCTTCACCCATTGGCTGGACGGTATCGCCCAACTGGCGGAGCGTGAGCCGGTGGCCGCGGTGCGCGATCTGATCCACGGTGTGGATTATGAAAGCTGGCTGTTTGAAACGTCACCCAGCCCGAAAGCCGCCGAAATGCGCATGAAGAACGTCAACACGTTGTTTGGCTGGATGACGGAAATGCTCGAAGGGAGCGAGCTGGATGAGCCAATGACGCTGACCCAGGTGGTGACGCGCTTTACCCTGCGGGACATGATGGAACGCGGTGAAAGCGATGAAGAGCTGGATCAGGTTCAATTGATGACGCTGCATGCCTCCAAAGGGCTGGAGTTCCCTTATGTGTTCCTGGTGGGGATGGAGGAGGGATTATTGCCGCATCAGAGCAGCATCGATGAGGATAATGTCGATGAAGAGCGGCGTTTGGCCTATGTGGGGATCACCCGCGCCCAAAAAGAGCTGATTTTTACGCTGTGCCGTGAGCGGCGCCAATATGGCGAGCTGGTACGGCCGGAACCGAGCCGTTTCTTGCTGGAACTGCCGCAGGATGATTTGGCGTGGGAAAGCGAACGTAAGGTGGTCAGCCCGCAGGAGCGGATGCAAAAAGGGCAGAGCCATTTGGCCAATATTCGCGCGCAGCTGGCCAAGGCCAAAGGCGAAGGCTAAAAAGAAAGGGCGCAATGTGCGCCCTTGTCATATCAACGTTGTTCTTCCAGCATCAGCGGCCAGTGCACATAGCTTTGCCAGTGGCTTTCCTGATCCAGCGCCTCTGCACGCAGCGGGTGCTGTTCCAGCCAGCCTGACGGCAGGATCACCGTCAGTTCGTCATCGTTATTGGCGCGCAGGCGCACCGCAGGCAGCGTGTCGTCGCGGCGTCGGCTGGCAAAGATGATGGCCAGCCGCAAAATGCGGCATAAACGTTGCGCCATACGCGGCGGCAGGGCGTTTTGCTGGCTCAGCAGCGGCAGATCGATAGGGTTGCTCTGGTTTTGCAGCAACGTAGCCAACAGCTTTTTTTGCGCCGGTGTGAAACCGGGTAAATCCAGATGACGGATCAGGTAGGCGGCGTGTTGCGGCGCCTGCTTGAAATCAACGCTGAGGCCGATTTCGTGGATCAGACAGGCGCTGTGCAATAACTCGCGACATCGCGCGTCCAGCTGCCACTCATTGCTCACCTGCTGCGAGAAGTTGGCAGCCAGTTGGCTGACGCGCTCGGCCTGTTCGGTATCCAGCAGATAGCGCCGTTGCAGATTGCGAATGGTACGGCTGCGAATATCCTGTTCAACCGGCAGATGCAGCATGCCATAGACCAGCCCTTCGCGTAGCGCACCGCCGGCCAGCATCATGCTTTCAATGCCCAGTTCCTGGAAAATCGCCAGCAGGATCGACAGCCCACTTGGAAACACCAGTGCGCGTTCCAGCGTCAACCCTTCGATTTCCAGCTCTTCCAGCTTGCCGCACTGAATGGCGCGCTGTTTCAACTGGCGCAGCTTGGGCAGGGTGATACGTTCATCCATGCCTTGCGCCACCATGATTTCCTGCAACGCCTGTACGGTGCCGGAAGCGCCGACGCAGATTTGCCAGCCGTGCTGACGCAGGTGCGGCGCTATCGGGCGCACCATTTCGCGCGCGGCCTGTTCGGCGCGTTCGAAATTATCCAGCCCCAGATTGCGATCGCTGAAGAAACGCTCCAGCCAGGTGACGCAGCCCATAGACAGGCTGTATAGCTGGGCGGCCTGAGCGCCGGTGCCGGTGACCAACTCGGTACTGCCACCGCCGATATCGACCACCAAACGCTGGTCCGGCCCGCCGGTGGTATGGGCAACGCCATGATAAATCAGGCGCGCTTCTTCCTCACCGCTGATCACCTGGATCGGGCAACCGAGAATTTGCTCGGCGGTCTGCAGGAATTCATCGGCATTTGACGCCAGACGCAGCGTGGCCGTGGCGACCACACGGATCTGGGCGCGAGGGATGTCCTGCAAGCGTTCGGAGAACAGCTTCAGGCATTGCCAACCGCGCTGCATGGCGTCATGCGACAGGTGATTGTTCTGATCCAGCCCGGCCGCCAGACGCACTTTACGCTTGATGCGCGCCAGGGTCTGAATGCTGCCGGCCACTTCCCGTACCACCAGCATGTGGAAGCTGTTGGAGCCGAGGTCGATAGCGGCATAGAGCGTGCTGGAACTGAGCATGGTTATCAGCCTGGACGTTTACGGTTATTGCGTGGCGCGCTGCCACCGCGGCGCGGTGCGGAATTACGGCGTGGGCCGTTGCCGCCGCGTGGACGCGCAAGACGTTTCGGCGCAGGCAAGTCAGTCAGCAACGCGTCGCTGTTGTACTTGCTCACCGGAATGCTGTGGCCGGTATAGGTTTCGATCGCCGGCAGGTTGAGCGCGTACTCTTCGCAGGCCAGGCTGATGGAATGGCCGCTTTCGCCGGCACGGCCGGTACGACCGATGCGGTGAACATAGTCTTCGCAGTCGTCAGGCAGATCGTAGTTGAATACGTGCGTAACCAACGGGATGTGCAGGCCGCGGGCGGCGACGTCGGTGGCGACCAGAATATCGAGGTTGCCCTTGGTGAAGTCTTCCAGGATACGCAGGCGTTTTTTCTGCGCCACATCGCCGGTCAGCAGGCCTACGCGGTGCCCGTCGGCCGCCAAATGGCCCCAGACGTCTTCACAGCGATGCTTGGTGTTGGCGAAGATGATGCAGCGGTCCGGCCACTCTTCTTCGATCAGCGTCTGCAGCAGGCGCATTTTTTCTTCGTTGGACGGGTAGAACAATTCTTCTTGAATGCGGTGGCCGGTTTTCTGTTCCGGTTCCACTTCAACATATTCAGCGTTGTTCATCTGCTCGAAAGCCAGTTCGCGTACGCGATAGGACAAGGTGGCAGAGAACAGCATGTTCAGGCGTTGATCGACCGCAGGCATGCGGCGGAACAGCCAGCGAATGTCTTTGATGAAGCCCAGATCGTACATGCGATCGGCTTCATCCAGCACTACGACCTGGATAGCGCCCAGATCGATGTAGTTCTGTTTGGCGTAATCGATTAAACGACCGGTAGTACCCACCAGGATATCCACGCCGCTTTCCAGCACTTTCAGCTGTTTGTCGTAGCCGTCGCCGCCGTAAGCCAGGCCAAGTTTCAGGCCGGTGGACTGGGACAGGGCTTCCGCATCGGAGTGGATCTGCACCGCCAGTTCACGCGTTGGCGCCATGATCAAGGCACGCGGCTGGTTGGTCTGGCGATCCTGTTTCGCCGGGTTAGAAAGCAAATAGTGAAAAGTAGACGCTAAAAATGCCAGCGTCTTTCCGGTACCGGTTTGCGCCTGACCTGCAACGTCACGCCCGGAGAGCGTGAGCGGCAATGCTAACGCCTGGATAGGCGTGCAATGGTGAAACCCTTTTTTTTCAAGGGCTTCAAGGACTAACGGGTGCAGGGCGAAGTCGGAAAACTTCTGTTCGGTCAAGTGTGTTTTGCTCATAGTGTGGTAGAATATCAGCTAACTATTGCTTTACGAAAGCACATCCGTTGAAATAAACGCGGTGAAATAAAATCACCTTGGGTTGGTTAATGCTACACCAACAAGGTAGACATAATCCTGTGGAGTAGAACATGAGCGATAAAATTATTCACCTGACTGACAGCAGCTTTGAAACCGACGTGCTAGAAGCTGAAGGGCCAATCCTGGTCGATTTCTGGGCTGAATGGTGTGGACCGTGCAAGATGATTGCTCCGATTCTGGATGAAATTGCCGTTGAGTTCGAAGGCAAGTTGACCATCACCAAGCTGAATATCGACCAAAACCCGGCAACCGCACCGAAGTACGGTATCCGCGATATCCCGACGCTGTTGTTGTTCAAAAACGGTGAAGTGGCAGCGACCAAGGTGGGCGCACTGTCCAAAGGTCAGCTCAAAGATTTCCTTAACGCGAATCTGTAATCGGGCGTAACGTCCTATATCCTATGGGTTTAAAGTTACAGCCAACAACGCTGTCGCTTCAGGGACAATGGGGATATTCAGGCGTCTGGCGGTGATTTAAATTCACCGCTAGACGCCTGCCAATAAGCGTGTTAAGTTTAGCCACACTGCATATAGAACTTGCCCGAAGTTTTAAATCTAAAGAGTTTGAATCTAAAGCTATACTCTGTGCTGAACCGCTGGTGTTGAAAGTAAAATGAACTCAACCCGTGTTTTAGCAATCAAACGGTTTTGCAAAATCAATTTTAAGGTACCTTCGATCTTAAGCCGTCAATGCGCGCGTCTCCTGTAAGCCATTTCTTACCTTGACAGCTAGCGCCCGGTGGTCGAACGTCCAGTAAACAGGCACGTATCACGCTGCCATACCATTCACGATAGAAGTTCGAGACACACCCCGAGTTTAAGAACCCACCACTATGAATCTTACCGAATTAAAGAATACGCCGGTTTCTGAGCTGATTACTCTCGGCGAAAATATGGGGCTGGAAAACCTTGCCCGTATGCGCAAGCAGGACATTATCTTCTCCATCCTTAAGCAGCATGCGAAAAGTGGAGAAGATATCTTCGGCGATGGCGTGTTGGAGATATTGCAGGATGGATTTGGTTTCCTCCGCTCTGGAGACAGTTCCTACCTTGCAGGCCCCGACGACATCTACGTATCCCCTAGCCAAATCCGCCGTTTCAACCTCCGTACAGGTGACTCCGTTTCCGGTAAGATTCGTCCGCCAAAAGAAGGCGAGCGCTATTTTGCCCTGTTGAAAGTCAACGAAGTCAACTACGACAAACCGGAAAACGCCCGCAGCAAGATCCTGTTCGAGAACTTAACCCCACTGCATGCCAACTCCCGTCTGCGGATGGAACGCGGCAACGGTTCAACCGAAGACCTGACAGCCCGCGTGCTGGACCTGGCTTCTCCGATTGGCCGTGGTCAGCGTGGTCTGATTGTTGCTCCACCGAAAGCCGGTAAAACCATGCTGCTGCAGAACATTGCGCAAAGCATCGCTTACAACCATCCAGACTGCGTGCTGATGGTGCTGCTGATCGACGAGCGTCCGGAAGAAGTGACCGAGATGCAGCGTCTGGTGAAGGGTGAAGTCATCGCCTCTACCTTTGACGAGCCGGCTTCCCGTCACGTTCAGGTTGCGGAAATGGTGATCGAAAAGGCCAAGCGCCTGGTTGAGCACAAGAAAGACGTTATCATCCTTCTTGACTCCATCACCCGTTTGGCGCGTGCCTACAACACCGTGGTCCCGGCTTCCGGCAAAGTGCTGACCGGTGGTGTGGATGCCAACGCCCTGCATCGTCCTAAGCGTTTCTTCGGTGCGGCACGTAACGTTGAGGAGGGCGGTAGCCTGACCATCATCGCTACCGCGCTGGTAGATACCGGTTCCAAAATGGACGAGGTTATCTACGAAGAGTTCAAAGGTACCGGCAACATGGAATTGCATCTGGCGCGTAAAATCGCCGAGAAGCGCGTATTCCCTGCGATCGACTACAACCGCTCCGGTACCCGTAAAGAAGAGTTACTCACCACGTCTGAAGAACTGCAAAAAATGTGGATCCTGCGTAAAATCATTCACCCGATGGGCGAGATTGATGCGATGGAGTTCCTCATTAACAAGTTGGCCATGACCAAGACCAACGATGAATTCTTCGATATGATGAAGCGCTCATAATGACGATGCGCTCATAATTGAGTAAAAAATTCAGAGAACGCCACGCCTAGTCGTGGCGTTTTTTGCATTTGGCGGATACGATAAGTAACAGAAATGGAAATGTAAGTTTTTTGTGACTTACTGAGAATTCATCTTATTTGCGGTCGGCGTTTTGCCGTTCGCGCTTTGTTGCTGTCGAAACGGCGGGCACACACACATTGGCGTAAGAATGAATGGCTGTTGTCATAGGAAATGACTGAAAGGTAGCGGGATCCCATGGCGCAACCTGTCGCCCGTGTTAAGCTGCCTTATCTTCTACAGAGATCTGTTAACTGTGAACTTACTCACTATGAGTACTGAAATTCTATTTGTTTTCCTGTTTTCTTTGGCGTTTCTCTTTGTTGCCCGTAAAGCAGCAAAACGTATTGGCCTGGTTGATAAACCTAATTACCGTAAACGTCATCAGGGGTTAATTCCTCTTGTCGGCGGTATTTCCGTTTATGCCGGGTTGTGCTTTGCCTTCCTTATCTCTGACCAAACGATTGCGCACGGTAAACTTTACCTCACCTGTGCGGGTATATTGGTGTTCGTTGGTGCTCTCGACGATCGTTTCGATATCAGCGTGAAAATTCGCGCGTTGGTTCAGGCATTGGTTGGCATTGCGATGATGGCCTTCGCCGGGCTCTATCTGCGCAGTTTCGGCCATGTGCTGGGCGACTGGGAAATGCAGTTGGGGCCCTTCGGCTATTTGGTCACGCTGTTTGCCGTTTGGGCGGCGATCAATGCCTTTAACATGGTGGACGGCATTGATGGCCTGCTGGGTGGGCTTTCGTGCGTTTCTTTCGGCGCGCTGGGTGTTTTGCTGTACCTGAGCGGCCACGCCGATTTGGCTTTCTGGTGCTTCGCGATGATTGCCACCATCGTTCCCTATATCCTGCTTAACCTCGGCATTCTTGGCCGCCGGTATAAGGTCTTTATGGGGGATGCGGGCAGTACGCTGATCGGCTTCACCGCCATCTGGTTGTTGCTGCAAAGTTCGCAGGGTAAAGTCCACTCCATCAATCCGGTTACCGCCCTGTGGATTATCGCTATTCCGCTGATGGACATGATTGCGATCATGTACCGTCGCTTACGCAAGGGGATGAGCCCCTTCTCCCCCGATCGTCAACACATTCACCATTTGATTATGCGCGCAGGTTTTACGCCGCGGCAGGCTTTCGTACTGATTACCCTGGCGGCAGCGCTGCTGGCGGCAATCGGCGTGCTTGGCGAGCGTCTTACTTTTGTTCCTGAATGGGTAATGTTGGCATTATTCTTGCTTGCCTTCTTCTTGTACGGTTATTGCATCAAACGCGCCTGGCGTGTTGCACGTTACATTAAGCGTATCAAGCGCCGCTTACGGCGTTCGACCGACAATAAGCAAGTATCTTAACCAGAGGCTTTTGGGCAGTGATGAATCCAGAAACAACGTCTGACAAGAATATCCCGGCAGTGGATAACGAACTCGATATCCGTGGCCTGTGTCGTACCCTGTGGCGCGGCAAGCAATGGATTATCGGCACTGCGGCATTGTTCGCGGTGGTTGCGCTGGTCGTCTCCTACCTGGTGAAACAGGAATGGAGCGCCGCGGCGATTACCGACAGGCCAACGGTGAATGCGCTGGGCGGCTATTATTCCCAGCAACAATTCCTGCGTAATCTGGATGTGCGCACTCTGCCGGCGGTCTCGGCTGAGCAGCCGGGCATTGCTGACGAAGCCTATAATGAATTCATTATGCAACTGGCGGCGTACGATACGCGTCGCGATTTCTGGCTGCAGAGCGATTATTACAAACAGCGTCAGGAAGGTGATGCGCGCGCCGATGCGGCATTGCTCGATGAACTGATTAACAACGTTCAGTTCACGCCGCGCGATGACAAAAAAGTGCCCAACGACGGCGTGAAGCTGACGGCGGAAACTGCGGCGGACGCCAATCACCTGTTGCGCCAGTACGTGGCATTCGCCAGCCATCGCGCAGCCCAGCACCTGAATGAAGAAATCCAGGGCGCATGGGCTGCCCGCACGACTTCGATGAAGGCGCAGGTGAAGCGTCAGGAGGCGGTGGCGGACGCGGTTTACAAACGCGAGCTGAACACTATTGAGCAGGCGCTGAAAATTGCCGATACGCAGGGCATCAGCCGGACTCAAACCGATACGCCGGCCGAACAATTGCCGGATTCCGATCTGTTCCTGCTGGGGAAACCTATGCTGCAGGCGCGTCTGGAAGGGTTGCAGGCTTCAGGGCCAACTTACGATCTGGATTACGATCAAAATCGTGCGATGCTGTCGACATTGAATGTTGGCCCGACGCTGGATGAGAAATTTCAGACTTACCGCTATTTGCGGACCCCGGAAGAACCGGTAAAACGTGACAGCCCGCGTCGGGTATTCTGGTTGATCATGTGGGGCGCGATGGGCGCTTTGGTTGGCGCAGGTATTGCCCTGGTGCGCCGCCCGCGTAATTAAAAATAATATAATAATTCGCTTATGGGCGTGCGAACGCCCAATTCGCAGGTATGCCTGCGGTTAACCGACCAAAAGAGATTCGCTGTGAAAGTGTTGACTGTTTTCGGCACCAGACCTGAAGCCATCAAAATGGCACCGCTGGTACATGCCCTGGCTCAGGATGAAGCCTTTGAATCAAGAGTCTGCGTAACGGCACAGCATCGTGAGATGTTGGATCAAGTATTGCGGTTATTTGAAATCGTGCCGGATTACGATCTGAATATCATGAAGCCCGGCCAGGGACTGAGTGAGATTACCTGCCGTATTTTGGAAGGCCTGAAAGGCGTTCTGGAAGAATTCAAACCGGATGTAGTGCTGGTCCACGGTGACACGACCACCACTCTGGCGACCAGCCTGGCGGCTTTTTATCAGCGTATCCCGGTCGGACACGTGGAGGCGGGCTTGCGTACCGGCGATCTGTACTCGCCGTGGCCGGAAGAGGCCAACCGCAAGCTGACCGGCCATCTGGCGATGTATCATTTTGCACCGACGGAAAATTCACGCCAGAACCTGCTGCGCGAACTGTTGCCGGACGATCATATTTTCGTTACCGGCAACACGGTTATCGACGCGCTGTTCTGGGTGCGCGATCGGGTAATGGGCGATGCCGCATTGCATGACAGCCTGGCGCAGCGCTACCCGTTCCTGGATGCCAGCAAAAAATTGATCCTGGTGACCGGCCACCGCCGCGAAAGCTTCGGCGGCGGGTTTGAGCGGATTTGCAGCGCGCTGGCGGAAATTGCCCGCACCCATCCTGACGTACAGGTGGTGTACCCGGTGCATCTCAACCCGAACGTCAGCGAGCCGGTCAACCGCATTCTGAAAGGGATCGATAACATCATCCTGATCGATCCGCAGGATTACTTGCCCTTTGTGTATTTGATGGCTAACGCTTATATGATCCTGACCGACTCCGGCGGTATCCAGGAAGAGGCGCCGTCGTTGGGCAAACCTGTGCTGGTCATGCGTGACACTACCGAACGGCCGGAAGCGGTGGATGCGGGCACGGTCCTCCTGGTCGGTACCAACGTGGCTAAAATTGTTGATGCGGTTACCCGGCTGTTGACGGACGAAAAGGAATATCACGCCATGAGTCGGGCGCATAACCCTTACGGTGACGGGCATGCCTGCCAGCGTATTCTCGCAGCTTTGAAGAATCATCAGGTGACACTATGAGTTTTAACACTATTTCGGTTATTGGCCTGGGGTATATCGGTCTGCCAACGGCGGCGGCGTTTGCCTCTCGCAAGAAAAAAGTGGTGGGCGTAGATGTTAACCAGCATGCGGTAGACACCATTAACCGCGGTGCGATTCATATCGTTGAGCCCGATTTGGATAAAGTGGTTAAAGAGGCCGTCGACGGCGGTTACCTGCAAGCGGTGACCAAACCTTTGGCCGCGGATGCTTTTCTGATTGCGGTACCGACGCCGTTTAAAGGCGATCATGAACCGGACCTGGCTTATGTCGAGGCCGCCGCCAAATCACTGGCGCCGGTACTGAAAAAGGGTGACCTGGTTATCCTGGAATCCACCTCGCCGGTAGGGGCAACCGAACAGATGGCGCAGTGGCTGGCCGAGGCGCGCAGCGATCTCAGCTTCCCGCAGCAGGTGGGTGAAGCCGCCGATGTCAATATCGCTTATTGCCCGGAGCGTGTGCTGCCGGGGCAGGTGATGGTTGAGCTGATTCAAAACGATCGCGTTATTGGCGGCATGACGCCAAAATGCTCCGATCGCGCCAGTGAGCTGTACAAGATTTTCCTTGAAGGCGAATGCGTGGTGACCAATTCACGCACCGCCGAGATGTGCAAACTGACCGAAAACAGCTTCCGCGACGTGAATATCGCCTTTGCGAATGAGCTGTCGCTGATTTGCGCCGAACAGGGCATCAACGTCTGGGAACTCATCCGCCTGGCGAATCGCCATCCGCGGGTGAATATCCTGCAGCCGGGTCCGGGCGTCGGTGGCCACTGCATTGCGGTCGATCCGTGGTTTATCGTGTCGCAAAATCCGCAGCAGGCGCGCCTGATCCATACCGCGCGTCTGGTGAATGACGGGAAACCGCTGTGGGTGGTTGATCGTGTGAAAGCCGCCGTTGCCGACTGCCTGGCGGCCAGCGACAAGCGCGCTTCAGAAGTGAAAATTGCCTGTTTCGGTTTGGCTTTCAAGCCGAATATCGACGATTTGCGCGAAAGCCCGGCGGTGGAAGTGGCGCATCTGATTGCAGACTGGCACGTAGGCGAAACGCTGGTGGTGGAGCCCAATGTTGATCATCTGCCGAAATCCCTGGCCGGCCATGTGACGTTGAAAGCGTTGGCCGATGCCTTGCAGCAGGCGGATGTGATCGTAATGCTGGTCGACCATAAGCAATTCAAAGCGATCAAGCCGGAAGAAATTACGCAATCCTGGGTAGTGGATACCAAAGGGGTATGGCGTTGAAACGTATTTTAGTCACTGGGGGGGCCGGCTTTATTGGCTCCGCAGTCGTGAGGCATATCATCGACGCTACGCAAGACAGCGTCATGGTGGTAGATAAACTCACCTACGCGGGCAATCTTGAGTCGCTTGCGGTGATTGCCGACAACGAACGTTATTCGTTTGAACAGGTGGATATCTGCGATCGCGCGGCGTTGGATCGGGTGCTTGCCCAGTATCAGCCGGATGTGATCATGCACCTGGCGGCGGAAAGCCATGTTGACCGTTCGATCGACGGCCCGGCGGCATTTATTGAAACCAACGTGGTGGGGACCTACACCCTGCTGGAGGCGGCTCGCCATTATTGGCATCCGCTGGATGCGGAGAGAAAGCAGAATTTCCGTTTCCACCACATTTCCACCGACGAAGTGTATGGCGATCTGCACGGTACGGACGATCTGTTCACTGAAACCACGCCTTACTCGCCAAGCAGCCCATATTCGGCTTCTAAAGCCTCCAGCGATCATCTGGTGCGCGCCTGGTTGCGTACCTACGGCCTGCCGACCATCGTCACCAACTGTTCCAATAACTACGGTCCGTATCACTTCCCGGAGAAGCTGATCCCGCTGGTGATCCTCAATGCCGTTGCCGGCAAGCCATTGCCGGTGTACGGCGACGGTGCGCAGGTGCGCGACTGGCTATATGTTGAAGACCACGCGCGCGCGTTGTACCAGGTTGTTACCGAAGGCGTGGTAGGCGAAACCTACAATATCGGCGGCCACAACGAGCGCAAAAATATCGAGGTGGTGCACACCATCTGCGATTTGCTGGAAGAACTGGCACCGAACAAGCCGCAGGGCATTGAGAAATACCGCGACCTGATTACTTACGTCAAGGATCGCCCTGGCCATGATATGCGTTATGCGATAGATGCCGGAAAGATTGACCGGGAACTGGGTTGGCGCCCGCAGGAGACCTTTGAAAGCGGCATCCGCAAAACGGTTTCCTGGTATCTGAACAACGAAACCTGGTGGCGACGCGTTCAGGACGGTTCCTATGCGGGTGAACGTTTAGGTTTATCCGACTAAATTTAGCGAGGCCGCTGCCGTTTGGCGGCTCTGTGGAGTCTGGAGTGAGTATGAAAGGTATTATTCTGGCGGGCGGCTCCGGCACACGCCTGCACCCGATTACCCGTGGCGTATCTAAGCAACTGCTGCCTATATATGACAAGCCGATGATTTACTACCCGCTGTCGGTGCTGATGCTGGCGGGTATCCGCGACATTCTGATCATCTCCACCCCGGAAGATTTACCCTCATTCAGACGTTTGCTGGGCTCCGGAGAAGAGTTCGGCATTACCCTCAGTTATGCCGAACAACCTAGCCCAGATGGCTTGGCACAGGCATTTTTAATTGGTGAAGAATTCCTGGCCGGCGAGCCGAGCTGCCTGGTGCTGGGTGATAATATCTACTTTGGCCAAGGTTTTAGCCCGAAACTGAAAACTGTCGCTGCCCGTACGCAAGGCGCTACCGTGTTCGGTTATCAGGTGATGGATCCCGAGCGCTTCGGCGTGGTGGAATTTGACGATAATTTCCGCGCACTGTCGATCGAGGAAAAACCGCAGCAACCTAAATCCAATTGGGCGGTGACCGGCCTGTATTTCTACGATAATCAGGTGGTGGAGTTTGCCAAACAGGTCAAACCTTCCGAGCGTGGCGAGTTGGAAATCACCAGCATTAACCAGATGTACCTGGAGCGTGGTGAGCTGACCGTCGAGCTGCTGGGCCGTGGTTTCGCCTGGCTGGATACCGGCACCCACGACAGCCTGCTGGAAGCCAGCAGCTTTGTGCAGACGGTGGAAAAACGTCAGGGCTTTAAAATTGCCTGCCTGGAAGAGATAGCCTGGCGCAATGGCTGGCTGGACGATGACGGCGTGAAACGCGCCGCGCAATCCTTGCTAAAAACCGGTTACGGTAAGTACCTGCTGGGTTTATTGCATGCACGTCCGCGCCAGTATTGAGCCCTTAGCCTGGGAAACCGAGTTTTTTGCCCTTAACAGCGCAAAGCTCAATTTTGCCACGGCAGCCCCCATACTCGCTGAAGCCGATTTGAACGCCTACACGCTGGTGCAGGCCAAAATTCCTGCCCATCAAACGGCCTGGGCGGATGGATTGGCCAGGTTGGGGTTTCAACTGGTTGAAGGTGAAGTCGATCTGGTACTGAACATCGGCACGGAATGTGCTTCCTCCCAGAGAGTGCTGCCACTGGCCATCCGTCCGGCAGTGCCGGGCGATATCCCGGCGCTGCGTGACGCGGCGGCCAAGGTGTTCACTGCCAGCCGTTTTCGCGCGCCCTGGTATGGCGTTCATGACAGTGGCCGTTTCTATGCCATGTGGATAGAAAAAGCGGTATTGGGGACTTTTGACCACCAGTGCCTGCTGGCGCTGGACGAGGCTGGGCAGCCTGAAGGGTTTGTCAGCCTGCGTGATATCGGTGGCCAGGAGGCGCGAATCGGCCTTTTAGCGGCGTTCCCCGGTGCATCCGGCAAAGGGATTGGCTCCCGATTGATGGCGGCTGCTATCGCAGAGTGCCGGTCGCTGCAGCGCCTGCGGGTCGCCACCCAGATAGGTAATATCGCCGCGTTACGGCTCTATCAACGACAGGGTGCCGCTATCGAAAGCACCTCGTACTGGTTATACAGAGGAAAACATGATCCCATTTAACGCACCACCGGTTGTTGGCACCGAACTTGAGTATATGCAGGCTGCAATGAGCAGTGGCAAACTGTGTGGCGATGGAGGTTTTACCCGTCGTTGCCAGCAGTGGATGGAGCAGCGTTTTGGCTGTCCGAAGGTGCTGTTGACGCCTTCCTGCACCGCCTCGCTGGAGATGGCGGCGATCTTGTTGGATATTCAGCCGGGCGATGAAGTGATCATGCCGAGCTTCACCTTTGTTTCGACCGCCAACGCCTTCGTGCTGCGCGGCGCTAAAGTGGTGTTCGTCGACCTGCGCCTGGACACCATGAACATCGATGAGAGCAAAATCGAAGCGGCGATCACCGATAAGACCCGTGTCATTGTGCCGGTTCATTACGCCGGCGTGGCCTGCGAGATGGACACCATCATGGCGCTGGCGAAAAAACACAATTTGTACGTGGTGGAAGATGCCGCTCAGGGCGTGATGTCGACCTATAAAGGTAAAGCGCTCGGCACCATCGGCCATATTGGCTGTTTCAGCTTCCACGAAACCAAAAACTACACCGCAGGCGGTGAGGGTGGCGCCACGCTGATTAACGATCCGGCGCTGATCGACCGGGCGGAAGTCATTCGCGAGAAAGGCACCAACCGTAGCCAGTTCTTCCGTGGGCAGGTCGACAAGTACACCTGGCGCGATATCGGCTCCAGCTATCTGATGTCAGATCTGCAGGCCGCTTACCTGTGGGGCCAGCTCGAGGTTGCCGATCGCATCAACCAGCGCCGCCTGGCGCTATGGCAGAACTATTATGACAGCTTCCTGCCGCTGGCCGAGGCCGGCCGCATCGTCTTGCCGACCATTCCGGCGGACTGCGTGCAGAATGCGCACATGTTCTATATCAAACTGCGTGATATTGAAGATCGCACGGCGTTTATCGATTATCTGAAAGAAGCCGAAATCATGGCGGTATTCCATTACATTCCGCTGCATGACTGCCCGGCGGGCGATCGTTTTGGCCGCTTTGCCGGTGAAGACCGCTTCACCAGCCAGGAAAGCGCGCGTCTGGTGCGCCTGCCTCTGTTCTATAATATGTCTGACGTTAATCAGCGTACGGTGATCAATACCATTCTTAGTTTCTTCGCCTGATATGTCGTTGGCAAAAGCATCGATTTGGACCGCCGGCTCCACGCTGATCAAAATTGGCGTGTGGTTATTGGTGGTGAAACTGCTGGCGGTGGCGTTTGGCCCCAGCGGCGTTGGGCAGGCGGGTAACTTCCGCCAGTTGATCACCGTGCTGGGCGTGTTGTCCGGTGCCGGGATTTTTAACGGCATCACGAAATACGTTGCCGAATACCATCAGGATCCGCAGCGGTTGCGCCTGGCCGTCGGCACGGCGTCGACTATCGTGCTGGGCTTCTCCACGCTGTTGGCGCTGGTGTTTTTATTCGCAGCCGTTCCCATCAGCATCGCGCTGTTCGGTCACGCCGAGTATGTGAACGTGGTGCGTGCGGTGGCCTTTATTCAGATGGGTATCGCCTACGCCAACCTGTTTATGGCGGTGCTGAAAGGCTACCGCGATGCGATGGGCAACGCGTTGGCGGTGATTGGCGGCAGCCTGATTGGCGTGGTGGCGTACTACCTGTGCTTTACGCTGGGCGGCTATGAAGGCGCTCTGGCAGGATTGGCGCTGGTGCCGGCATTGGCGGTATTGCCCGCCGGCTTCATGTTGTGGCGGCGCAAAACCTTGCCGCTGAGCTATCTGGCGCTGGCCTGGGACAAGGCGCTGGCCAGTCATCTAGGCAAGTTCACCATCATGGCGTTGATCACCTCAGTGACGCTGCCGGTGGCCTATGTGATGATGCGTAACCTGCTGGCCAGCCATTACAGTTGGGACGAGGTGGGGATTTGGCAGGGTGTCAGCAGCATTTCCGACGCTTATCTGCAGTTTATCACCGCTTCGTTTACTGTCTACCTGCTGCCAACGCTGTCGCGGCTGAAGGAAAAAAGCGCCATCTCGCAGGAGATCGTACGTTCGCTGAAGTTTGTGCTGCCCGCCGTGGCGGCGGCAAGTTTCACCGTCTGGCTACTGCGCGACTTCGCCATCTGGTTGCTGTTCACGGACAAGTTCGTCGCCATGCGCGATCTGTTCGCCTGGCAACTGGTGGGCGATGTACTGAAGGTGGGCGCCTATGTCTTTGGCTACCTGGTTATCGCCAAGGCGTCGCTGCGTTTTTACATTCTGACGGAAGTCAGCCAATTTCTGCTGCTGACGCTGTTTTCGCACTGGTTGATACCGCTGCACGGCGCATTGGGTGCGGCGCAGGCTTACATGGCAACCTACATTGTGTATTTCGCGCTCTGTAGCTGCGTATTTCTTCTTTATCGTAGACGAGTATGACCATACTGATTCACGTATTGGGTTCTGATATCCCGCATCACAATCAGACGGTGCTGCGTTTCTTCAACGACGTGTTGGCGAAGCGCCTGCCGTCCGAACAGACGCGCCATTTTATGGTGGCAGCCAGAGACGTAGCGGCGCTGGGCGATTTTCCCGAGTCGAGCATCGAGGCTTTCCCGGATAAAAAAAGCCTGGCGGCGGCGGTGATTGCTCGCGCTCAGGCCGATCGTAATCAGCGTTTCTTCCTGCATGGCCAGTTTAATCCTACGCTGTGGCTGGCGTTGCTGAGCGGTAAAATCAAAGCTCGCCAGGTGAGCTGGCATATCTGGGGCGCGGATCTGTACGAGGACGCCACCAGTTGGAAATTCCGCCTGTTCTATGTACTGCGCCGCATCGCGCAAGGGCGGGTGGGGCGTGTATTTGCGACCCGCGGCGACGTGATCCATTACCAGCAGCGCCATGCGCGCGTGCCGGCCTCCCTGCTGTATTTTCCAACGCGAATGGACCCGGCCCTGACCGGCATCAGCGTGGAGAAGAACCTGGCCGGGCCCATGACCATTCTGGTAGGGAATTCCGGCGATCGTACCAACCGTCATGTTGAAGCGCTAAAAGCGATCCACCAGCAGTTCGGCGCGGACGTGCGCGTGATCCTGCCGATGGGTTATCCGGCCAACAACGACGCCTATATCGACCAGGTGCGTACCGCCGGGCTGCAATGGTTCAGCGACAAGAACCTGCAGTTGCTGACGCAACAGGTGGCATTCGACGATTACCTGAACATCCTGCGCGAATGCGATCTCGGTTATTTTATTTTTAACCGTCAGCAGGGTATCGGCACCCTGTGTTTGCTGATTCAGTTCGGTGTGCCGTTCGTGCTCAGCCGGCAGAACCCGTTCTGGCAGGATTTGGCGGAGCAGCATCTGCCGGTGCTGTTCTACGGCGATTCACTGGATGAAGCGGTGGTGCGCGAGGCGCAGCGCCAACTGGCGTCGGTAGATAAACAGGCGATCGCTTTCTTTAATCCAAACTACGTCGATGGCTGGCAACAGGCATTGGCGCTGGCTGCGGGGGAAGGCTCATGACGTTGGCGCAATTTGGCGGATTGTTTGTCGTCTATCTGGTCAGCGTGCTGTTTATTCTTACGCTGACTTATCAGGAGTTTCGGCGTATCCGCTTTAACTTCAACGTTTTCTTTTCCCTGTTGTACTTGCTGACGTTTTACTTCGGCTTTCCGCTGACGTGTCTGCTGGTGTTTCAGTTCGACGTCGAGGTGGTGCCGGTCGAGTTCTTGCTGTACGCCATTCTCTCCGCTACCGCGTTTTACGCGATTTATTACGTCAGCTACAAGACCCGGCTGCGTAAGCCCAGCGTACGGCCGCGTAAGCCGGTCTTTACCATGAACCGGGTGGAAACCAATCTGACCTGGATATTGCTGGCGCTGGTGGCGATCGGTACCGTGGGCATTTTCTTCATGCAAAACGGTTTCCTGCTGTTCAAGCTTAACTCTTATAGCCAGATTTTCTCCAGCGATGTGTCTGGCGTAGCGCTCAAGCGTTTCTTCTATTTCTTTATTCCGGCAATGCTGGTGGTGTATTTCCTGAAACAGGATCTGCGCGCCTGGTTCTTCTTTCTGGCGGCTACGGTGGCCTTCGGCATCCTGACCTACGTGATTGTCGGCGGCACCCGCGCCAATATCATCATCGCTTTCTCGCTGTTTCTGTTTATCGGCATTGTCCGCGGCTGGATCTCGTTGTGGATGCTGGTGGCCGCCGGCGTGTTCGGCATCGTCGGCATGTTCTGGCTGGCGTTAAAACGTTATAGCCTCGACGTCAGCGGCTCTGAAGCGTTCTACACCTTCCTTTACCTGACGCGAGATACCTTCTCGCCATGGGAAAACCTGGCGCTGTTGCTGCAAAACTACGACAAAATCGACTTCCAGGGATTGGCGCCGATAGTGCGTGATTTCTACGTGTTCATTCCTGCTTGGCTGTGGCCGGGCCGTCCGGATACGGTGCTGAATACCGCCAACTACTTCACCTGGGAAGTGCTGGATAACCATTCCGGCCTGGCGATCTCACCGACGCTGATCGGGTCGCTGGTGGTGATGGGCGGTGCGTTGTTCATCCCCGTCGGTGCCGTGCTGGTTGGCATGATCATCAAATGGTTCGACTGGCTGTACGAAATGGGCAAAAGCGAGCCTAACCGCTACAAGGCGGCCATATTGCAGAGTTTCTGCTTTGGTGCGGTGTTCAACATTATCGTATTGGCGAGGGAAGGCGTGGATTCGTTTGTCTCGCGGGTGGTGTTCTTCTGCCTTATTTTTGGCGCCTGTCTGTTGATGGCGAAATTGCTGTACTGGCTGTTTGACACTGCCGGTTTGATTAAGGCTCGGGTGCTGCGTTCACGCAGGCTGGCATCGCCGGTATCCTCCCCACGCGCCGACGGTCTTCTGTAAGGATAAGAATAACGATGGAAGCAACGATTAGGGTTCCCAAATACGAGCTGCGCGGTTTCAGCCTTTGGGGATTTCGCGATATGGCGCAATGCATGGATTTTCTGTTTGACGGCGGCCAGGTAAAGCAGGGCACGCTGGTGGCGATGAACGCAGAAAAGATACTGAAGGCGGAGGAAGATGCGGCGTTGCATGCGTTGCTGGACGAAGCGGAATACAAATATGCCGACGGTATCAGCATGGTGCGATCAATCCGCCGCAAATATCCGGGTGCCGAGGTGTCGCGCGTAGCTGGAGCCGATCTGTGGGAAGCGCTGATGCAGCGTGCCGGTCGTGAGGGGACGCCGGTGTTCCTGATTGGCGGCAAACCTTCGGTATTGGCGGAAACCGAGCAGAAGCTGCGCAGCCAGTGGAATGTGAACCTGGTCGGCAGCCAGGATGGTTACTTCAAGCCTGAACAGCGCGATGCGCTGTTTGAACGCATCCGCGTCAGCGGCGCCGCTATAGTGACGGTTGCCATGGGATCGCCGAAACAGGAAATCCTGATGCGCGACTGCCGCAAGGTGCATCCGCAGGCATTGTATATGGGCGTAGGCGGAACCTACGACGTGTTCACCGGTCACGTGAAACGCGCGCCAAGGGTCTGGCAGAATCTGGGTCTGGAGTGGCTTTACCGGCTGCTCAGTCAACCCAGCCGGATTGGCCGTCAGTTGAAACTGCTGAAGTTCGTGAGTTACTACTATCGCGGTAAGATGTGATAACTACGTCGGGGTTTTTCGTGCTGCCCTGACGTATTCGTTTGTTCAAATAACCTGCTTTATGACGTATTAGCCAGCACCTCTATAACCTCAGACCCTAAACCCACCCTCATTTATTCCATAAAGTTTTAAGTTGCGGTTTGCTTATAGCAGCAAAATGCGAAACGATACCGTCCGGAAATTATCCCCAGTTGCCGGCGCCCGGTGCGGTAGTGCTGAACGACGTTTTTCTCGCCGTAAGATCGCCCCGATCACATATCGATGTCAGCCAAAGCGGCGGGGGATGATTTACTCTATTTTCATCAAAAAACAATAACGACCGGCAGCGGCCGGCATGCAAACACAATCAAAAAAACATCATTGAGGATTTATGGCACACATTGAAAAACCGCAAGGACTGCACCGGGGGCTCGAAGCCCGGCATATTGAGCTGATTGCTCTGGGCGGCACCATTGGCGTCGGTCTGTTTATGGGGTCGGCCAGCACGTTGAAATGGGCGGGGCCATCGGTCTTGTTGGCCTATATCATCGCCGGGCTGTTCGTGTTCTTTATTATGCGCTCGATGGGCGAAATGCTGTTTCTGGAGCCGGTAGCGGGCTCTTTTGCCGTTTATGCGCATAAATATATGGGGCCGTATTTCGGTTACCTCACCGCCTGGGGCTATTGGTTTATGTGGATTGCCGTTGGCATCTCCGAAATCACTGCCATTGGGGTCTATGTGCAGTTCTGGTTCCCGGAAATCCCGCAGTGGGTGCCGGCGCTGATCGCCGTGGCGATGGTGGCGCTGGCCAACCTGGCGGCGGTGCGCCTTTACGGCGAGCTGGAGTTCTGGTTTGCCATGATTAAGGTGACCACCATCATTGTGATGATTCTGGTGGGACTGGGAGTGATCTTCTTTGGCTTTGGCAACGGCGGTGAGCCGATCGGCTTTGCCAATCTTACGCAGCACGGCGGCTTCTTTGCCGGCGGCTGGAAGGGCTTCCTGTTCGCGCTGTGTATTGTCGTGGCGTCCTATCAGGGGGTTGAGCTGGTCGGTATTACCGCCGGCGAAGCCAAGAACCCGCAGGTTACGCTGAAACGCGCGATTAACAATATCCTGTGGCGCATCCTGATCTTCTATGTCGGCGCCATCTTTGTCATCGTCACTATCTTCCCATGGAACGGCATCGGCACTACCGGCAGCCCGTTCGTGCTGACCTTCGCCAAGATCGGCATCGTCGCCGCCGCCGGTATCATTAACTTCGTGGTGCTGACTGCGGCGCTGTCCGGCTGCAACAGCGGCATGTACAGCGGTGGCCGCATGTTGTACGCCCTGGCCAAGAACCGCCAACTGCCCGCTTCGTTGACCAAGCTGTCCGCCAGCGGCGTGCCGGTGAACTGCATTGCCGTGACCATCGTCTGCCTGCTGGTCGGCTCCGGGTTGAACTACCTCATTCCGAATCCGCAGCAGGTGTTTGTTTACGTCTACAGCGCCAGCGTGCTGCCTGGCATGGTGCCGTGGTTTGTGGTGCTGATCAGCCAGCTGTATTTCCGTCGCGCTCATAAAGAAGCGATCAAAACCCACAGTTTCAAGTCAGTGATGTTCCCGTATGTGAACTATCTGACCATCGCTTTTCTGGTCTGCGTGCTGATTGGCATGGGAATTAACCCGGATACGCGAATTTCTTTGCTGGTCGGGGCGATTTTCTTAGCGGGTGTTAGCCTGTGTTACTTTGCTTTCGGCATGCACAAGAAACATCATCCGGCTGAAAAGCGGGCATAAATGCAGCAATAACCGGTAAAAAGGGGCTACGGATAGCGCTTTCCTGCGCGGGAGTGAGCAAAGCGTAATCAAACGCAACATTTCTGCGAAAAAGCACTAGACAGGATTGGGTTAAATCCGTAGTATCCCCTCCCGCAACGGCGCTATGCGCCCGTAGCTCAGCTGGATAGAGCGCTGCCCTCCGGAGGCAGAGGTCTCAGGTTCGAATCCTGTCGGGCGCACCATTAAGTTTGTGTGCAAGAGCTGCGGTGGTAGTATTACCGCGTGAAGTTAAGAAGTAATGGTGGCTATAGCTCAGTTGGTAGAGCCCTGGATTGTGATTCCAGTTGTCGTGGGTTCGAGTCCCATTAGCCACCCCACTTCCTAAGAGAAGTGAAGAATTGTAAGCTGTTTTGTGACTGTGCGAAGGTGGCGGAATTGGTAGACGCGCTAGCTTCAGGTGTTAGTGTTCTTACGGACGTGAGGGTTCAAGTCCCTCTCTTCGCACCACACAAAATGTCTGATAAATTTTAATATTTACATAGACATAAGCGATAAAATTCAGTAGTATGTGCAACAAGAAATCGGCGAGTAGCGCAGCTTGGTAGCGCAACTGGTTTGGGACCAGTGGGTCGGAGGTTCGAATCCTCTCTCGCCGACCACTTTCAGAAAAGCCCGTTCAGCAATGAACGGGCTTTTCGCTTTCTGTAATCCGCACTTTTTATTTTCTTTAGCCTTGTCCTTGTCCTTGTCCTTGTCCTTGTCCTTGTCCTTGTCCTTGTCCTTGTCCTTGTCCTTGTCCTTGTCCTTGTCCTTGTCCTTGTCCTTCCTGTCCGCGGGTTTTGGCTCGTCGTTGGGTTTCAGCGACACGAGCATCATGTATTGTCGTCAGGTTGAGACATATAACATGATGATTTTGTTTGATAAAAATTACTTTGGCTTAAGTCGTCGTTCTAAGGCGACATAGTTTACTGCGACAGGCCAAGAGAATGGCGCAGGAGTGCGGACCGCGTTATCGGTGTGAAAATAATTAAATGTTTTGTAATTCAATAGAATAGTTGTTTTTGTGCAAAGTCCGGCGAGCATCTGCCAGAAGTTGGCACGCCTTGTGCAATATCTATTCCGTAGATGCTCATTCCACCTCTTATGTTCGCCTTAGGCTTCATAAACCCTGGGAATGATGCAGAGCCGATTTAGGGTGCCTATTGTCCACCAGAACGATGACAGCGTTGCTTGCAACTGCTGACATCACACTCCGGGCATAACGTTGAGTGAGGCACCGCCCCTGTTGTCCTAGACCTGATTGCTTTTTATACACTTGCCACTGCGGCAAGTGTTTTTTTTGCTTAATACCCATCATATTTGAAGCCACAGCCGCGTTGACTGCGCGCTCTCACCCCAGTCACTTGGTGGACTAAGCTCCTGGGGATTCGTGAGCTTGCCGCCTTGCTGTGACTCCAACTATCTTGGGTATAAGCAACGTTGGATAAAAAAGGCGCGACCAGAGGGCGCGCCTTGAGGACAATGCATTGCCGGCGTTACTCGCCGTTATGCTTCAACGTCAGCATCAGCCCTTCACGTCGCATTTGAGCGGCCTCGTCCGAACGGTGCAGCTTATCCAGCACATCAGCCAGCCAAGCGTAGTCGTAGGCATCCGGACGCTGTTTCAGCGCTTCCCGGAATGCGTCGGCGGCCTGTTGCCATTCACCGTGTTTCATCAACAACTGACCTAGCGTACTGTTCAGCAAGGGTGTAGCGCCATGCTGTTTGACCTGCTGACGCAGCGCTTTTTCCAACTGTTCCGGGTTGCCGGACTTCAGGCGCGGGATCAGCAGCACCAGACGTTCGTCATATTGGCGCTTCAGGCTGTCGAGCACGATTTCCTGCGCCATTTCGTGGTCATTGCATTCGATCAGGTGTTCCACCATCGCGATTTGCAGCGGGACTTCATGACGGGTTTTACGGCTCTGATCTTTCCACCAGCGCTTCAGGCCATCGCTGCCTTCGTCCGCCATCGCCTGATTCATCAGGCCGATGTAAGCCTGCTGTTGCAGCGCTTGCAGCTCAGCTTCGGTGTGCAAATTGATTTTGCCCATCGACGGCAGAATTTCCAGCAGTGAGGCAAAGGCGCCGGTGCGCAGATAAGCCTGCTCTGCCAGACGCAAGACCTCCGGATGACGCGGCGCTTGGTTCAGCAGACGATCGACGCCGTGACGTGCCGCATGGTTTTCCCCCTGCGCCAGTTGAATGCGCACGCGCGTGATATCTACCGGTAACTGATCGGTATCGGCGGCCTCGGCAGCGCGCTCCAGATACTGATTGGTGCGGAAATCATCACCGCGCTGCTGTGCGGCTTCGGCAGCCAGCAGATAGTTCACTACCGGCTGTTCGGCATGGTCGGCATTGCGCGTCAGCAGTTTTTCCACCTGCTTGTAATCCCCTTCAGCCAGTTTGATCAGCGCGGCTTTGGTTTGTTTGCGCGCCCGGCTGCGTTTGCGGCCAAGGAACCAGCCGCGGGTACGGGCACCGGTACGGAAGATGCGGCGCAGGATCCATTCGATCGCCAGCAGCACGACAAAGAGCAGAACTGCCATGATCACCAGGCCGGTGACGCTGGTTTCGACATTGTAGTTATCGGTCTGGATCAGCACATAGCCCTGATGGCCGGCCAGCATCGGCCCGACCACCACGCTTGCGATCAGTACCAGGAACAGAAATAGCACGCGTAACATGGCTTATCCCTCCTGGTGAGCGGCAGGGGACTGGGTCAGCAGATTGCGCACCCGGGTCTGCATCAGTTTTTCCAGCAATGGCTGGCTTTTCAAGTGATCCGGCACGTCCATGGAGATCGACTGCTGGCTCAGGTTATCCAACTCTTCCAGAAAAGCTTTGGTGGCGGGGTCGGTGGTGTCGAAGTAGGCGCGTACCCAGGTGGAGATGGTTTCCAGCGACTGTTTGTACGTCTCATTCTGATGGCGCGGGATAGCTTGCGCAGCCACCAGCAGGCGCGAACGGATATTTTCGCGCAGATAGATGTCCTGATTCGGCGCCAGCAGCGGTTCGGCGCTGGCATCGCGGCGGCGGACGGTAATAAAGTCGGCCATAAAGTTGTGCCAGCTTTTGGCCAGGTTCTGCCGCCATTCGCCAATCGAACTGGAAAGCTCGCTGCTGTCCTGATCCATTGGCGCTTCGTCGCTGTCGTTATCCGCCAGACGCAGGTTGTCGACCTGGTTAGACAGCTGATTGGTCTTGAGAATGATGCCGTCGAAATCGACCTGGGTCAGGGTGGACAGCGTGCTGATATCTTCGGTGATGGCGCGACGAACCTCTAGCAGGCTAGGGTCGTTCATGTCCGCCAGGCTGGCATCGGCGCTTTTCAACAGCGTCGCCGCACTGGTCACGTCCTGATCGCTCCACAGCTTGCGCCCGGCCATTTTCACCAGAAAATCGGCCTGCGCCAGTAGCCAGGTTTTGGCATCGCTGCCGGAGATGGTCGCGACCTTTTCCTGCAGCTCGTTAAGTTGCCGCGCCAGAGTGGCCTGCTCGCGGTCGGCGGCGTCCAGCGTTTTGCCCTGTTGCTGCAACAGGCCTTCCAGCGCGCTTCTTTCCTGCTGCTGGCTCTGTTTCAGCCCGTCAAGCTGTTGCTGCAGAACCTGGTTGGCGGCGATAAGCCGTTGCGCCTGCTGATGTGTGTGGTAGTAGCCGCCCGCACCCAGTGCGATAACCAGCACGATAGCGATCGCGCCGAGCACAGGGCCGGTATTTTTCCCTTTGCGACGGTCAGCGTCTGGCTGCTGGGAGGTCTCAACCGCTGGGGTGGATTCTTCAACCGGGGCGGATGGGGTATTTTGTTCCGTCATAGTGGTACATCCCATAGTCAGGTTTATTGTAGCGCGCGGATCAGCGCGTCATTATCGGCGTTATCAGCTACCCGAATCATGCTCCAGCCCAATTCCTGGGCGAGGGTAGCCAGGCGTTCACTCACTACTATCAGGCGGCAACGCAACAGCCACGAAGAACGATAGTAGTCAGGAACTAAAGTATAGAGCTGTTGTAACATTTCACCGCTGGTGACGACCAGCGTATCAACACCGGCGCGCTGCCAGTGGGCGCTTTGCTCACTGCCATCATAGTGCACCGGGCTGCGTTGATAACATTCATAATAGCTGACGTTGGCGCCACGCTCGCTCAACCGGTCGCCGAGCAACTCGCGCCCGCCGTTGCCGCGCAGGATAAGCGCCTGCTTGCCGTCCAGCTTCTGCAACGCCGGCAGCAGCAACAGCGTTTCGCTGATCTGCTGCTCGCGCGGGTACTCCACCGGCAGGCTGCTGATGCGGTGCATCGCCAACCCGGTTGCGCGGCCAATGGCATAATAGGTCAGGCGCGCCGGCCATGTCAGCCCGGCACGGCCAATGACCGAATTGGCGTAGTTCACCGAATGCTGCGACACGACAAACACCAGATCGCCATCATTGAGTTGCTGCAACGCCTGCGGCAGTTTGGGCAGATCGCGGCCAGGGGCGAAATCGATCAACGGGGCATGATAGGCAACCCGGCCGAGTGCGCGCAGGCGGCTCACCAGTTGTTCTCCAAAAGGAGAAGGGCGGGTTACCAGAATCGTCATGCCGGGGGATTTCCCTGATAAACGTCGTGCAGGATTTCACGTGCGCCACGCGCCAGCAGTTCTTCCGCCAGCTCAACGCCCATTTGTTCGGCCAGGGCCGCCGGGCCGCGACGTTCGCCGCGCACCATCTGGCTGCCGTCCGGTGAGCCGACCAAGGCTCTCAGCCACAGGCTGTCGCCTACCAGTTCGGCATAGCTGCCGATCGGCACCTGACAGCCGCCTTCCAGCCGCGTATTCATCGCCCGTTCAGCGCGCACGCGGATATCGGTTGCGGCGTGATTGAGCGGTGCGAGCAGCGCACGGGTGGCGTCATCGTCGAGGCGGCATTCGATGCCCACCGCGCCCTGACCGACGGCCGGCAGGCACTCTTCGGGGCTCAATGGGCTGCGGATACGTTGCTCCAGCCCCAGACGTTTCAACCCGGCGACCGCCAGAATAATGGCGTCGTAATCACCGTTATCCAGCTTGGCCAGGCGGGTACCGACGTTGCCGCGCAAATCGCGCACGATCAAATCCGGCCGGCGTTCGCGCAACTGGCTCTGACGGCGCAGGCTTGAGGTGCCAACCACGCTGCCCTGCGGCAACTGATCGAACGAGGCGAAACGATTGGAAACAAAGGCGTCGCGTGGATCGTCACGCTCGCAAATGGTCACCAGGCCCAGGCCGGCGGGGAAATCTATCGGGACGTCTTTCATCGAATGGACGGCGATATCGGCGCGGCCTTCCAGCAACGCCAACTCAAGTTCTTTAACAAACAGGCCTTTACCGCCGACTTTCGCCAGCGGCGTATCCAGAATAATGTCGCCCTTTGTGACCATTGGCACCAGTTCAACCTGCAGGCCGGGGTGGCTGGCCATCAGGCGCTGTTGCACATAATGTGCTTGCCAGAGTGCCAGCGGGCTTTGTCGGGTGGCAATTCGAATAATTTTGTCTAACATGCTTGTTACCGTTTTTATAATTCGCCGTTCATCCTACCACTGAGTGCGAAAACTGTCAGTGCAAGAAGCCACAGGCGAAGAAAGGACAACGGAATCAACGGGACGTGTGATGTATTTTGAGGCAGTTGACACTGCGGGTAAATCGTTTAGAGAAGCGCTACAATAATAGTGGAGCGTTACCTCCTTTACGGTCAATCAGCAAGGTGTTAAATTGATCACGTTTCCAACAATAAGTTGCCAAATATTCTTCCAACACTAACGGCGCTTATGGAATACGGGTTTTTTCTAAACACCGGGATAATCAGGCGAGACGTCTTGTACCTCTACATCGAGACACTGAAGCAGAGACTGGATGCGATCAACCAATTACGAGTCGATCGCGCCCTAGCGGCCATGAAGCCCGCGTTTCAACGGGTATACAGTCTGCTGCCTACCTTACTGCACTACCATCACCCACTGATGCCGGGCTATCTGAACGGTAACGTTCCCCACGGCGTTTGCCTCTACACGCCTGATGAAACCCAGCAAGATTACCTCAACGATTTAGAAGACAAATGGGGCAGCCCGTTTGACAAGTTGGCCAGCGGTGAGCTGCCGATTACCGGCGTTTACTCCATGGGCAGCACGTCGTCTATCGGCCAAAGCTGCAGCTCGGATCTCGACATCTGGGTGTGCCATCAGTCCTGGCTGGATAACGAAGAGCGCAGCCGTCTGCAGGAAAAATGCGGCCTGCTGGAAAAATGGTCGGCGTCGATGGGCGTAGAAGTCAGCTTCTTCCTGATCGATGAAAACCGCTTCCGCCATAACGAAAGCGGCAGCCTGGGTGGCGAAAACTGCGGATCCACTCAACATATCCTGCTGCTGGACGAGTTTTACCGCACCGCGGTGCGCCTGGCCGGCAAACGTATTTTGTGGAACATGGTGCCGGGCGAAGAAGAAGCGCATTACGATGAGTATGTGCTGTCGCTGTATTCGCAAGGCGCGTTGACGCCGAACGAATGGCTGGATCTCGGCGGCCTGAGCACGCTGTCGGCGGAAGAATATTTTGGCGCCAGCCTGTGGCAGTTGTACAAAAGCATCGATTCGCCTTACAAGGCCGTGCTGAAGACCTTGCTGCTGGAAGCCTATTCCTGGGAATACCCGAATACCCAACTGCTGGCGATGGACATTAAACACCGTCTGCATGAAGGCGAGATCGTCTGCTTCGGGCTCGACTCTTACTGCATGATGCTCGAACGCGTTACGCATTATCTGAACCAAATCAACGACACCACTCGCCTCGATCTCGTCCGCCGTTGTTTCTATCTGAAAGTCTGCGAAAAACTGTCGCGCGCTAACGCCTGCGTCGGCTGGCGCCGCGAAATCCTTAGCCAGTTGGTCAGCGAATGGGGCTGGGACGAAGAGCGCCTGGCTATCCTGGATAACCGCGCCAACTGGAAGATCGAACGGGTGCGTGAAGCGCACAACGAGCTGCTGGATGCGATGATGCAGAGTTATCGCAACCTGATTCGCTTCGCGCGGCGCAACAACCTCAGCGTCAGCGCCAGCCCGCAGGATATCGGGGTGCTCACCCGCAAGCTGTATGCGGCGTTTGAAGCCCTGCCCGGCAAGGTAACGCTGGTGAATCCGCAGATCTCACCGGACCTGTCGGAAAACGACTTAACCTTTATTCATGTGCCGATTGGCCGCGCCAACCGTACCGGTTGGTATCTGTACAATCAGGCGCCGGCGATGGATTCCATCGTCAGCCACCAACCGCTGGAATATAACCGCTACCTGAACAAGCTGGTGGCCTGGGCCTATTTCAACGGCCTGCTGACGCCGCAGACCCGCCTGCACATCAAGAGCGGCAACTTGTGCGACACGGCCAAACTGCAGGAACTGGTAGCCGACGTATCGCACCACTTCCCGCTGCGGTTGGCGGCACCGACACCGAAAGCCTTGTACAGCCCGTGCGAAATCCGCCATCTGGCGATTATCGTCAATCTGGAAAACGATCCAACCGCCGCCTTCCGCAACCAGGTGGTGCATTTCGATTTCCGCAAGCTCGACGTGTTCAGCTTCGGCCAGCAGCAGCAATGCCTGGTGGGCAGTATCGATCTGCTGTACCGCAACTCATGGAACGAAGTGCGTACCCTGCATTTCAGCGGCGAGCAATCGGTGCTGGAAGCGCTGAAGACCATTCTCGGTAAAATGCATCAGGACGCCGCGCCACCGGAATCGGTAGAAGTGTTCTGCTACAGCCAGCACCTGCGCGGTCTTATCCGTACCCGCATACAGCAACTGGTGTCGGAATGCATAGAGCTGCGTTTGTCCAGCACCCGTCTGGAACCGGGTCGTTTCAAAGCGGTGCGCGTCGCCGGCCAAACCTGGGGCCTGTTCTTTGAGCGCCTGAGCGTATCGGTGCAAAAGCTGGAGAACGCGGTGGAATTCTACGGCGCCATTTCCAACAACAAATTGCACGGCCTGTCGATCAAAGTGGAAACCGATCAGGTGCATTTGCCGCCGGTAGTGGATGGTTTCGCCAGTGAGGGGATCATTCAGTTCTTCTTCGAAGACACGTCGGACGATAAAGGCTTTAACATCTATATTCTGGATGAGTCTAACCGGGTGGAGGTTTACCACCATTGTGAAGGCAGTAAAGAGGAGTTGGTGCGTGACGTGAGCCGTTTCTATTCTTCTTCACACGATCGCTTCACTTACGGTTCCAGCTTTATCAACTTCAACCTGCCGCAGTTCTACCAGATAGTTCAGCTGGATGGTCGTACCCAGGTGATCCCGTTCCGCAGCAATGTCCTGTCGAGCCTGTGCGTTACCCTGGCCGATGGCGCCGCTCAGCCGCTGAAACAACAATTCCAGTTGCATTGATTCCGTAGGGCAGGCCCCACGGAATCAGCGGCTTATCAGGAAAAATGCACGTCTTCGCCGGCCTGTGCGCTGGCCGCTTCGCTGAGCAACGGGTAGAATCCGCGATCGCTGCGATCGCAGAACCAGGCGCCGTCCCGGTAGTTAAAGTGATAGCCGCCGGTTTTGGTTGCCAGCCACACCTGATGCAACGGCTCCTGACGGTTGATCACAATTTTGGTGCCATTTTCGAAACTTAACGTCATTACGCCGCCGTTAGTTTCGTAATCGATGTCCGCATCGCCGTCAAAATCGTCCAGTGTCTCTTCAATATTAAGCATCAGTTGGTCAGCCAACTGGTGAAACTCACTGTCGTTCATAATCAATTCCTATTGCTTTTCATGATCCACCTGCGATTATAGAGATCTTGGACGCATGAATTACAGGCATTAATGCAAATGAAAAAACAACTACGCTATGCGCTGATGGCAGTTCTGCTTGCCGGGCTCTCTGGCTGCGGTCTGAAAGGCCCGCTGTATTTCCCTTCGGACGAACCGGGTACTAAGAAACCCGCCTCTCAGGTTCAAACGGGCGATCAGGTACAGAAAAATCAGCAGGAAACCTCTGTCTCTCAGTAAAAACCGTCGATGAGCGACCAGTAACACCTGATTTGCGGTGGCGGGGCGTCACCGCAAACCCAAGACGGATAGCGCGTCCAGATAGCGGAGTATGATATGCAGTTCTCCAAAATGCACGGTCTGGGCAACGACTTTATGGTGGTCGATGCCGTTACACAGAATGTCTATTTTTCACCTGAACTGATCCGCCGATTGGCCGATCGGCACTTGGGCGTTGGCTTTGACCAGATGCTGGTGGTAGAACCGCCTTACGATCCCGAACTTGATTTCCACTATCGCATTTTCAACGCCGACGGCAGTGAAGTGGCGCAGTGCGGTAACGGCGCCCGCTGTTTCGCCCGCTTTGTGCGGCTGAAAGGGTTGACCAACAAACGCGACATCCGCGTCAGCACCCAAACCGGACGCATGGTGCTCAGCGTCACCGACGACGATCTGGTGTGCGTGAATATGGGCGAACCGAATTTTGACCCTCAGGCTGTGCCGTTTCGCGCCACCAAAGAGGAAAGGACATACATCATGCGTGCGGCGGAACATACGGTGCTGTGCGGCGTGGTGTCGATGGGCAATCCGCATTGTGTTTTACAGGTGGATGATGTAAAAACCGCCAAGGTAGAGCTGCTTGGGCCGGTGCTGGAAGGGCACGAGCGCTTCCCGGAACGGGCCAATATCGGTTTTATGCAAATCGTCAGTCGTGAACATATCAAGCTGCGGGTCTATGAGCGCGGCGCCGGTGAAACGCAAGCCTGCGGCAGCGGCGCTTGTGCGGCAGTGGCAGTGGGGATTCAACAAGAATTGCTGTCAGAAGAGGTGCATGTAGAACTGCCGGGCGGCAGCCTGCATATTCGCTGGAAAGGGCCGGGCAATCCGCTGTTTATGACCGGTCCGGCAACCCATGTATATGACGGATTTATTCATCTATGAAGAGTGTTGAGGACCAGGCTGTCACGGGCATTGAGCTTGATGACGACGCCGTAATGCAGTTTTTGCTGCAAAACCCGGATTTCTTTATTCGCAACGCACGTTTGGTTGAACAGATGCGCGTTCCCCATCCCGTTCGCGGAACCGTGTCGCTGGTCGAGTGGCATCTGGCTCGCCAGCGCAACCATATTGGCCGGCTCGAAGAAGAGATCACCCTCTTGATGGAGCAGGCCAGCGCCAATGAAACGCTGTTTGCCAGCTTGCTGCATCTGCAGGCCAATCTGGCTACCGCCAGCAGTCTGCAAGACATGCTCAACCGCCTGCAACGCTGGGCGCGTGGTTTCGGTTTGGCCGGCGCCAACATCCGCCTGTTTTCCGAAAGCTGGAAAATCGGCGCGCCTTCCGACTTCACCCATCTCGCCTTGACGCGGTCGTCATTTGAGCCGCTGCGCATTCAGCGCCTGGGTGACCAACAGCATTACCTCGGTAGCCTGAATGGCCCCGAGCTGTTGCTGCTGTTGCCGCAGGCCAAGCTGGTTGGCTCGGTCGCGTTGTCGATGTTGGGCGAAGACGGCGAACTGGGCATGGTGATTTTCAGCAGCCGCGATACGCAACACTATCAGCAGGGCATGGGTACCGTGATGCTCAATCAGCTGGCGCGCATGCTGCCTGAACTGCTGGAACGCTGGATAGAACGAGCATGACCCCGGTAGCGGCCAGCCTGCAACAGCCGGTGGACGCTTTCCTGCGCTATCTGAAGGTTGAGCGTCAGCTCAGCCCGCTCACTCAGCTCAGCTATTCTCGCCAACTGCAGGCGCTGATGGCGCTGGCGCAGGAGATGGGCGTGACCGAATGGCCGGCGCTGGACGCCGCCAAAGTCCGCATGCTGGCGGCACGCAGTAAACGTGCGGGCCTGCAGTCTTCCAGCCTTGCGCTGCGCTTGTCGGCGTTGCGCAGTTTTCTCGACTGGCAGGTTAGCCAGGGCGCGTTGATCGCCAATCCCGCCAAAGGTATCCGAACGCCACGCAGCGGTTGTCATCTGCCGAAAAATATCGATGTCGATGAAATAAACCAGCTGTTGAATATCGATCTCAACGATCCGCTGGCGGTGCGCGATCGCGCCATGCTGGAGGTGATGTACGGCGCCGGGTTGCGTCTGTCGGAGCTGGTGGGGCTGGATTGTCGCCATGTCGATCTGGCCGCCGGTGATATCTGGGTGCTGGGCAAGGGCAGCAAAGAACGCAAACTGCCGATTGGCCGCACCGCCGTTACCTGGCTGGAGCACTGGTTGGCGATGCGTGACCTGTTCGGCCCGGCAGACGACGCGATGTTCCTGTCCAATCAGGGAAAACGCATCTCGACCCGCAACGTGCAAAAGCGTTTTGCCGAGTGGGGCGTCAAGCAGGGCGTCAACAGCCATATTCATCCGCACAAGCTGCGCCACTCGTTTGCGACCCATATGCTGGAGTCGAGCGGCGATCTGCGTGCTGTGCAGGAACTGCTCGGCCACGCCAATCTCACCACCACCCAAATCTATACCCACCTCGACTTTCAACATCTGGCGAACGTGTACGATGCTGCGCATCCGCGCGCCAAACGGGGGAAATCCTGATGCATTTTTATCGTCCGCTGCGCCCGCTGGCGGCGCTGACCTTCGATCTGGACGACACGCTGTACGACAACCGCCCGGTGATCAGGCAGACCGAACTGCAGTCGGTTGCCTTTCTGCAAAATTATCATCCGGGATTGAATCACTTTCAGTCGGCGGATTTTCACCGCCTGCGCCAGGAGCTGCGCGAGCAGGATCCGGAGATTTATCATGACGTCACCCAGTGGCGCTGGCGTGCCATTCATCTGGCGCTGAGCCGTCAGGGGTTGCGGGATGCCGAGGCTGCCCTCGGCGCCGACGCGGCAATGCAGAACTTTGCGCTGTGGCGCAGCCGCATCGAGGTACCGGAGGCGACTCACGCCACGTTGAAAGCGCTGGGGGAGCGTTTCCCGCTGGTGGCGATCACCAATGGCAATGCCGATCCGGCGCTGTGCGGGTTGGACGGTTACTTCCAGTTTGTGCTGCGTTCCGGGCCGGATGGCCGCGCCAAACCCTATCAGGACATGTACCGGTTGGCCGCGGAACGGTTAGGGGTCCCCGCCGAACGCATTCTGCACGTTGGCGATGATTTGACCACCGACGTCGCCGGGGCGCTGCGCTCAGGCCTGCAGGCCTGCTGGATCAACGACCGCCAACGCAACCTGATGCAGGTCGCGGACAGCCGCCTGCTGCCACATATTGAGATTTCGCAGTTGGCATCGCTGACAGCATTGTTATAATCCCTGCCAGAACTCTGTATAAATTCCCAGTGGAAAACGCGTCCCAGGCGCGTTTTCCCTTACCAATTAATGGTGCCTATGGACGTTTCCGATCTGCTCGACAGCCTGAATGAAAAACAACGCGAAGCCGTGGCGGCGCCACGCTGCAACCTGTTGGTGTTGGCCGGCGCGGGCAGCGGTAAAACCCGGGTGCTGGTGCATCGCATCGCCTGGTTGCTGTCGGTAGAGAACTGTTCGCCGTATTCGATTATGGCGGTGACGTTCACCAACAAGGCGGCGGCGGAAATGCGCCATCGTATCGAACACCTGATTGGCACCAGCCAGGGCGGCATGTGGATAGGTACTTTCCACGGCCTGGCTCACCGGCTGTTGCGCGCTCACCATATGGACGCCAACCTGCCGCAGGATTTCCAAATCCTCGACAGCGACGACCAGTTTCGCCTGCTGAAGCGCATCGTTAAGGCGCTGAATATCGACGAAAAACAATGGCCGCCGCGTCAGGCGATGTGGTACATCAACGGCAAAAAAGACGAGGGCCTGCGCCCGCAGCACGTTGAAACCTATAACAACCCGGTGGAAGCGACCTGGTTGCGTATCTATCAGGCCTATCAGGAAGCTTGCGACCGCGCCGGGCTGGTGGATTTTGCCGAGCTGCTGCTGCGCGCCCACGAGCTGTGGCTGAACAAGCCGCATATCCTCAATCACTACCGCGAGCGCTTCACCAACGTATTGGTGGACGAGTTCCAGGATACCAACAGCATTCAGTACGCCTGGATCCGCCTGCTGTCCGGCAATAACAGCAACGTGATGATCGTCGGCGACGATGACCAGTCAATTTACGGCTGGCGCGGCGCTCAGGTGGAAAACATCCAGCGTTTCCTGAAGGATTTCCCCGGCGCGCAAACCGTGCGCCTGGAACAGAACTACCGTTCGACCAGCAATATTCTGAAGGCCGCCAATACCCTGATCGCCAACAACGGCGGGCGCATGGGTAAAAACCTGTGGACCGAGGGGGCCGAAGGCGAACCCATCTCCATCTATTGCGCGTTCAACGAGCTCGACGAGTCGCGCTTTGTCGTCGGCCGCATCAAAACCTGGCAGGAAAACGGCGGTGCGCTGAATGACTGCGCGATACTCTACCGCAGCAATGCCCAGTCGCGCGTGCTGGAAGAGGCGCTGTTGCAAACCGCCATGCCGTACCGCATTTATGGCAGGCAGCGCTTCTTCGAACGTCAGGAAATCAAGGATGCGCTGGCCTATTTGCGGCTGATCGCCAACCGTAACGACGACGCGGCGTTTGAGCGCGTGGTGAATACCCCGACGCGCGGCATTGGCGACCGAACGCTGGACGAAGTGCGCCGCACGGCGCGCGATCGCCAACTGACGCTGTGGCAGGCTACCCGTGCGCTGTTGCAGGACAAAGTGCTGGCCGGGCGTGCGGCGTCTGCGCTGCAACGTTTTACCGAATTGGTGGATTCCCTGGCGCACGAAACCGCAGATATGCCGCTGCATGTGCAGACCGACCGGGTGATCCGCGACTCGGGGCTGTTCATCATGTATGAGCAGGAAAAGGGTGAAAAAGGTCAGGCGCGTATCGAAAACCTTGAGGAACTGGTGACGGCAACGCGGCAGTACAGCTATCAGGATGAAGATCAGGATCTGATGCCGCTGCAGGCGTTTTTGTCACATGCCGCGCTGGAAGCGGGCGAGGGGCAGGCCGATGCCTATCAGGATGCGGTGCAACTGATGACCCTGCACTCCGCCAAGGGGCTGGAGTTTCCGCTGGTGTTTATCGTCGGTATGGAAGAGGGGATGTTCCCGAGCCAGATGTCGCTGGACGAAGGCGGACGGCTGGAAGAAGAGCGCCGGCTGGCCTACGTTGGCCTGACGCGCGCCATGCAGAAATTGACGCTGACCTATGCCGAAACGCGCCGTTTGTACGGCAAAGAGGTTTATCACCGGCCTTCGCGTTTTATCGGCGAACTGCCGGAAGACTGTGTGGAAGAAGTGCGGCTGCGTGCCAGCGTATCGCGGCCGGTGAATCATCGCCGGATGGGCACGCCGATCAGCGAAAACGACACTGGCTACAAGCTTGGCCAGCGGGTGCGCCATCCCAAGTTTGGCGAGGGTACCATCGTCAATTTGGAAGGCAGCGGCGAACACAGCCGGTTGCAAATTGCGTTTCCGGGCGAAGGCATCAAGTGGCTGGTGGCGGCTTACGCCCGGCTGGAGACGGTATAAGGCAGGCGAGTTGCAGGGGAAAGTCCCCTGTAATCAGCCAAATCAGTGAGCGTAACTGTCGCCGATTTGTGCGGTCGCATACCAACGCATCACCGCTTCGGTGCCCTCACCGCCTTCCGCCGGCGCCCATGACATGCAGTCTTCTTCCGCCAGCGGCTGATACGGCCCTTGTTTCACTTCAAACACCACGCCGCTCGCATCGACCGACAGCACCGCATGCCAGGTAAACGCCGGCATCTCCAGCACTTTGGTTTCTTCGCCGAGCAGCGTGCGTTGGGTGACGACGCCGTCATCGTTGAACTGCAACACGACAAAACGGCCGCGCAGCGGCGTCAGCAGCTCCCAGGTTTGCGGATGGCGGTGCGGACGGATATAGGTGCCCGGCTCCATGGCAATCGCCAGGCGCTGTACCGGATCGCTTAACTCTTCGTGTAACGTACGGTGCGCGCGCAGGCGCGCCACTTTGGCAGCCTGTTCGCTCATCGCGGTCAGGTCGTGGGCGGTAATCTGTTTCATCGGCTAAGTCCGCAGGTTTATAGTGGCCTAATCTTAGCAACTTTCCCTGATGTGGTGAGAGATCGCCGCAGACTTTTTCTGCACGCTTTACTTCGGGTTAAGCGCGCTTTTGGTCATTTGTCATGGTGATGAGTTGTTGCGCAATTATCCTGTCTAACGTGTTGACAGGCTTTTTCTTCTCGGCGTAACATGCGCGCACGATTATCAATGAGGACATACGCCTTGGACACACCCAGTAGATACTGGCTCACTGACCTGGACAACAACAGGTACAACTTCTAAGGCTATCCCATTGAGCTGATGGCCTTCGTGGTTGTCGGCGACCTCGCAAAGCGTCGCTACGAGTCAGATCCTTCATGGTCTGAAACAAGCTGGTGATGCAACACCCCTCTGTTTCTGTGCTTCCACGCGTTGTCTGCACCTGTCACCGATAGGGAGTTTTGGCACATGCTAAGCGCGTTTAAATTAGATAACAGTCGCCTGTCCCGTCTGGAGTTGGATGACTCGGATGATCTCACCTCGTCACTGTGGGTTGATCTGGTTGAGCCGGAAGAGGGCGAGCGTGAGCGCGTGCAAAACGAGCTGGGCCAAAGCCTGGCGACACGCCCGGAGCTGGACGACATCGAAGCCTCCGCGCGTTTCTTCGAAGACGAAGATGGCCTGCATATTCACTCCTTCTTCTATTTTGAAGATGCGGAAGATCACGCCGGCAACTCGACCGTGGCCTTCACCATTCGCGACGGCCGGTTGTATACCCTGCGTGAACGCGAACTGCCGGCGTTTCGTTTGTACCGCATGCGCGCCCGCAATCTGACGATGGTCGACGGCAATGCCTATGAGCTGTTGCTGGATCTGTTCGAAACCAAGATTGAGCAGTTGGCGGACGAGATCGAAAATATCTATAGCGATCTGGAAAAGCTCAGCCGGGTGATCATGGAAGGCCATCAGGGCGACGAATACGATGAAGCGCTGTCAACCTTGGCGGAACTGGAAGATATCGGCTGGAAAGTGCGCCTGTGTCTGATGGATACCCAACGCGCGCTTAACTTCCTGGTGCGCAAGGCGCGCCTGCCGACCGGCCAGTTGGAACAGGCGCGTGAAGTGCTGCGCGACATCGAATCCCTGTTGCCGCATAACGAATCGCTGTTTCAGAAGGTGAACTTCCTGATGCAAGCGGCGATGGGCTTTATCAATATCGAGCAGAACCGCATCATCAAGATTTTCTCGGTGGTCTCGGTGGTGTTCCTGCCGCCGACGCTGGTGGCTTCCAGCTACGGGATGAACTTTGAGTTCATGCCGGAGCTGAAGTGGTCGTTCGGTTATCCGGGTGCCATCAGCCTGATGATCCTCGCGGGGCTGGCTCCTTACCTGTACTTCAAGCGCAAGAACTGGCTGTAAGCCGGCGGGCGACCCGGTCGTCCGTTATTTCTGCGTTACCTCAACGCTTAGCCTGCTAAATAGGGGTACAATGACGCCTCGTCTCATCTGCCCGTAAGGCGTGAGTTTGATGGAGAAGTTGCCCCGCTGGTCTCAATGGCTGCTCCTGCTGCTGGCTTCGCTGGCGCTGGGGTTTGGCCTGCAAACATTTCATATTCCCGCGGCGCTGTTGCTGGGGCCGATGATCGTCGGCGTGGCGATGGGGCTGTTGGGTGCCACGGTGCGCATTCCCACGCGCCTGTTTATCGTCGCCCAAGCGGTGCTGGGCTGCATGATCGCGCAAAGTCTTTCCCCCGCTATCCTCACGCCGTTACTCGACGACTGGCCACTGGTGCTGCTGGTACTCTTTGCCACGCTGGCGGCCAGCGGCGTTTCCGGCTGGTGTCTGGTGCGTTTCAGCGGGCTGCCGGGGCCGACCGGTGCCTGGGGTTCATCGCCCGGCGGCGCTTCGGCGATGGTGGCGATGGCGGGAGATTTCGGTGCAGATGTCCGGTTAGTGGCATTCATGCAGTACCTGCGGGTGTTGTTTGTCGCCACGGCGGCGGCCATGGTGGCGCGGATTGGGCTGGGGGATGAGGCGGGCCACGGCAGCGCCGCGCTGGAATGGTTCCCCCCGCTGGATTGGCGTTTTCTCGCGACGCTGGGTATCGCCGTTGCCGGCGCCTGGCTGGGCCCCCGGCTGCGGATCCCTTCCGGTGCGTTGCTTTTACCGATGATTATCGGCGCCGCGCTGCACTCCAGCGGCGCGATGGCGTTGCAGGTGCCGGAATGGTTGCTGGCGCTGGCTTATACCCTGATTGGCTGGAGCGTAGGGTTACGTTTTACCCGGCCGATATTTTTGCTGGCGTTGCGTACCTTGCCGCAGATGGTGGCGTCGATAGCGGCGCTAATGCTGTTTTGCGGGCTGCTGGCGTGGATGCTGACCCGCTTCCTGCCGGTGGATCTGATGACCGCCTATCTGGCGACCAGCCCGGGCGGGCTGGACACCGTGGCGATCATTGCGGCGGGCAGCCGGGTGGATATGTCCTTTGTGATGGCGATGCAGACGCTGCGGTTGTTCACCATTTTGCTGACCGGCCCGGCGATGGCCCGCTTCATTTCCAATCGGGCCTCGCCTGCGTCAACGTAATTTGCGTTGAGTGTAAAGCGCGTCGAGGATAAACAGCAGCAGCGCCGCCCAGATAAAGCCGAAGGTCACCAGTTTATCCTGGCCGATGGTCTCTCCGTAAAAAGTGACGGCCAGCAGGAACATCAGCGTCGGGCCGAGGTACTGGAAAAAGCCGAGTGTCGACAGGCGCAGGCGGGTCGCCGCGGCGGTAAAGAACAGCAGCGGTATGGTGGTGACGACGCCGGCGGCGACCAGCAGCAGGTTCAGCGACCACGGGTTGGCGCTCAGATGGCTGGTCGGGCTGTCGGCGAACAGGAACAGGTACGCCGCTGCTACCGGCAATAACCACAGGGTTTCAATCAGCATGCCGGTCTGCGCGTCGATGGCGATCTTCTTGCGCAGCAAGCCGTAGAAGGCAAAGCTGAACGCCAGCCCCAGGCCGATCATCGGCAGCGAGCCGAATTGCCATAGCTGAATCAACACGCCGGCAAACGCCAACACCACCGCCAACCACTGCATGCGGCGGAAACGCTCGCCCAGGAACAGCATCCCCAACAGCACGTTAACCAGCGGATTAATGAAATAGCCCAGGCTGGCCTCCAGCATGTGGTGGTTATTCACCGCCCAGATAAACAACAGCCAGTTGCCGCCGATCAACACTGCGGTCACCGCCAGCAACAGCAGCCGTTTGCGGTTGCTGCAGGTGGCGCGAACCTGCGGCCAGTTGCGGCCCAGCGTGATCAGCGCCAGCATAAAGAAGAAAGACCAAATGACCCGATGAGTGAGGATCTCATCGGCGGGCACCTGTTGAATCAGTTTGAAATAGGCCGGGGCGATGCCCCAAATAAAATAGGCGGCCAGAGCAAAGAAGATGCCCTGCCGCGTTTGCTGTGCGTCCATGACGATACTCGGATGGGTAAAACGGAGATGCGGTGAGTGTACTTAAGACGCTCACCGCACACAATCACCCGACCAGGTAGGTGGCGGTGGCGCTGGCGATATGCAGGCCATCGTGGTTATGCAGTTCGACGCGGGCGACCGCCACTTTGTTGCCGCTGCGCAAGACGCTGGCGGAGGCGACGAAATGCTCGCCGCGGCCGGGGCGCAGGTAGTCAACGCGCAGATCTATGGTTCCCATGCGCGACAGGCGCGAGGCCACTTCCTCTTCGATCAGCGGGTCCAGACGCATCAGCACGCTGCCGGCGCAGGCCAAGCCGGCGGCAACGTCCAGCACTGAAGCGATCACGCCGCCGTGCAGGATCTTCTGGGCGGCGTTGCCCACCAGTTTGGGCTGATTGGTGAAGCTCAGTTCAACGTAGTCATCTTCAAAACGGCGCAGTTCAAGGCCCAGTTCGCGGTTAAACGGCATGTGATAAACAAAGATTTCGCCGATTTTCTGGCGTGCAGCATCGAGTGTCAGTGGTGTAGTGGACATAAATACCCGTTCTTTATTCAATAGAGTGAGGAGGTTATTAACTGGTCAGTCCAGGTTAATCGTTTGTTGATTTTATGCCTATATTTTGTTGCTTGCCAGACTAATCCAATAAATGCACACCGCACTGCTGCAAAACCGCCTTTGTGTGTAAAATGGCCTGTTTTTATTTCAGAGTTTGTCATTTTTGTTGGAGTGGGGAACGTTATGCGCATTTTGTCAGGGATCGTTTTGGCCATGTTGGCGGCACCATTGCTGGTGCAGGCGGAAGAGGCCAAAGAGCAGCAAATTCATGATAAACCCGCGGTGCGCGGCAGCATTATCGCCAACATGCTGCAGGATCACGACAACCCGTTTACGCTATACCCGTACGACACCAACTATGTGTTGTACACCGATACCAGCAATATCAACAAAGAAGCCATCAAGACCTACAACTGGGCCGAGAAGGCGCGCAAGGATGAAGTGAAATACCAGCTCAGCCTGGCCTTCCCGCTGTGGCGCGGCATTCTGGGCGACAACTCGGTGCTCGGCGCCTCTTATACTCAGCGTTCCTGGTGGCAGCTTTCCAACCACGGGGAATCGTCGCCGTTTCGCGAAACCAACTACGAGCCGCAGGTATTCCTCGGCTGGGCGACGGATTACCGCTTTGCCGGCTGGACGCTGCGCGACGTTGAAGTGGGCCTCAACCACCAGTCCAATGGGCGTTCGGATCCAACCTCCCGCAGCTGGAATCGCGGTTACGCGCGTTTTATGGCGCAGAACGGCAACTGGCAGGTGGATCTGAAACCCTGGTTCCGCTTCTCGGAAAGCGACAGCAGCGATGACAACCCGGATATCACCAAATACATGGGGTATTACCGTCTGAAAGTCGGTTACGCCTGGGGCGACAGCGTGTTCAGCGTCGACAGCCATTACAACTGGAACAGCGGCTACGGCGGCGCGGAACTGGGTTGGAGCTACCCGATCTCCAAACACGTGCGTTTCTACACTCAGGTGTTCAGCGGCTACGGCGAATCGCTGATTGATTACAACTTCCGGCAGACACGGGTTGGCGTTGGTGTCATGCTTAACGATATTATGTAATACGGCCGTCATGATGGCGGCGCAATGCAGCAAAAAGTGGGGAAGTGTGTGTCAACCGCAGCAGTGATAAACAAAGAGTTGCTGGCAGAGCAGGTATTGCGCGATACCTTTGGCTACCAGCAATTCCGACCGGGTCAACAAACGATTATCAACGCGGCGATCGGCGGGCTGGATTGTCTGGTGGTCATGCCGACCGGCGGCGGTAAATCCTTGTGCTATCAAATCCCGGCGCTGGTGATGGATGGCCTGACGTTAGTGGTTTCCCCGTTGATCTCGCTGATGAAAGATCAGGTCGATCAACTGCTGGCCTACGGCGTTTCCGCCGCCTGCTATAACTCGACGCAGACACGCGAGCAGCAGCTGGAGGTTATGGCGGGTTGCCGCAGCGGGCAGATCAAAATGCTGTACATCGCCCCCGAGCGGCTGATGATGGACAGCTTCCTCGATCTGCTCGATCACTGTCCGCCGGCGCTATTGGCGGTGGACGAGGCGCACTGCATTTCGCAGTGGGGCCATGATTTCCGTCCTGAATACCGCGCGTTGGGTCAGTTGAAGCAGCGCTTCCCGACGATGCCGGTGATTGCCCTGACCGCTACCGCCGACGAGTCTACCCGTGGCGACATCGTGCGCCTGTTGGCGCTGCACGATCCGCTGGTGCAGATCAGCAGCTTCGACCGCCCAAACATTCGCTATACGCTGGTGGAGAAGTTCAAACCGCTCGATCAGCTGTGGCGCTTCGTGCAGGACCAACGCGGCAAGAGCGGTATCATTTACTGCAACAGCCGCGCCAAGGTGGAAGACACCACCGCGCGTTTGCAGAGCCGCGGGCTGAGCGTGGGCGCCTATCATGCCGGGCTGGACAACGATCGCCGCGCGCAGGTGCAGGAAGCGTTCCAGCGTGACGATTTACAGGTGGTGGTAGCCACCGTCGCCTTCGGCATGGGCATCAACAAACCCAACGTGCGTTTCGTGGTGCACTTTGATATCCCGCGCAATATCGAGTCCTACTATCAGGAAACCGGCCGCGCCGGGCGTGACGGCTTGCCGGCCGAAGCGATCCTGTTGTATGACCCGGCCGACATGGCCTGGTTGCGCCGTTGCCTGGAAGAGAAACCGGCCGGGCAGCAGTTGGATATCGAGCGCCACAAGCTGAATGCCATGGGGGCTTTCGCCGAAGCGCAAACCTGCCGTCGTTTGGTGTTGCTCAACTACTTTGGCGAGGGCAAGCAGCAAAATTGCGGTAACTGCGATATCTGCCTCGATCCCCCCAAGCGCTATGACGGGCTGGAAGACGCACGCAAGGCGCTGTCCTGCGTATATCGCGTCGGCCAGCGGTTTGGCCTGGGTTACATTGTCGAAGTGCTGCGCGGTTCCAATAACCAGCGCATCCGCGAATACGGGCACGACAAGCTGCCGGTGTACGGCATAGGTCGCGAGCAAACGACCGAGCACTGGACCAGCGTACTGCGTCAACTGATCCACCTGGGGTTTATTACCCAGAACATCGCCATGCATTCGGCGCTGCAATTGACCGAGGCCGCGCGCCCGGTACTGCGTGGTGAGCTGGAGCTGCAACTGGCGGTGCCGCGCATTCAAAGCCTGAAGTCGCGTGGCAGCGCCAATCAGAAATCCTACGGCGGCAATTACGATCGCAAGCTGTTTGCCAAACTGCGCAAGCTGCGTAAATCGATTGCCGACGAAGAAAATATCCCGCCTTACGTGGTATTTAACGATGCCACGCTGTTGGAAATGGCGGAGCAAATGCCGATCAAGGCCGGCGACCTGCTTAGCGTTAACGGCGTTGGCCAGCGCAAACTGGAGCGCTTCGGCGCCCCGTTTATGGCGATGATCCGCGATCACCTCGATAATGACGAAGAATAAGGGCAATAAATCATGTTGATGCTGTTTCTGACCGTGGCGCTGGTGCACTTGATCGCGCTGATGAGCCCGGGGCCGGACTTCTTTTTTGTTTCGCAAACCGCCGCCAGCCGTTCGCGCCGCGAGGCGATGATGGGCGTAGTGGGCATTTCACTGGGTATCGTGGTGTGGGCGGGGGTTGCGCTGATGGGCCTGCACCTGATCTTGCAGAAAATGGCCTGGCTGCACCAGATCATCATGGTCGGCGGTGGGATTTACTTATGCTGGATGGGCTGGCAACTGCTGCGTTCCGCACGCTCCCAGAACGCCCAATCGGTGCCGGCGGACGAAGTGAAAGTGGCGTTGCCAAAGGCCGGACGCAGCTTTATCCGCGGTTTCCTGACCAACCTTTCAAACCCGAAAGCGGTTATCTATTTCGGCAGCGTGTTCTCGCTGTTTGTCGGTGACGACGTGGGCGCCGGCGCGCGCTGGGGCTTGTTCCTGCTGATTATCGCCGAGACCTTTGTCTGGTTCAGCCTGGTGGCGGTAGTGTTTGCGTTGCCGGCAATGCGCCGCGGCTATCAGCGTTTGGCGAAATGGATCGACGGGCTGGCAGGCGTGCTGTTCACCGGTTTCGGGTTGCACCTGATCTTTACCCGTTAATCGCAGGAAGATATCGCGAGGGCCGAACAGTGATGTTCGGCCCTTTTGCATTATGCTTTTCTGGCCGTAGCCAATAACCCGGCCACCAGAATAAACAGCGAACCGAAGATGCGGTTCAGCAACTGCATTTGGCGCGGCGTCTTCAGCCAGCCGGCAATGCGGGTCGCCAGTGTTGCGTAGCCAATCATCACCACAATATCCACCGCCACGGTGGTCACGCCGAGTATCAGATACTGCTCGGTCTGCGGCTGGTTAGGTAAAATAAACTGCGGGAACAGCGCGGCCAGAAACACGATGCTCTTCGGGTTGGTCAGATTCACCAGGACGGCACGGCGGAACAAACGGCGGCGCGGCATGGTACCCGCCAGCGTATGCAGATCCAACGAACCGGCGGCGCGCCACTGTTGGATACCGAGCCACACCAGATAGGCGGCGCCGAGCCATTTCAGCAATTCAAACGCCATCAGCGACTGTGAGACCAACGCACCCAGGCCAATGCCCACCAGCACGATATGCAGACTCAACCCGACCTGCAGGCCGGCGATCGATGCCGCCGCGCCGCGATACCCGTGGCTGATACCGGTGCTCATGGTGTTGATTGCGCCTGAGCCGGGTGAGAGGCTGAGGATAAGGGTTGTCAGCAGATAGGTTAACCACCAGTCCAAGGTCATCGTAAGGCTCCCTGAAAGTACCAATTTGTGCCAAAATGGCTATACCCGTCGTCTTCCAAGCTGCAGCGTTGTTACCTGCACTCGTGCACCCCAGTCACTTACCGGAGTAAGCTCCTGGGGATGAACGAGCTGGGCGCCTAGCTGCAACTTGAAACCCATAGGGTATAGTAATATTTATCACATTTTTATAGGCACATCCCCCGCTAAAAGGCATGTAATGACGTCGTTCACTCAAAGCACCGATGACTGGTTAATGCGTGAAACGCAGTTCGCTGCTTTCGCCACCGGCCCGCTGCTGGATTTTTGGCGGCTGCGGGAAGAGGGCGAGTTCAGTGGCGTGGGCGGCGTGCCGATCCGCTTCGTGCGTTTTAGCTCATCGCGCCATCAGCGGGTGGTGGTGATAAGCCCCGGGCGCATCGAAAGTTACGTTAAATATCCAGAAGTTGCCTACGATCTATTCCATTGCGGTTTTGATGTGATGATTCTCGATCATCGCGGGCAAGGCCGTTCTGGCCGTTTGCTGGCTGATACGCACCGCGGTCATGTGGTAAACTTTGCCGATTATATTGACGATTTCGCCCAGTTTTATCAGCAGCAAGTGGCACCGCGCGGCTACCGACACCACTTTGCGCTGTCGCATTCGATGGGCGGCGCGATACTGGCGCAGTTTCTGGCGCGTCAGCCGCAGGCGTTTGATGCCGCCGCGTTTTGCGCGCCGATGTTCGGCATTCATCTGCCGATGCCGGGCTGGATGGCGGACCGCATCCTTAACTGGGTGGAGAAACACCCGGCGGTGCGCGATTACTATGCGATAGGCACCGGCCAGTGGCGGCCGCTGCCCTACGTGGTCAACGTATTGACCCACAGCCGTGAACGCTATCGCCGCTGTTTGCGTTATTACGCCGATTATCCCGAGTTGCAGGTGGGGGGCCCTACCTATCACTGGGTAAGAGAAAGCATTCAGGCCGGGCGGCAGATTGTCGCGCAGGCGGCTAAAATCACCACACCGCTATTATTATTGCAGGCCGGTGAGGAACGGGTGGTCGACAACCGTTCCCAGCAGGCTTTTTGTCAGGCACTGTCAGACGCGGGGCACCCTTGCGAAGGGGGGAAACCGCGGGTTATCCAAGGCGCACGCCATGAGATCCTGTTCGAGCGGGACGCGATGCGCGCCGAAGCATTGAACGCAATCCTGCGTTTCTTTGCTCAACACTTAGGTGGCGCCCCTGCCGCCGACCACTCCATCAGAGGTTAGAACATATCCTTATGTATCACGTCGTCGCTTCCGATTTAGATGGCACGCTGCTATCACCTGACCACACCCTGTCGCCTTATGCCAAAGAGACGTTGAAGCTGTTGACCCAGCGTGACGTGCACTTTGTGTTTGCCACTGGCCGACATCACATCGACGTTTCGCAGATCCGCGATAACCTCGATATCAGCGCCTTTATGATCACCTCCAACGGCGCCCGCGTGCATAACACCGCCGGCGAGCTGATTTTCAGCCACAACCTGGCAGAAGACATTGCCCGCGATCTCTACGGCATGCTGCATGACGATGCGGACATCACCACCAACGTTTATCGCAACGACGACTGGTTCATCAACCGGGAAAGCCCGGAGCAGGAAGAGTTCTTCCGGGAATCGATCTTCCAGTATCAGCTGTTTGAGCCGGGCCTGTTGGAAACCGACGGCGTGTGCAAGGTGTACTTCACCTGTGACGACCATGAAAAGCTGCTGCCGCTGGAAGATGCCATCAATGCGCGCTGGGGCGATCGGGTTAACGTCAGCTTCTCGTTCCCGACTTGTCTGGAAGTGATGGCGGGCGGCGTATCCAAAGGCCATGCGCTGGAAGAAGTGGCCAAAATCATCGGCTATTCGCTGAAAGAGTGCATCGCCTTCGGTGACGGCATGAATGACCTGGAAATGCTGGCGATGGCCGGCAAGGGCTGCATTATGCGCGACGCGCACCAGCGCCTGAAAGACAAGCTGCCGGAGCTGGAAGTGATTGGTTCCAATGCCGACGACGCAGTGCCGCATTACCTGCGCAAGATGTTCCTGGGTTGATATGAGCAGGATACCTTCAGACGGCTGACAAAGTCCGTTATTAGGGAGAGCGTGCCGAAGGGGTCGTAGCGGCTTGCCCGCCGACCAATTTGCCTGGAGCAAATTGGAACGACTTCATGTCGGCCCGCAGGGTGGGACACAGGGATGTGTCCCATAATGGCCCCTTGGTGCGCTAGGCCCGGGTATCTCGGGTTTAAAGACAACTTTGTCATCAAATTCAGGGCGCCTTGTGGCGCCCTTGTCCGGGTTACTTGTGCTGGCCCTGCTTTTGCAGGAACTGCACGCCCTTGTCGGGGAAGTCGGTGAACACGCCGTCAACGCCCGCCTGGTTGTAAATCACGTCATACAGCTGATTCACGTCGGTCACGTAGTTTGGCAGCGCATCGGCGCGGATGGTGAACGGATGCACCGCCAGCTTGTTGGCATGGGCTTCTTTCACCATATCGGTCAGCACCACGTGGCCTGGTTTGGATTTCTCCGCTTCCACCAGCATGTGGTAGTCCGGGCCGATACCGTCGGCGTACTGGGCAATCTGCTTCATCGCGCCCGGCTTGAACATCCAGTCATAGTCGTATTCCACCCATTTGCCGTCGGCTTTCTGCTCATAGGTTTCCTGCCACTTGTTGTAGGCGATCAGTTGGATCAGCTTCAGATCCATGCCCATCTTCGGTTCCAGCTCGGTTTTAATCCGTTTCAGTTCATTGGCGTCGAAGCATTGCAGATAAACGTTGTCACCCTTGCCGGTATAACCATACTGCTTCAACACCGCCAGCACTTTGCTGGAGATATCCTTGCCTTCCTGCTTGTGGAACCACGGCGCCTTGATTTCCGGGTAAATACCGATGTTTTTGCCGGTCGAATGGTTCAGCCCCTGCACAAACTCGATCTCTTCCTGGAAGGTATGAACGCGGAAGTCCGATTTGCCCATCGGGAAGCGGCCAGGGTAGCCCTGTACCTTTTTGCCGTTTTCGATCTCAAAGCCTTCCGTGAACTTCAGCGATTTGATTTCCGCCAGGGTAAAGTCGATGGCGTAATAACGGCCGTCTTTGCGTGCCCGGCTCGGGAAGCGTTCGGCCACATCGGTGACGCGATCGAGGTAATGGTCATGCAGCACCACCAGCTCGTTGTCCTTGGTCATCACCAGATCCTGCTCGAGGAAGTCCGCACCCTGCGCGTAGGCCATAGCCTTCGCCGGCAGCGTGTGTTCCGGCAAATAGCCGCTGGCGCCACGGTGGGCGATCACCACCTTGTCCGCCGCCTGTGCGGCGCTGACCATTGAGGTGGCCAGGATGATCCCTGTCAGCAGGGCTTTGACGTGAGTCCGCATTCTGTAATTCTCCATGTTGTAGGTGCAGGGTAATAAAAAGGCCGCAGCGCGGCCTTTAAATAATGCGAAATTTGTATGACGCTTAGCCGCGTTTGTTGGCTGCGATTTCTGCGTGGTGCTTTTTCTCGCTCAGCATGGTCAGCAACAGCAGCACTACCGCGCCGATACTGCCGCCAATCATCACCATAAAGCCGCCGTCCCAACCGAAGTAGTCCACGGTGTAACCGACGATGGCGCTGGCCGCAACGGAACCGCCCAGGTAGCCGAACAGACCGGTGAAGCCCGCTGCAGTACCGGCCGCTTTCTTCGGTGCCAGTTCCAGCGCGTGCAGGCCGATCAGCATCACCGGGCCGTAAATCAGGAAGCCGATGGTGATCATGCAGGCCATGTCGATGCCAGGATTGCCGACCGGGTTGAGCCAGTAGACGACGGTAGCGATGGTCACCAGCGTCATAAAGAACACGCCGGTGGCGCCGCGATTGCCTTTGAACACTTTGTCCGACATCCAGCCGCACAGCAGGGTGCCCGGAATACCGGCGTATTCGTACAGGAAGTAGGCCCAGGAAGACTTATCCAGCGCGAAATGCTTCACTTCTTTCAGGTAGGTCGGTGACCAGTCCAGAATGCCGTAACGCAGCAGGTAAACGAACACGTTGGCCACGGCGATGTACCACAGCAGCTTGTTCGGCAGAATATACTGCATGAAGATCTGCTTGGCGGTCAGCTCTTCTTCCGCTTTCTCGCTGTAGTCGTCCGGGTAATCGTTTTTGTATTCTTCGATCGGCGGCAGGCCGCAGGATTGCGGGGTATCGCGCATCAGCGCAAAGGCGATCAGGGCCACCAGAATGGCGCCGAAGGCCGGCATATACAGCGCCGCGTGCCAGTCGTTGAACCAGGCCATCCCCAGCAGGAACAACAGCGGCGGCAGGCCGCCACCCACGTTATGGGCGCAGTTCCAGACCGAAACGATACCGCCGCGTTCTTTCTGCGACCACCAGTGCACCATGGTGCGGCCACAAGGCGGCCAGCCCATGCCCTGGAACCAACCGCACAAGAACAGCAGCACGAACATGACCGCGATGCTCGATGTCGCCCACGGCACGAAGCCCATGAACAGCATCACCGCGGCGGCCAGGATCAGGCCGGCGGGCAGGAATACGCGTGGGTTGGAACGGTCGGAAACCGACCCCATGATGAACTTGGAGAAACCGTAGGCGATGGAAATACCCGACAGCGCGAAACCGAGGTCGCCGCGGCTGAAGCCCTGATCGATCAGGTAAGGCATAGCCAGAGTGAAGTTCTTGCGCACCAGATAGTAGGCGGCGTAACCGAAGAAAATCCCCATAAAAATTTGCCAGCGCAATTTACGGTAGAGCGGGTCGACTTTGTCGACCGGCACACGGGAAATGTGTGCTGCCGGCTTAAAAATACTCAACATGAGCGCCTCCGATGGCTTTTAGTTATCACATCAATATGATTTTTTACGTTCATTTGATGATTGAGCGGATATCGAATGTGGTGTTTTTTTGTTCCATAACGAGCGTCATCCTAGTCAAAACAGCCTGGTGTCGCTGTGATGAATGGCGCAAATGTTACACTTTTATGAAACTACGGCGGATTTTGAGCGATTCGTTAACGTTATGAAATAGAAAAACGGCTAAAAATCGTGATTCTGATCACATTCATGGTTTTTTGTGGACATTTTATTTTCGTTTTGAGTTCGTTATTGTTCCTTATCAAACAAAGACCCCAGTAACTGTGGCCCAATAGGATAATAACCACGGATCCTGAGGGAGCGTAATGAGCAGCCATTCACCGGACAGCGAAACGGATGTGATAATCATTGGTGGCGGTGCGACCGGAGCGGGTATTGCCCGTGACTGCGCGCGGCGTGGCCTGCGTTGCATACTGCTGGAGCGCCATGATATCGCCACCGGCGCCACCGGCCGTAACCACGGCTTGCTGCACAGCGGAGCGCGTTATGCGGTGACCGACGGTGAGTCGGCGCGTGAGTGCATAGAAGAAAACCGCATCCTCAAGCGCATCGCGCATCACTGCATCGAGCGTACCGATGGGCTGTTCATTACCCTGCCGCAGGATTCGCTGGCCTACCAACAACAGTTTATTGCTGCCTGCCACGGTGCCGGCATCAACGCCGAAGCCATTGATCCGCAATTGGCGTTGCGCCTGGAGCCGGCGGCTAACCCGGCGCTGATCGGCGCCGTGCGGGTGCCGGATGGCACCGTCGACCCGTTCCGTCTGACCGCCGCCAATATGCTCGATGCCCGTGAGCATGGCGCGCAGATCCTTACCTATCACCAGGTGGTCGGTTTGTTGCGCGTGGGCGATCGCGTGACCGGAGTGCGCGTTTTCGACCATCAAGCTGAGCGCCGCTACGATATCCACGCCGAGGTGGTGGTCAACGCTGCCGGCATCTGGGGCCAGCAGATTGCGGAATACGCCGATCTGCGCATCCGCATGTTCCCGGCCAAGGGCGCATTGCTGATCCTCGGCCACCGCATCAACAACATGGTAATCAACCGTTGCCGCAAACCGGCAGACGCCGACATTTTGGTGCCGGGCGACACCATCTCGCTGATTGGCACCACCTCCACCCACATCGACTACGACCAGATCGACAACATGGTGGTGACGCCGCAGGAAGTGGACATTCTGATCCGCGAAGGTGCGCTGCTGGCGCCGGAACTGGCGCAAACCCGCATTTTGCGCGCCTATGCCGGGGTGCGACCGCTGGTGGCCAGTGACGACGATCCCAGCGGCCGTAACGTCAGCCGCGGCATCGTGCTGCTCGATCACGCCAGCCGCGATGGGTTGGAGGGATTTATCACCATCACCGGCGGCAAGCTAATGACCTATCGCCTGATGGCGCAGTGGGCGACCGATAAAGTGTGTGAAAAGCTTGGGCTGGATAGCCCATGCACTACCGCGGTGGAACCGCTGCCCGGCTCCCGGCAGACGGCGGAGGAAACGGTGCGCAGCGTGGTGGCGTTGCCGGCCAGTATTCGCGGCTCGGCGGTGTATCGCCATGGCGATCGCGCCAGCCAGGTGCCGGCCGGTAATCGGCTGGACAACAGCCTGGTCTGCGAATGCGAGGCGGTTACCGCCGGCGAGGTGCGCTATGCGGTGAACTCTCTCACCGTCAATAATCTGGTGGATCTCCGTCGCCGCACCCGTGTTGGCATGGGCACCTGCCAGGGTGAACTGTGCGCCTGTCGCGCCGCCGGGTTGCTGACGCGCTTTAACGTCGTCACCCCGCAGCAGTCGATCGATCAGCTGTCGCATTTCCTCAACGAACGCTGGAAGGGCGTACGCCCGATCGCCTGGGGCGATGCGCTGCGCGAGAGCGAGTTCACCAGTTGGGTTTATCAGGGATTGTGCGGGCTGGACGCACGGGAGAAACAGGAGGCGGATGATGCGATTTGACGTGGTGGTGATTGGCGGCGGCTTGGCAGGCATGGCTTGCGCCATCGGGTTGGCGGAACAGGGCAAGCGCTGCGCCGTGGTCAGCTCAGGCCAGAGCGCGCTTTATTTCTCCTCCGGCTCGCTTGATTTGCTGGCGCAATTGCCCGACGGCACGCCGGTCGACGCGCCGCTGGCTGCATTGCCGGAACTGGCGCGACAGGCGCCGCGGCACCCTTATTCCTTGATTGGCGCAGAGCGGGTGGCGCCGTTATCTGATCAGGCGGCCCAGCTGTTGCAGCGCTGCGGCCTGAACCTGCAAGGCAGCAATGAAAGGAATCATCTGCGCATTACGCCGCTCGGCACGCGGCGGGCCACCTGGCTCAGCCCACAGGCCATTCCGGTGACGCCGTTGGCCGGTGAATTGCCGTGGGAAAGCGTTGCGGTGATTGGCATCGAGGGCTTTTTGGATTTTCAGCCGCAGCTGGCCGCCGATTCACTTATGCAGGCACTGAGAGTACGCACCGAGGTCAACGGGTTGCATTTACCTGCGCTGGACCGGTTGCGCAACAATCCCAGCGAGTTCCGGGCGGTGAATATCGCCAGAGTGCTGGATTTGCCGGAAAATCGGATGCCGATGGCGGACGAGCTGCGCCGGCTGGCCGGCGATGCCGAGGCGATTTTCCTGCCGGCCTGTCTGGGGCTGGAGGAGGATGCCCCGCTGCTGGCTTTACAGGCGGCGGTGGGCAAGCCGGTACGTCTGTTGCCGACGTTACCGCCTTCGGTGCTGGGCATGCGCTTGCACCAGGCATTGCGCCGGCGCTTGCAACAGTTGGGCGGTGTTTTTATGCCGGGGGACCGCGTGCTGCGGGCGGATATCGACGCCGGGCGTGTTACCGGCCTTTATACCCGCAATCACGGCGATATTCCGCTGCAGGCGCAGCAAGTGGTACTGGCCAGCGGCAGCTTCTTTAGCAATGGGTTGGCGGCGGATTTCGACGGCGTGCGCGAGCCGGTGTTTGGGCTGGACGTAGACAGCCAGGCGGATCGCGCCGACTGGAGCCGCAGCGATCTGTTTGCTCCGCAACCCTATTTGCAGTTCGGCGTGCGCACCGATGGCCGGCTGCGTGCGTTAAGGCGCGGGGAGGCGCTGACCAACCTGTATGCCATCGGCGCGGTAACCGGCGGGTACGATCCGCTACGGCAGGGCTGCGGCGCCGGCGTTTCGCTGATCGGGGCGCTGCACGTCGCGCAACAGATTGCCGCAGAGGAGGAGCGACCATGAGCCTGCAGAAAGACAACAGCTTTGAAAACTGCATCAAATGCACCGTCTGCACCACCTATTGTCCGGTCGCCAAAGTCAACCCGCTCTATCCGGGGCCAAAACAGGCGGGGCCGGACGGCGAACGCCTGCGGTTGAAGGATCCGGCGCTGTACGATGAAGCGCTGAAGTATTGCACCAACTGCAAACGCTGTGAGGTCGCCTGCCCGTCCGACGTCAAAATCGGCGATATCATTCAGCGCGCCCGCGCCGATTACGCTCAGAACAAACCGACGCTGCGCGACGCCATCCTCAGCCATACCGACATCATGGGGTCGCTGTCGACACCCTTTGCGCCCATAGTCAATGCCGCCACCGGTCTGAAACCGGTGCGTGCGCTGCTGGACAAAGCGCTGAAAATTGACCACCGCCGCGAGTTGCCAAAATACTCGTTCGGCACCTTCCGCCGCTGGTATCGCCGTCAGGCGCAGGTCCAGCAGCGCTATGCCGAACAGGTGGCGTTTTTTCACGGCTGCTTCGTCAATTACAACCATCCGCAGTTGGGCAAGGATCTGATCAAGGTTTTTAACGCGATGGATATCGGCGTGCAACTGCTGAAGCGCGAGAAATGTTGCGGCGTGCCTTTGATCGCCAACGGCTTTATCGCCCAGGCCAAAAAGCAGGCCGAAGTGAATGCCGAATCGCTGCATGAGGCGGTGCTGGAACGCGGAATTCCCGTGGTGGCGACCTCGTCGAGCTGTACCTTTACCTTACGTGATGAATATCCGCATCTGTTGGAGGTGGACACTTCGGCGGTGCGCGAGCGGGTAGAACTGGCGACGCGCTATTTGTATCGTCTGATCAACCAGGGCCGCACTCTGCCGCTGAAGCGCACGCCGTTGCGGGTGGCGTATCATACGCCGTGCCATATGGAGAAAATGGGCTGGACCGCCTATACGCTGGAGCTGTTGCGGCAAATTCCGGGGGTGGAGCTGCTGGTGCTGGATTCGCAGTGTTGCGGCATTGCCGGCACTTACGGGTTTAAATCGGAGAACTATGCGACTTCGCAGGGGATTGGCGCTTCGCTGTTTCGCCAGATAGAGGAAAGCGGTGCGGATCTGGTGGTGACCGACTGCGAAGCCTGCAAGTGGCAAATCGAGATGTCGACCAGTAAAAGCTGCGAACATCCGATCACCCTGCTGGCGCAGGCGTTGGCATAATCGGTGATGGGGTGGCGAAACGGGGCCGGCATGCCGGCCCCCTAAGGTTACTGCTTCAGTTTCAAGGTGCTGATGATGCCTTCGGCTTCACTTTGCGCCTGCTGCTGGTTATCTGCCGGCAGCGTGACCTGAATGGTCAGCATATTGTTATCCAGTGTGCCGATCAGGATCGAAGAGTAGGCTTTCTCGCCGCCGCTGGTGATGATGCTGTCCAGTTGACGCAGAGGGACGCCGTTAACGTCGATGGCTTTATTGGTAATCACCTGCAGATTGGCGTCACGCGAGCGCTGGGTGTCTTCCAGACGCTTGGCCAGCGTTTCCAGGTTGTCGGCGGTCTTGTCGCCGAGGATCACGATCAGCGCGCGCTGGCCGGTGCTGTCGGCGTAAACGTGCATGTTGTTCGCCTGGTTGCCCAGCTTACCGCTTTGGTCCGCCATGCCGACCGGCAGAGTGAACGCCAGTTTTCCGTCCAGTAAACTCACCTGTTGCCCGGCCGGTGCGCTGGCCGCAGCACCGCCCGCCGGCGCCTTGGTGTCTTTGGTGTCGCCGTCACAGGCCGCCAGGCCAAGCACTAACAGGCTGATACCCATCAATTTTGCTACTTTACGCATTGGGCTTCCTTCTTCCTTTCAGGTAGGTTTTTACTGCCGTATCGCAACCTATTCCACGTTGAAATGCAAGGCAGATGTTGTCACAAGGTTTTTTCAAGTAATAGCCGATAATCAGCCACTTCGCCTTTCTTTTCCAGATGAACAATCTGATAGTGATGGCCGATGAGCATCGTCAACATCGCGCGGAATTGATTGCGTGTTTTCACGGTCAACCGTCGATATCCTTGCGCTCTCGCCCAGCGCTCCTGCTCGGCCAACAGTGCCCGCGCCACGCCGTGGCGGCGAAACGCCGGCAGCACGCCGCCCAGCCAGCTGTAAAATACTTTTTCTTGCGTCTGATAACCCAGTTTGAAACCGGCGGCTTGGCCGTCAACCTCGGCGATCAGCAGGTGGCAGGCGGACGGCCCGACGCGTTGCTGTAAATCGGCCAGGTTATGCAGGCCACCGAATTCGGGGATTTGCCGGTACAGGGCGTGGATTTCGTTGAAGGTAGCGTGGCGGGTGATTACTGTCATTGGCGGCCTCCGTAGGGTGCAGGCCGCCAATGATAACACGGGTCAGTTCGCTTGCAGGCCGCCGTCATTGCGGCGGACGGCAATGCGCTTAAGCAGCATATTCAGCAGTACGCCGTACATCGGCAGGAAGAACAGCAGGCAGATCAAAACTTTGAAGCTGTAATCCACCAGGGCGATCTCCACCCAGTTATTGGCCATAAAGGCATCGCTGCTCTTATAAAACGCAATAAAGAAGAACGACAGGGTATCGCTGATATTGCCGAGGAACATTGCCGCAGCAGGAGCAACCCACCAGGCGCTGCGTTGGCGCAGCCGGTTGAAAACGTGTACGTCGAGGATCTGACCGAGCACGTAAGCCATAAAGCTGGCGATGGCGATACGTGCCACAAACAGGTTAAAGCTGCCCAACGCGGCAAAGCCCTGCCATTCGCCCTGATAGGTCACGGTAGAAATCACGTACGAGATGAACAGCGCCGGGACCATTACCGAAAGAATGATACGCCGTGCCAGCGGGGCACCGAAAATACGCACCGTCAGATCGGTTGCCAGGAAGATGAACGGAAAGGTAAAGGCCCCCCAGGTGGTATGGAAGCCGAAAACGGTAATCGGCAACTGCACCAGGTAGTTACTGGAGGTAATGATGACAATATGGAACAGCGATAGCCAGACCAACGCGGTGAGGCGCTGCTGAGCGGTAAACGAATACATGTTGTAGCCTTTTTAGTCGTGGGGTGAGGGAACCCAGGGTGTCTTGTCGCAACAGCAAAATGCGCTGCGCGGCGGCATGATACGTGTTTGCGCAACCAATGCAATGGCTAAATTTAACGCAAACGTTAACGTATCTTGCGCAGAAAAACTACCGGCGTAAACTAGGCGCCAATGAGATGCGGCGGGCGTTCGCCGATCGCTTTTGATCGAGAAAAATTGCATGACTGACTTATTTGCCCAGGCAGACCAGACGCTTGATGCGCTGGGGCTGCGCTGTCCGGAACCGGTGATGATGGTGCGCAAGACCGTACGCCATATGGATGACGGTCAAACCCTGTTGATTATTGCCGATGATCCGGCCACCACCCGCGATATTCCGGGCTTCTGCCGCTTTATGGAGCACACGCTGGTGGCGCAGGAAACCGACAAGGCACCGTACCGCTACTTGTTACGCAAGGGAGTCTGATCGATGTGAGTTGCACCTCAGGGGGAATTGATTCACCCCTGAGGTATGCCGTTGCCTAGTTGCGTTTCTTCAGCAAGCGCAGTGCGTTGGCGGTGACCAGCGCGGTAGCGCCCGAGTCTGCCAGCACCGCCAGCCACAACCCGGTCATCCCCAGCAGTGTGGTGATCAGGAATATCCCTTTCAATCCCAGTGCAATGGTGATGTTCTGCCGGATATTGGCATGGGTAGCGCGCGAGATGCGGATCATTTCTGCCACACCGAGCAACCGGTTATGGGTCAGCGCCGCGTCGGCGGTTTCCAGCGCCACGTCGGTGCCGCTGCCCATGGCGATACCGATGCTTGAGGCTTTCATCGCCGGCGCATCGTTGATACCGTCGCCGATCATCGCCGTCGGGCGCAGTTCACTCAGTTCGATGACCGCTTTCACTTTATCTTCCGGCAGCAGCCCGGCCCGGTAATCGATCCCCAGTTCTGCGGCAATCGCCGCCGCCGCACGCGGGTTATCGCCGGTCAACATCACCCCGTGGATCCACAGCGCGTTCAATTCGGCAATGGCCTGTTTAGCGTCGCTGCGCAGCGTATCACGCAGTGCCAGCAGGCCGATCGCTACGCCGTTTTCCAACACCACCACCGCCGTTTTGCCGGCGTTTTCCAGTTTTTCTACCTGGCTTTGCAACAAGGCGTCGAGCTGGCCTGCCACCAGTTTACCTGGCGCGCTGATCAACAGAGTTTTACCGTCAACCACGCCTTCCACCCCAACTCCCGCCAGAGCGCGACGCGCCTGAGCCGGCGGCAGAGGCGCACCATACTGCTCGGCCCGTTTGATAATCGCCTGTGCCAGCGGATGATGGGAGCCGGTTTCTACCGCGGCGGCCAGGGTCAGCAACTGCTGTTCGCTGATGCCGTTGATCGGCAGTACATCCGTGACCCTGGGCTTGCCTTCCGTCAGCGTGCCGGTTTTATCGAAAGCGATGGTTTGCACCTGGCCCAACTGTTCCAGCGCCGCGCCGCCTTTGATCAGGGCGCCGCGCCGAGTGGCCGCCGCCAGCCCGGAGGTAATTGCCGCCGGAGTGGATATGACCAGCGCACAAGGACAACCGATCAGCAGCAGGGTCAGGCCGCGGTAAATCCAGATATCCCAGGGCTGTGACAGCAGCAGCGGCGGCACCAGGATCACCGCAACGGCCAGCAGCATAATCGCTGGCGTGTAGTAACTGCTGAACCGGTCAAGGAAACGTTCGATAGGCGCTCGGCGTTCTTCGGCCTCTTCGATCAACTGCAAAATGCGGTCGATGGCGTTTTTGCCCGGTTCGGAAATCACCTTCATCTGCGCGGCCTGATCGACCGACAGGCTGCCCGCCGCGACTTTCTGGCCCTGCTGACGTTCGACCGGCACCGATTCGCCGGTCAAGGCGCTTTCGTCGAAACTGGCGAACGGGTTGAGCAGTTCGGCATCGGCCGGAAGGCGGGCGCCGGGGGCAATTTCAATCACATCGCCGGGGCGCAGGCTGGCAACCGGCACGCGTTTACGCGCCGAGCCTTGCAGCAGCAGCGCATCTTCCGGCACCAGCTCCATCAGTGCCGTCACGCCACGGCGGGCGCGGTTGGCGGCGTAGGATTCCAGCAGCTCGCCAACCATAAACAGCAGCAGCACCATGGCTGCCTCGGCGGTGGCACCGATAAAGAGCGCGCCTATTGCCGCCACGCTCATCAGCGTTTCAATGGCAAACGGCGTACCGGAGCGGATCAGCCGCAGCGCCTTGGCCGCGACCGGCGCCAGACCGACCAGCGTGGTGGCGATAAACGCAATGCGGCCCAGTTCGGGATTGACCCTATCGAGCACCCAACTGACCACCATCAGCGTGGTAAGTAACAGCAGCGGGCCGAATTCCTTCAGGCGCGATGCCTGGGGCGACTCGGCTTTGGTTGCCTGGGTGCCGAGCAGGGTAAAGCCGGCCTGTTGTACCGCGTCCTGGATGCGCAGGCTGACATCGGATTGGGCGTCGACCACCAGTTTTTCAGTGGCGAACAGCACGCGTGCGTTTTCTACGCCGGGAATGCCCGTAACGGCGTTCTCTATTTTTTTTGCGCAGCTTGGGCAGTCCATGCCGGTGACTTTCCAACTGTAACGTTGGCTGCCGGAAGGAGGGGCGGCAGCCAGACTGTGGCTTTCCTCATCCGGATCCTCATGATCGTCCGTGCTGCAACAGCCGGCGCCATGATCGTGCGAATGAGCATGGCCGGTTTCAACGGTGCCGATTTTTTGTTCGCTGCTGCAACCGTGCTGGGTTTTACCGTGGCTGTGATTACAGCCGCAGGTACCTTCTGCAGGGTTATGTTCCTGATGATTATGATTTTTATGGGTATGCATAACGTCCCCCTCCGGGCAGTTAATGATCGACATTGCGCTGACTCTACACCCTGGAGTCAACTCCAGAGTCAAGCGCCGGATGAGAATTATTGTTAACTGTAAGGCTGAGGGGAAATCGGCGTTGCCGGTGAGTGTTAATCGGCGGTGCGACGCAGGGGTCATTAGGCAAAAAAAGAAAATGTTATTCCCGCAGGGACTAAAAAGGCCTGCCAGCTAATAATAAAGAGTTATTAATCTATAACGGTGTAGTTAAATTTAATTATTTTTATAAAAACAGCCAGCATGATTCTCTTGCGTCTGCAGGCCGCATTCTTATTGAAGTTTGTGACTAACTTATGCGTACTTGATTGCCTTTGATTTGTAAATATGATCAAAAAATAGCATAAATATCTTTCGTTATAAAAATATATAGTTGATTATTTTGTGTTCAATTTTAAGTGCCTGCCTATAATTGGAATCGATTACCATTTCTGTTGGTAATATTATTTACTGATATATATGCATTAATTCTATCTAACACACTGCCGGTAACGGCGCATAAACCCCTTCCAGCAAGCCGGTGATTCGTCTGCCGTGGCTTTCTGGCAGGTTATGTCTATCTGCCTGATTGATAACAATCAGCTAATGAGTGGAATCGAACCAATGCAATCAACTAAAAAGGCAATTGAAGTTACTGAATCCAGCCTCGCCGCTACCGGCTCCGGCTATAATGCTGTAGAAGATCTGTTGCATTACCACGAGCGTGGCAACGGGATTCAGGTTAATGGCAAGGATTCATTTTCTACCGAACAAGCTGGGCTGTTTATTACCCGTGAGAATCAAACCTGGAACGGTTATAAGGTTTTTGGTCAACCGGCTAAATTAACTTTCTCTTTCCCGGATTATAAATTCTCTTCTACCAATGTCGCCGGCGATACCGGGCTGAGTAAGTTCAGCGCCGAACAGCAACAGCAAGCTAAACTGTCGCTGCAATCCTGGTCTGATGTGGCCAATATTACCTTCACCGAAGTCGCCCCCAGCCAGAAGGCCAATATCACCTTCGGCAATTACAGCCAGGATCGTCCCGGCCATTACGACTACGACACTCAGGCTTACGCTTTCCTGCCTAACACGATTTATCAGGGGCAGAACCTGGGCGGCCAAACCTGGTACAACGTCAATCAGTCCAATGTTCAACATCCGGCAAGCGAAGATTACGGTCGCCAGACGTTCACTCATGAAATTGGCCACGCGCTGGGCCTGAGCCACCCGGGCGATTATAACGCCGGGGAAGGCAATCCAACCTACAACGACGCCAGCTATGCCGAAGACACTCGCGAGTTCAGCCTGATGAGCTATTGGAGTGAAACCAATACCGGCGGCGACAACGGCGGCCACTATGCCGCGGCACCGTTGCTGGATGACATTTCCGCCATTCAGCATCTGTATGGCGCCAACCTGTCCACCCGCACCGGCGATACCGTGTATGGCTTCAACTCCAATACCGGCCGCGATTTCCTCAGCACCTCCGGCAACGCGCAGAAAGTGATCTTTGCGGCCTGGGATGCGGGCGGCAATGATACCTTCGATTTCTCCGGCTACACGGCCAACCAGCGCATCAATCTGAACGAGAAATCCTTCTCGGACGTAGGCGGGCTGAAAGGTAACGTGTCGATCGCTGCGGGCGTCACCATTGAGAACGCCATTGGCGGTTCAGGCAACGACGTTATCGTCGGTAATGCGGCCAACAACGTGTTGAAAGGCGGCGCGGGCAACGACATTCTGTTCGGCGGCGCAGGTGCCGATGAACTGTGGGGTGGCGCAGGCAAAGATACCTTTGTTTTCGCCGCCGTCAGCGATTCCAAGCCTGGCGCTGCTGACTGGATCCGCGATTTCCAGAAAGGTACCGATAAAATCGACCTGTCGTTCTTTAATCAAGGGGCGCAGGGCGGCGATGCGATCCACTTCGTCGATCATTTCAGCGGTGCGGCGGGTGAAGCATTGTTAACTTACGATAGCTCGAGCAACGTCAGCGATTTGGCGCTGAACATTGGCGGGCATCAGACGCCGGACTTCCTGGTGAAAATTGTCGGGCAGGCGGATGTCGCCACCGACTTTATCGTGTAACAGTGAACATCATAACGCCCGGCGCAATCTGGCCGGGCGTTATGCGGGAGTTAACATGAAAGGTAGTTTAGCGCGCGCCGCCGTGGTGGCGGGGGGCATGATGATGACGGGAGCCGTTATGGCCGGCAGTTTGGTTCTTCCCTCCGCGAAGTCGCTGGCGGGGCAATGGCTGATCGCCGATGCCGAACGACAGTGCCAGATTGAATTTTTGGCTAGCGAACAAAGCGAAATCAACGGTTATCAGTTGGTGGACACTCAGCACTGTCTGAAAAAGGTGTTTACGGCGGAAGTGGTCGGCTGGCGCCCGGCGCCGGATGGCATCGCTCTGTTGCAGGCCGATGGCAGTACGCTGGCGTTCTTTTCGCGCGACGGCGAGAGTTACCGTAATCAACTCGGGGCGGATGACGGCCTGACTCTGAAGGCGCTGGCGTAATAAAACGGGTTCGGTCGCCCGAACCCGCTCTGGATATTTACAGGTACAACGAGCGTACGATCAGGAAATGGCCGGAGAAGTAGCAGAACGCCACCAGCGCGTCCGCCGCCCGGAAACTAAAACGGTAGCGGTTAATCAGCCATACCACGTTGGCCAGCAGCAGCAATGAGGTGCCCGCCAACAGCGAGAAACTGAAATCGGTGCTGCGCATAAAGTAATGCTCACCCGCCAGCCACACCATCAGCAATGTCATCGCCACGTAGGTGGCAATTGGCCAGCGCATCTCTTCCAGCCGGGTCCAGATGGTCGCTAGCAGCAACGCGCCGATAATCAGCAGCGCCAGCGGCAGCGGCCAAAACAGGCTGAAGCTCATCTGGCTGGCGAAGCTCAGGGTGTAAAGCAGGTGCGAAAGGAAAAATGCGCCGATGGCGTACAGCACACGCTCACGCGGCAGCAGCAGCAGGGCGTCGGCGATCAACGTCGCCACCAGGCCGAGGACAATCAGATACCCTGCGGCGCCCAGCACCGGCGCTTGCCAGGCCAGCAGCAACAGCAGCAGCAGAGTAAGCGGTTTAAACACCCAACGCTGCCAGCGTGGCCCGCGATAGGAGGCGTCTACGAACAACCAACCGGAAAAGAATACGGCAAGGAACGGCCAACTCATTGTGTCTTCCTTATTCATTATGGGAGCCGCAGAGTCCGGCTCCAAATTGTCACCAGTGTCACTTCCTATGTGCAGTGTAGGCAGCGCACCTGCAATCGACAATGCTTTCTTGAGAATGCTATGTTTACGCTGATTTAGCCGCGAAGGGAATGGGAAGAAAGATGAGTAAGCCGCCGCTGTTTTTTGTCGCCGTGATTGCGTTGATCGCCGTGCTGGCGACGCACCGTTACTTCAACCAGCGCCGGGCTGAGGCGGAAAATGACCGCGCGCCGGTGCGCAGCTTGCAGGTCAAGGTTAGCGACAAGCGCGAATTTCCCGTGGCGACCACCCGTTCGCGCCAGCGCGAACAGATGGTCAATGAGCCGATGCATTATGAGGTGGTGTTCAGCCCGTTGCGCGGCGGCGAGGACATTCGGCTACGGCTGAAACAGTGGCAGTACAACCCGATCGAAAAGGGCGTGCAGGGCACGTTGAGCATGCAGGGCACGCGCTTCGTCTCCTTTACCGCCCAATAACCTATTTCCTTTTGATCGGCGGCTGTTTTTTCTGCCATGCCAGCAGCTCGAAGACGCCAAAGACGAAGATCTTGGCTTCCTGCCAGTAGCTTATCGGCTGATCTTTCGGCTGGGTAGACTTCAGCAACACCAGTTGCAGCCCGTGCATCACCACCATAAAGAACAGCGCCACGTCGATGAAATATTTCAGCGGCTTGGGAAAAGGGTGGAACAGATTGGAGAGCAGAAAGCCCCATACGCACAGCATCAGCAGGCGGCCCAGATTAATCAGCATTGTTGGTTTTCTCTTGCGAACGAACATAAAGCCGGTAAGCCACCTGACCGGCGACTTTTTCCCGGTGTAATTGCCAGTTGGCCGGCACGTCAGCCGCAGCGCTTTCCGCTTCGGCCTCTACGTAAATCCAGGCCTCATCGGCCAGCCAACCTTGCTGTTCCAGCAGGGTGACGGTTTCTGCCAGCAGCCCTTTGCGGAACGGCGGATCGAGAAACACCACGTCGAACGGCTGGCCGTTGCTTGCCAACCAGCTCAGCGTGTTGGTGTTGACCACCGTGCCTTTACCCTGCAGCAATGCCAGGTTTTTCTCCAGTTGCTGCGCTACCGGGCGTTCAAACTCCAGCAGCGTGGCGCTGCCGGCATAGCGTGACAGCGCCTCCAGCCCCAATGCGCCGCTGCCGGCAAAACAGTCAAGGCAGCGTGCGCCCTGAATGACCGGTGCCAGCCAGTTGAACAGGGTTTCGCGGACGCGATCGGTGGTCGGGCGCAGCCCTGGGCTGTTCGGCACCGGCAGTTTACGCCCGCGCCATTGGCCGCCGATAATGCGGATCTGCCCGGCTGCGGCCTGGGGCGGTTTTTTGGCCGACGCCCGTGGCGTTAGTCTTGTCATAGGTTTGCTTTATTTCTTTCTCTGGCCGCGAGGCCGCACGAGTTAACGAAAAGTTGCACCTATTCTACCGGTGAGAGGCGCCGGGGGGAACGGTAAAACTTTGTTGCCTGATTTCACAGTGGAAAGCATACCGGATGCGTGTTGCTGCGCGAGGGAAAGTGATAGACTCGGCGGATTATTGTCAGCATAAGCAAGCCTTAGGTACGGAGTAGAGTCATCACATGGCAAAAGATAAGAAACGTGGGTTTTTCTCCTGGCTGGGCTTCGGCCAGAAGGAAGAAGAGCAACAGCAACCTGAACCGTCGGTAGAGCAGACGGAAAATCAGGCCGTGGAGACACCGGCTGAACCGGTTGCCGCCCCGCTGGACGACAAGCTCCCCGCCCAGGAATCTGAACCTGCCGCCTCCGTTGATACCCCAGGGGAATGGGACGGCAGCCTGACCGGCGAGCATATCGCCGAAAGCGTACCTGTTGTCGCTGAGCATTCCACCCCGGCGCAAGCGTTGGCGGAAGAGGTTGTCACCCTCACCGAGCAGGTGGCGGCGCAGCAGCAGCCGGTTGTTGAAGCGATCGCCGAGCCGGTTGCGATTATGGCCCCTGAGCCAGTCGTTGAACCTGAACCCATCGCATCAGCGCCTGCCGTTGAGCCTGAGCCGATCGTTGAGCCTGAGCCGGAAGTGGTTGAAACTGTGGTTGAGCCAGAGCCAGAGCCAGAGCCAGAGCCAGAGCCAGAGCCTCTGCCGGCCAACGTTGCGCTGGAGCCGGTTATCATCGCCCCGGCCGCGGTTGAAATAATAGAAGAGCAAGAACCCGAATCGACGGAAGCGGACTTGCCGGCCCCGGCGGTAAATCAAGAGCAGGAACGCCCGACTAAAGAAGGCTTCTTCGCCCGCCTGAAGCGCAGCCTGGTGAAAACCAAGCAGAACCTGGGTTCCGGTTTTATCGGCCTGTTCCGTGGCAAGAAAATCGACGACGATCTGTTTGAAGAGCTGGAAGAACAGCTGTTGATTGCCGACGTCGGCGTGGAAACCACCAGTAAAATCATTACCTCCCTGACCCAGCACGCCAGCCGTAAGCAGTTGAAAGACGCCGAGGCGCTGTACGGCAAGCTGAAGGAGGAAATGTCTGAAATTCTGACTAAAGTTGAACAGCCGCTGGATGTTGGCGGCAAAAATCCCTACGTCATACTGATGGTTGGGGTGAACGGCGTGGGCAAAACCACCACCATCGGCAAGCTGGCTCGTCAGTTCCAGGCGGAAGGCAAATCGGTGATGCTGGCGGCGGGGGATACCTTCCGTGCGGCGGCGGTGGAGCAACTGCAGGTGTGGGGCGAGCGCAACCGTATTCCGGTGGTGGCGCAGCATACCGGCGCAGACTCCGCTTCGGTGATCTACGACGCGGTGCAGGCCGCCAAAGCGCGTGGCATTGACGTGCTGCTCGCAGATACCGCCGGCCGCTTGCAGAACAAGGCGCACCTGATGGAAGAGCTGAAGAAGATCGTCCGCGTCATGAAAAAACTGGACGACCAGGCCCCCCATGAGGTTATGCTGACTCTGGATGCCAGCACCGGACAGAATGCTGTCAGCCAGGCGAAATTATTTAATGAAGCCGTGGGCTTAACCGGTATCACGCTGACTAAACTGGACGGTACCGCCAAGGGCGGGGTGATCTTCGCCATTGCCGATCAGTTCGAAATCCCGATTCGCTATATTGGCGTTGGGGAAGGTATCGAAGATTTGCGGCCATTTAAGGCTGACGATTTTATTGAGGCACTTTTTGCCCGAGAGGATTAATACGGATGATTCGCTTTGAACAGGTCAGTAAAGCTTATCTGGGCGGACGGCAAGCGCTGCAGGGGGTAGATTTCCATCTGCGCCCGGCGGAGATGGCGTTTCTGACCGGCCATTCCGGCGCGGGGAAGAGTACCCTGCTGAAACTGATTTGTGGTATCGAACGACCAAGCGCCGGCCATATCTGGTTTGGTGGCCACGACATCAGCCGGTTGAAAAACAGTGAGGTGCCGTTCCTGCGTCGTCAGATCGGCATGATTTTCCAGGATCACCATCTGTTGCTGGATCGCACGGTCTACGACAACGTGGCGATGCCGCTGATCATCGCCGGCGCCAGCACCGAAGACATCCGCCGCCGCGTTTCCGCCGCGCTGGACAAGGTCGGGCTGCTGGATAAAGCGAAAAACTTCCCGATTCAGCTGTCCGGCGGTGAGCAACAGCGCGTGGGCATCGCCCGGGCGGTGGTGAACAAACCGGCGGTGCTGCTGGCGGACGAACCTACCGGTAACCTGGATGATGCGTTGTCGGAGGGCATTTTGCGCCTGTTCGAAGAATTTAACCGTGTTGGCGTTACCGTGCTGATGGCCACTCACGACACCGGGCTTATCGCCCGTCGCAATTACCGCATTCTGAGCCTGAGCCAGGGCCGTATGGCTGGAGGAGCGCATCATGGCGAATAATGCAAAAAACGCCAAGAGCAAGGCGCTGCGCGGCGGCTGGCGTGAGCAATGGCGCTATGCCTGGATGAACGCCATCAAGGATATGCTGCGTCAACCGTTGGCGACGATGCTGACGGTGATGGTGATCGCCATCTCCCTGACGCTGCCGAGCGTGTGTTATATCGTCTGGAAAAACGTCAGCACCGCGGCCACCCAGTGGTATCCGACGCCGCAACTGACGGTGTATCTGGACAAATCTCTCGATGATGACGCCGCAGTGAAAGTGCTCGATGCCATCAAGGCGGAAGCCGGCGTAGAGAAGGTGAATTACCTGTCGCGCGAAGAGGCCCGGGGCGAATTCCGCAACTGGTCCGGTTTCGGCGGTGCGCTGGATATGCTGGAAGAGAACCCGTTGCCGGCCGTGGCCATCATCACGCCGAAGATGAGCTTCCAGAGTTCGGAAACCCTCAATACCCTGCGCGATCGCGTGGCGGCGGTTCAGGGGGTGGACGAAGTGCGGATGGATGACAGTTGGTTTGCCCGCCTGGCGGCACTCACCGGGCTGGTTGGCCAGGTGGCGGCGATGATCGGCGTTCTGATGATTGTGGCGGTCTTCCTGGTGATCGGCAACAGCGTGCGTCTGAGCATCTTCAGCCGCCGTGACACCATCAATGTGATGAAGCTTATCGGCGCGACCGACGGCTTCATCCTGCGGCCGTTCCTGAACGGCGGGGCGATGCTCGGCTTTTTCGGCGCGCTGCTGTCGCTGCTGCTCTCCGGAGCGCTGGTGTGGAAACTGGAGTCGGTGGTGACCGGCGTGGCGAAAGTGTTCGGCACCACCTTTACCCTGCATGGGTTGGGGTGGGATGAGGCGCTGTTGCTGCTGATTATCTCCGCTATGATCGGCTGGATCGCCGCCTGGCTGGCGACGGTGCAACATTTACGCCGATTTACACCACAATAAAGTTTTTTTGGTATACTCTTCTTCTGCTGCTCCGAGCGTGTTGCGGGAGAAGAGTTACCGGCAGTAATGCAAGCACCATCCAGTCTCTTCTTAGCGCACAAATTCCCTATCGGTCTCAACCTTCGTCACGTATTGTCATGTGCAATGCGATCGAAAAACAGTGAACTTATAGGGCGGAACACGGTCAAAATTTGCAGCAAAATGTTAGGGTGCCCGGCGTGTGGACCGCTTTTGCAACAGCAACTGCCGTAAAATCAATCTTTTCCCCGCCGTGAATCATCACCTGCATGACCTGTTTTCTCAAGAGAGGGTTTGAATGACCAAAGAAATGCAAACTTTAGCTTTAGTGCCCCAGGGCAGTTTGGAAGCCTATATCCGGGCCGCCAACACCTATCCGATGCTGACGGCAGAGGAAGAGCGGGAGCTGGCTGAACGGCTGCATTATCAGGGCGATCTGGAAGCCGCTAAGCAGCTGATCCTGTCTCACCTGCGCTTTGTCGCTCATATTGCCCGTAATTACTCTGGTTACGGTCTGCCGCAGGCAGACCTGATTCAGGAAGGTAATATCGGCCTGATGAAAGCTGTACGCCGCTTCAATCCGGAAGTGGGTGTGCGTCTGGTGTCCTTTGCGGTGCATTGGATCAAGGCAGAAATTCACGAATACGTGCTGCGCAACTGGCGTATCGTCAAGGTTGCCACCACCAAAGCACAGCGCAAGCTGTTTTTTAACCTGCGTAAAACCAAGCAGCGTCTGGGCTGGTTCAATCAAGACGAGGTGGAGCTGGTGGCTCGCGAGTTGGGCGTGACCAGCAAAGACGTGCGTGAGATGGAGTCGCGTATGGCGGCGCAGGATATGACCTTCGATCCTACGCCGGACGACGATGCGCGCGACGGTCAGTCGATGGCGCCGGTTCTGTACCTGCAGGACAAAAGCTCGGACTTCGCCGAAGGTATCGAGGAAGATAACTGGGAAAGCAACGCCGCAGACAAACTGGCCTACGCGCTGGAAGGTCTGGACGAGCGCAGCCAGCATATCATCCGTGCCCGTTGGTTGGATGATGACAACAAATCCACGTTGCAGGAACTGGCCGATCAGTACGGCGTTTCCGCCGAGCGTGTGCGCCAGTTGGAAAAGAACGCCATGAAGAAACTGAAAATGGCGATCGAAGCCTGATCCCGCGTCAGCGTTAAAAAACCCGTTCATTGCTGAACGGGTTTTTTTGTGCCTGAAATTCGGCGTTACTGGCCTGCCGCGGCAAAATCCGGTGTAGGGCAGTCGTAGCCAAACTTGCTGGTCCAGGAATAACGGGTACCGGTGTTGATATAGCGCTGATACAGCGCCTGGCCGGTTTTCGCGTCGCGTTTAATAACCCAGCCGGCGGCATTGCACAGCACGGCAGCATACGCCTGGCTTTTGGGCGGCAACAAGTCGGCGGCCTGCTGGGCAAGGTCGACGGCCTGCCAGCGATAATGCAGGAAGCGATTGTCTTGTGCCGGTAGCGCCGCTTTGGCCCGCGCCACCTCGGCGCTGCTGATCCAACTCTTGTGTTTCAGCTCGCGGGTATCAAAGGCATCCCCCAGGTACGAATAACCCGCGTCATAAATGGCGTAATCCGGCGTCATCTCATAGCCGGTGAACGTCAGCCCCTGCGTACGCAGCAGCGTCGCCGCCTGATAATAAGCTTTGGCTCGCACCAGTTTGTCGGCGGTTTTGTCCTGCGCGGTTTTCAGCGTATCGGCATACCCTTGCGCCACCTGGCGGTAGTTCGGAATATCAAAGTAACCCATCGCCTCCTGGGCCCGCCCGGCGCGCATCAGCCGCCGTGCCAGCAGTTCCCGCAATTGGATATCCGGCGTGATTTGCTGGCCGTTGTACTCATCGGGATTGACGGGTTTCAGCGGCGTTGCCGGCGCCGGCGCATGTTTGTCAACGAAGCCTTTCAGTTCGTCGATCGTCAGCACCCGCTCGGCCACGTCGGCGACATCTGCCCAATAAATCTCTTTGCCGCGATACAGAAAATCCATCGCCTGCAGGTAGTCGCCGCGATCCAAGGCAAGGATCGCCTGCTCCCCGGCTACCCGGCATTCGGGCACGATGGTTTCCGGCGTAAAGTCCGCATTGCGCTGCTCGCCCCAGCTTTCACTGGAGGGGAAGGCTGCCGCCGCTTTGGCATAGGCGGCGGTAGCGGCTTTAACATCCCCGTCGCGTAGCGCCATCTTGGCGCGCAGCCACCACGCCAGCCCGCTGTCACCGGCATGTTTTAACAGGCTGGCCGCCATGGGGTATTGCCCGGCGCGATAAGCCAGTGCCGCTAGCCGATCACTGCCGCTGAAACCGCTTTTCACCGAGGCGTTCAGCAGCGTCAGAATTTGGCTGACTATCTGTTTCGAACGGGTGCCGGTGGCATCGGTATCCGACATTTGCAAATTGCTGCTGCGCGCAAACAGTTCGATGGTCACCAACTGTTGGATCACCGGATCGCTAATGGCCTGCTTCAGCGCTGCAAAGTGGTCAGGATTGACCAGATAGCTGGAGACGTACTGCAACGACAACCCACCGTTTTGATCGCCCTGCGCCGCCTGCTGGGCGTACAGTTGCGCCGCCGGGGCGATATTGCCCAGCCACAGTTGGATACGCGCTTGCTGCCCGAGGCTGCTCAGCGCCAGTTGATCAGGATCGGCCGCGCCGGCTTTAACCCGGTCAATTACCTGCTGGAAAGCCGCCTGCGCTTGCTCTAACTGTGGTTTCGCAGGGCGTTTAACCGCCGTAGCCGGCGTATCGGACTCATTTTCCGGCGTGCCGTGGTCGTCCATCAGAACCCGTCCGAGCGAATACTGCGCCCGCAGTCCCCAGTCGCCCTGTTGTGCTGCGGGCAGGGCCAGGACCTGCTGGAAATACTCAGCGGCACGCGGATCAGAACCGGCAAAGGCCACGGCACCCAGTTGATAAAGGCGTGCGGCGTCTGACAACCCCTGAGAATTAACCGCATCGGCCTCCTCGACGGTCTTGGCGGCGCGCATTTTGCCGATAATGATCGTTTCCGGTGACAACGGCATCGGTTTCGGCGGCGTTGCCGGTGGAGGCGCTTTCCACAACGGCAGTTGGTTATCTACCGCGACCAGACGGCTGGCCTCAAAAGCAAAATTACCTTCCGGCATATACAGCAGGGTACCGTTGCGATCGGTCAGCAAACGGTTGGGAAAGTCCGGCCCGCAGGCGAAACCGTTAATGGGCATCGCCAGCGCTGAGCCGATCAGGGCGGCGAGTGGGAGATACCGGCCGTGGCGGTTGCGCACCGCGTGTGCATCAGGGTATGACAAGAGTGCCTCCTGGCGTCAATTGTTGGCAGCGCAACCAGCCCAGCGGCCGGGATTGCCCGGCGCGCAGCTGATCGCCGCTGATGAGGACAAAGCGCTGGCGCTGAGGCCCGCTTTCCAGCCGATAGTTGCCCGCCGCGTCCGTCGCCAGACAGTCCGTGGCGGCGACGGTGATTTCACGAGGCAGCGGGGCATCAACCGGCCCGTTATTATGAATTATCAGATCATACAGCCCATTTTGCTGTGGCTGAGGACTAAATTTTACCTGCCAGCTGACGCTGAGCGGCTGTTGCTCGATCACCGCCCGTAGCGTATTGAGCGACCAGGCGCGGCGATCGCCCGCCAGCGGCAGCCGGAACCAGATAATGCCGCGCAGATGCGGTGTGGCCTGAACCTTCAACTGTTGCAGAAAATCGGCCACCTGTTGCGGCGCTACCGTCAGTTCGCGGGGATTGCCCGCCACGCGCAGTGAGGTTTCGCTCTCGACCTGTGCGCCCTGCGCATCAACGCTCAGCAGGCCCATACCGTAGGCCGGCAGCGCCACCCTGAAAGGTTTGGACGTGATGTTTGCGTACTGTTTTACCCAGCGCAGCGCCAGCGGGGCAGCGAACAGCCCCTGCTGCGGCGAGAGCACCGCGTGCACCTGCAACACCGAGCTGTCTGCCTGTTGCAACACGCCGGGCAGTGCCGGTGAGCCGATCCAGGCCGGTAATGCGGTAATGCCGAGTTGTAAGGAGGAAGGCAGTTGTCGGCGCAGCTGTTGCAAGAAATGGTGATAGTCAGGCAGGCGAGCGGTGGCGGCGTCATGATCTATTTCGACGCCGATCACCTGCAACCCGGCGGCCTGCCATTGCTGAACCTGTTTTACCAGGCGTTGGCGAATAGCCGGTGCATCGAGTTGCGCCAGTTGCCCATCCAAACGGGCCACCAGCCACAGCGGGCGGCCATCTTGTTGCAACTGCGGCAGATTGACCGGGATTTCGCGCCAGCCTTCACGCGGATGCGCTTGCGCACCCAATACACGCAGGGTAGAGAACAGGTCACGGCTTTGCGCCAGCGCAGTGGCGTGTTGCGGCGTCCAGACCCGTTGCCAGATATAAACCTGGTTGTCCTGGGGCTGTGGTAGCCGCAGCGCCTGGTGACGGCCACCGAACCAGGCCGTTAACGCCAGCGTCAACAGCAGCAACGCCATCAGCCCGCGTGTCATTTTTGCCAGAGATCGCCTTGCTGGGTGAAACCGCAGGCGCGCATAAAGTTATCCACTTCACCGCGTTCGCGCGGCGTCAGGCCGGCGGTAGAAAGCTGCCAGTGCGCGACTTGCGGCAGTTGGCGCTGCGCATCCTGGACCAGATACAGCCCGACGCCACGACGGCGCGTGACTTCACGCACCAGCAAATCCTGCAGTTGGGCGTTATCGCCATCCAGCGCAATTTTCACTGCACCCAGCAGCCGTTCGTTGAAGCGCGCGGCGAACAGGGCTTTATCGCCGTCCAGCCAGCTCTGCCATTGCTGCGGCTGTTGTTGCGGCCAGATTTTACCGAGGTCGATAAGGTCTTGCGGGGACAGCGTGGTTAATCGCTCAATAGTCAGTTTCATGCAGAATTTCCGAACGGCTAATCGATGCCGACAGTGTAATAGATCTTGCACAGAGCGTTGTGTAAGTTTTTCTGTACGATTACTGCGCAAAATGTTTTTTGCAGGACGCATTTTCCGAGTAAATAGATTGTTAATGGATCAATAACCAGCATAACGCGCTGCGCCTGATGCAAAACGGCGCAGATTTAATCCGGATTTTATCCTGTTTACACCGCTTGTTTCTGATTGTTCGAGTTGATTTGCAGCATAAAATTCCTGTTTAATGGTATGAAAAATAAAGTCTTATTAGAAAATATTGCCACGAAAACACCTAAATCATTATTACTTATGAATAAAAGCAGTAAATAAGGGTTCAGGTGCAGGCAAACACAACAGGTACGTTCACAACGACAGATGGGGATTTGCGAATGAAATTAACAAAAGGTAAGGCGCTGTTGGCGGGTTGTATCGCGATGGCTATCGGTCATTCGGCAATGGCGAAAGACATCAAGGTGGCGATTGTGGGCGCGATGTCCGGCCCGGTCGCGCAGTATGGCGATATGGAGTTCACCGGTGCCCGCCAGGCGATTGCCGATATCAACGCCAAGGGCGGCATCAAGGGCGATAAGCTGGTCGGCGTGGAATACGATGACGCCTGTGACCCTAAACAGGCGGTTGCGGTTGCCAACAAGGTGATTAACGACGGTATTCGCTATGTGATCGGCCACCTGTGCTCGTCCTCGACTCAACCGGCCTCCGATATCTATGAAGACGAAGGCGTGATCATGATTACCCCGGCGGCCACCAACGCCGATCTGACCACCCGTGGTTACAAGATGATCATGCGCACCACCGGGCTGGATTCCGATCAGGGCCCGACCGCGGCGAAATACATCCTCAGCGAGATCAAGCCGAAACGCATTGCCGTGGTTCACGACAAGCAACAGTATGGCGAAGGCCTGGCGCGCTCGGTACGCGACAGCCTGAAAAAACAGGGTACCGACGTGGTGATGTTTGAAGGCATCACCGCAGGCGATAAAGATTTCTCCACTCTGGTGGCGCGCCTGAAGAAAGAAAACGTCGATTTCGTTTACTTCGGCGGCTACTACCCGGAAATGGGGCAGATCCTGCGCCAGGCAAAACAGGCCGGCCTGACTACCCGCTTTATGGGGCCAGAGGGCGTGGGCAACTCCTCGCTGTCCAACATTGCCGGTGCCGCCTCGGAAGGCATGCTGGTGACCTTGCCGAAACGCTATGACCAGGTACCTGCCAACAAACCTATCGTGGATGCACTGAAAGCCAAGAAGCTGGATCCGACCGGGCCGTTCGTTTGGACCACTTACGCAGCGCTGCAATCTTTGACTACCGGAATGGAGCGCAGCGGCAGCCAGGAGCCGGCCGACATCGTCAAGGATCTGAAAACCGGCAAGCCGGTGGACACCGTGATGGGGCCGCTGAGCTGGGACGAGAAGGGCGATCTGAAAGGTTTCGAGTTCGGCGTGTTTGAGTGGCATGCAGACGGCACATCAACACCGATTAAATAAGCCATAATAATCAGGGTAGGGCGCAGCATGCTGCGCCCGCGGGCCGGTAAGCCGGCCCGTCCCCCTTTACCTGAGTTTTTTCAGGTTTGCTATACAGCGCAGCCAAGGGTTCGAGTATGTCAGAGCAGGTTCTCTATTTTCTGCAGCAGATGTTCAACGGCGTCACGTTGGGCAGCACCTATGCATTGATCGCCATCGGTTACACCATGGTCTACGGCATTATCGGCATGATCAACTTCGCCCACGGCGAGGTGTATATGATCGGCAGCTATGTCTCCTTTATTGTTATCGCCGCCCTGATGATGCTTGGTATCGACGTCGGCTGGCTGCTGATTGGCGCCGCGTTTTTGGTGTCGATCGTGATCGCCAGCGCCTACGGCTGGAGCATCGAGCGGGTGGCCTACAAGCCGGTGCGCAACTCCAAGCGCCTGATAGCGCTGATTTCCGCCATCGGCATGTCGATATTCCTGCAAAACTACGTCAGCCTGACGCAGGGCTCGCGCGATCTGGCGTTGCCAAGCCTGGTAACCGGCCAGTGGGTGCTGGGTGAAAGCAATGGCTTCGCCGCTACCATCAGTACCATGCAGCTGATTATCTGGGTCGTCACCTTCCTGGCGATGCTGGCGTTGACGTTGTTTATCCGTTATTCCCGCATGGGCCGTGCTTGCCGCGCCTGCGCGGAAGATTTGAAGATGGCCAGCCTGCTGGGCATCAATACCGACCGGGTGATTTCACTGACCTTCGTGATCGGCGCCGTGATGGCGGCGGTGGCCGGCGTGCTGCTTGGCCAGTTCTACGGCGTAATCAACCCGTACATCGGCTTTATGGCCGGCATGAAAGCCTTTACTGCGGCGGTGCTGGGCGGTATCGGCAGCATTCCTGGCGCGATGATCGGCGGCCTGGTGCTGGGGGTGGCAGAAGCGCTGACCTCGGCCTACCTGAGCACCGAATATAAGGACGTGGTGTCCTTTGCGCTGCTGATCGTGGTGTTGTTGATCATGCCAACCGGCATTCTTGGGCGCCCGGAGGTTGAGAAGGTATGAAACTCAATCTGCTTAACGCGCTGATAGCCTCGGTGGTGCTGTTTGTGATGGCGTCGTTCCTGATGGGGATGCAACTGAGCCTGGACGGTACCAAGCTGGTGGTCCACGGTGCGGCGGAAGTGCGCTGGATGTGGATCGGCATCGGCTGCGTCATCGTTTTCTTCTTCCAACTGTTGCGCCCGCTGATGCAGCAGGGGCTGAAAAAACTGTCCGGCCCCTCTTTTGTATTACCGAGCTTTGACGGCACCACCCCACGCCAGAAACTGCTGGCGGCGGCGATTATTGTTGCCGCGATCGCCTGGCCATTTCTGGTGTCGCGCGGTACGGTGGATATCGCCACCCTGACGTTGATCTACGTGATGCTCGGTCTGGGCCTGAACGTGGTGGTTGGGCTGTCCGGCCTGCTGGTGCTGGGTTACGGCGGCTTCTACGCCATCGGCGCCTATACCTACGCGTTGCTGAATCACTATTACGGCCTCGGCTTCTGGGAAAGCCTGCCGCTGGCGGGCATCGTCACCGCCATCTTCGGTTTCCTGCTCGGTTTCCCGGTGCTGCGTTTGCGCGGTGATTATCTGGCGATTGTGACGCTGGGCTTCGGCGAGATAGTGCGTATCTTGTTGTTGAACAACACCGAGGTCACCGGCGGGCCGAACGGTATCAGCCAGATCCCGAAACCGACCTTTTTCGGACTGGAGTTCAACCGCAGCGCGCGTGACGGCGGTTGGGATACCTTCCATAACTTCTTTGGCCTGAAATACGATCCGAGCGATCGCATCGTGTTCCTGTATCTGGTGGCGCTGCTGCTGGTGGTGCTGACGCTGTTTGTGATCAATCGCCTGCTGCGCATGCCATTGGGCCGTGCCTGGGAAGCGCTGCGTGAAGATGAAATCGCTTGTCGCTCGCTGGGGCTGAGCCCGACCAAAATCAAACTGACCGCTTTTACCATCAGCGCCGCCTTCGCCGGTTTTGCCGGCACGCTGTTCGCCGCGCGCCAGGGCTTCGTGAGCCCGGAGTCCTTCACTTTCGTCGAGTCGGCCTTCGTGCTGGCGATTGTGGTGTTGGGCGGCATGGGGTCGCAGTTCGCGGTGATCCTGGCGGCTATCCTGCTGGTGGTGTCGCGCGAGATGATGCGTGATCTGAACGAATACAGCATGCTGCTGCTCGGTGCGTTGATGGTGTTGATGATGATTTGGCGGCCGCAAGGGTTGCTGCCGATGAAGCGCCCGCAACTGAAGTTGAAAACGGCCGGCAAGGAGGAACAGGCATGAGCTCGCAACCTCTGTTGAAAGTTGAAGGGCTGTCGATGCGTTTCGGCGGCTTGCTGGCGGTGAATAACGTGGCGCTCGAGCTGAACGAAGGCGAAATTGTTTCGCTGATCGGCCCGAACGGCGCGGGAAAAACCACGGTGTTTAACTGCCTGACCGGCTTCTACCGCCCCACCGGCGGCACCATCAAACTGCGCGATCGCCATCTGGAAGGGTTGCCTGGCCAGACGATTGCCCGCATGGGCGTGGTGCGCACTTTCCAGCATGTGCGTCTGTTCCGCGAAATGACGGTGATCGAGAACCTGCTGGTCGCCCAGCATCAGCACCTGAAAAGCGGCGTATTCGCCGGGCTGCTGAAAACCCCGGCCTTCCGCCGCGCCGAAGCCGATGCGCTGGAACGAGCCTCCGTGTGGCTGCAACGCGTTGGGCTGCTTGAGATGGCTAACCGTTCGGCGGGCAATCTGGCCTACGGCCAGCAGCGGCGGCTGGAGATTGCGCGCTGCATGGTGACCCGCCCCGAGCTGCTGATGCTGGACGAACCCGCGGCCGGCCTGAACCCGAAGGAAACCGACGAACTGGACCACTTGATCGTCGAGCTGCGCAACCAGCATAAAGTGTCGGTGTTGCTGATCGAGCACGACATGAAGCTGGTGATGGGCATTTCCGATCGTATCTACGTGGTGAATCAGGGCACGCCGTTGGCGCAGGGCACCCCGGCAGAAATTCGTAACAACCCGGACGTTATCCGGGCCTATCTGGGCGAATAATTATGTTGTCATTTAATCAGGTTTCCGCCCATTACGGCAAAATCCAGGCGCTGCATCAGGTTAGCCTGAACATCAAGCAGGGCGAGATAGTCACCTTGATCGGCGCCAACGGTGCCGGTAAAACAACGCTGCTCGGCACGCTGTGCGGTGAGCCGCGCGCCACCGAGGGCAGCGTTACCTTCCTCGATCAGGACATTACCCAGTGGCAAACCTCGCGCATTATGCGTGAGGCGGTGGCGATAGTGCCGGAAGGGCGCCGGGTGTTCTCGCGCATGACGGTGGAAGAGAATCTGGCGATGGGCGGCTTTTTTGCCGATCGTCACCAGTACCAGCAGCGTATCGAGCGGGTGTTCGGCCTGTTCCCGCGCTTGCTGGAACGCCGCAACCAGCGCTCCGGCACCATGTCCGGCGGTGAACAGCAGATGCTGGCGATCGGCCGCGCGCTGATGAGCCAGCCGAAGCTGTTGTTGCTCGACGAGCCGTCCCTCGGGCTGGCGCCGATCATCATCCAGCAGATTTTCGACATTATTCAGCAGCTGCGTGAAGAGGGCATGACCATCTTCCTGGTGGAGCAAAACGCCAATCAGGCGCTGAAATTGGCGGATCGCGGTTATGTACTGGAAAACGGGCGCGTGGTGTTGGAAGATACGGGAGCCGCATTGTTAGCAAACGAAGCAGTAAGGTCGGCGTATCTGGGCGGCTAAATACCCGTCGTCGTTCAGGCTACAGCGTTGTTGGCTGCACTCACTTCCCTGTGGGGGCGAATAGGGGGGCCCGAGTCACTTGGTCGCCGCGTACCTTGCCCCTACAAAATTTATAACGATTACGAGAATAAGAAATGAAGACAGAAGGGTTACTCGCGCAGCGCATCGTCAACGTAAAAAGCTCGGCAATCCGTGAATTGCTCAAGCACAGTAAGATGGAAAACGTCATTTCGCTGGCGGGCGGCATCCCCTCTGATGCCCTGTTTGATTTCGAAGGGCTGAGCATTGCCACCCATGAGGCGATCACCGAACAGCCGAAAAGCGCCTTCCAGTATGGCCTGACCGAAGGCAGCCCGTTGCTGCGCGAACGCATTTGCGAGCTGTGCGCCGAGCGCGGCGTCGTCGCCACGGCAGAAGAAGTGATGGTGACCGCCGGTTCCCAGCAGGCGCTGGATCTGGTGATGCGCGCTATCGTCAATCCAGGCGACGTGTTTGTGGTGGAGCGTCCGACCTATCTGGCGGCGCTGCAGACGCTGGAACTGGCGGAAGCCAACATCATGTCGGTGTCATCCGACAGCGACGGCATGGTGGTTGAAGAGCTTGCCGAGCTGCTGAAAACTCAGCGTATCAAGGGCGTGTACGTAGTGCCGAACTTTGGCAACCCCAGCGGTCTCACACTGAGCGCACCGCGCCGCGAACTGCTGGTGAAATTGGCGGCCGAGCACAACTTCCTGATTATCGAAGATGATCCGTACGGCGAGCTGCGTTTTACCGAAGAGCGCAATGCCACGCTGCATCAGGTTTCGCAGCGGGTGCTGGGCCATACCGATAACATTATCTACACCTCGACCTTCTCCAAGATCCTGGCGCCGGGCTTGCGTCTGGGCTGGGCTATTCTGCCTGAGTTCCTGCTGCATAAAGTGGCGATCATCAAGCAGGCGGCGGATTTGCACGCCAGCGCGCTGTCGCAGAGCATCGTCGAATGCTACCTGGGCCTGGGTCGTCTGCCGGGGCAGATCGAAAAGATCCGCGCCGCCTACAAGCAAAAGGGCGAGATCCTGGCTGCGCTGGTGGAGAAAGAGCTGGGTGATCACATCACCTTTGATATGCCGAAGGGGGGGATGTTCCTGTGGGCGCGTTTCCGTCAACCGTTCAACGCCACCGAATGGCTGAAAACGACCCTGCAACAGGGCGTGGTGTTTGTGCCGGGGGAATATTTCTTCTCCGATAACCCGGATCGTTCAACCTTCCGCCTGTCGTTCGCCACCGCCACTGAGCAACAGATGCAAGAAGCGGTCGCCCGCCTGCGTCGTTCCCTGTAATCCCCGCGGCGGCGGGGGAAATTTCCTCGTCGCCGACATCAAACCGCAACCTGCACTTCACCTTTTGGTCACATGGCTGTCATCTGACGGTTATTTTTCTGTCATCCGAGCATGGCATGTTAGCTTCCGAACAAAAAACTGATTCTTTTCGCTCACGCGCTTATTACACCAGCTTTTTCAGGAGTTAGGCATGCTCACCTACGCTATTCGCAAAACTACGCTGTGCGTCGCGTTGACCCTGGCGGTCAGCACTCAGGCACTGGCGGCGACCGAGATCCCGTTCTGGCATTCGATGGAAGGTGAACTGGGGAAAGAAGTGGACTCCCTGGCGGAGCGCTTTAACCAGTCGCACAGCGACGTCAAAATCGTTCCGGTTTATAAAGGCAACTACGAACAGAGCCTGGCGGCGGGCATTGCGGCTTACCGCTCCGGCAAGGCGCCGGCGATTTTGCAAGTTTACGAAGTGGGCACCGCCACCATGATGGCGAGCAAAGCGATCAAACCGGTGTATCAGGTGTTTAAAGACGCCGGCATCAACTTTGACGAATCGGTGTTCGTGCCGACGGTGGCCGGTTACTACACCGACAACAAGAGCGGCCATCTGCTGTCCCAGCCGTTCAACAGCTCCACCCCGGTGCTGTATTACAACAAAGATGCCTTCAAAAAAGCCGGCCTGAACCCGGATCAGCCGCCAAAAACCTGGCAAGAGCTGGCGGCGGACACCGCCAAACTGCGTGAGGCCGGCATGAAGTGCGGCTACGCCAGCGGCTGGCAGGGCTGGATCCAACTCGAGAACTTCAGCGCCTGGCACGGCGTGCCTTTCGCTACCGAAAACAACGGATTCGGCGGTGCGAATGCCAAGCTGGAGTTCAACAAAGCGTTGCAGGTCAAGCATATCCAACTGCTGGCGGACATGAACAAGAAGGGTGATTTCACCTATTTCGGTCGTAAGGACGAATCGACCGAGAAGTTCTACAGCGGCGACTGCGCCATCACAACCGCCTCTTCCGGTTCGCTGGCGGACATCAAACACTATGCCAAATTCAACTACGGTGTGGGCATGATGCCTTACGACGCCGACGCCAAGAATGCGCCGCAGAACGCCATCATCGGCGGTGCCAGCCTGTGGGTGATGAACGGCAAAGATACCGCCACCTACAAGGGCGTAGCCGAGTTCCTGCAATATCTGGCGCAGCCGGAAATTGCCGCCGAATGGCATCAGAAAACCGGTTACCTGCCCATTACCACCGCCGCGTACGATCTGACCAAGCAACAGGGCTTCTATGACAAGAACCCGGGTGCCGACGTTGCGACGCGTCAGATGCTGAACAAGCCGCCGTTGCCGTTCACCAAGGGCCTGCGCCTGGGCAATATGCCGCAGATCCGCAGCGTGGTGGATGAAGAACTGGAAGGCGTGTGGACCGGCAAGAAAACGCCACAGCAGGCGCTGGACGCTGCCGTACAACGCGGTGATGTGTTGCTGCGTCGCTTCGAGTCCCAGACCAAGTAATAACGGTTACTGCGCTTAGCCAGTCTGGGATTGGGCAGTGCTCGCTCTCCTCATGGACTTTGTGTCCGCTCCGGGAGCCGTGCGCTGTCCGCACCCAGGCCGGCTTTGCTTGCGAGCCCACCCGTCTTTCGTCTTCATGAGTCCCTATTATGAGCTCACATCGTCCCGGTTTCGGCTGCAGCTGGCTGCCCTATGCGCTGGTGTTGCCGCAGTTGCTGATAACCGCAATATTCTTCCTGTGGCCCGCCGGCGAGGCGCTGTGGTATTCGGTCCAGAGCCTCGATCCCTTTGGCCTGTCCAGCCAGTTCGTCGGGTTGGATAACTTTAGCCAACTGTTCCAGGATCCGTACTACCTCGATTCTTTTTACACCACGCTGGTTTTCAGCTTCCTGGTGGCGGGTATCGGGCTGGTGGTGTCGCTGTTCTTCGCCGCGTTGGTGGATTACGTGCTGCGCGGCAGCCGGATTTACCAGACGCTGATGATCTTGCCCTACGCCGTGGCCCCCGCTGTGGCGGCGGTATTGTGGATCTTCCTGTTTAACCCCGGCCTGGGGCTGATCACCCATTTTCTTGGCGGACTGGGCTACAACTGGAACCACGCGCAGAACAGCGGGCAGGCGATGTTCCTGGTGGTGCTGGCTTCGGTGTGGCAGCAAATCAGCTATAACTTCCTGTTTTTCCTGGCGGCGCTGCAATCGATCCCGCGTTCGCTGGTGGAAGCGGCGGCTATCGACGGCGCCGGCCCGGTACGGCGTTTCTTCAACCTGGTGTTGCCGTTGATCACCCCGGTGAGCTTCTTCCTGCTGGTGGTTAATCTGGTGTACGCCTTCTTCGATACTTTCCCGGTGATTGATGCCGCCACCGGCGGTGGCCCGGTACAGTCCACCACCACGCTGATCTACAAGATCTACCGCGAAGGCTTTGCCGGTCTGGATCTGTCCAGCTCAGCGGCGCAGTCGGTGATCCTGATGCTGCTGGTGATTGGCCTGACGGTGATCCAGTTCCGCTTCGTCGAACGTAAGGTGCGCTACCAATGATTGAGAACCGACGCGGGCTGGATATCTTCAGCCACGTAATGCTGATTATCGGCGTGCTGGTGGTGCTGTTCCCGCTGTACGTGGCCTTTGTCGCCGCTACGCTGGACGATAAGCAGGTGTTTCAGGTGCCGATGACCCTGATACCGGGCGGCCATCTGTGGGAAAACATCCGCAATATCTGGCAGGGTGGCGTGGGCAACCTCAAGGTGCCGTTCTCGCTGCTGTTGCTGAACAGCGTGATCATGGCGCTGGCGATTACCTTCGGCAAAATTGTGGTGTCGGTGTTGTCGGCTTACGCCATCGTGTATTTCCGTTTCCCGCTGCGCAGCCTGTTTTTCTGGCTGATTTTCCTCACTCTGATGCTGCCGGTAGAAGTGCGTATTTTCCCGACGGTGGAGGTGATCTCCACCCTGAACCTGCTGGACAGCTACACCGGTCTGACGCTGCCGTTGATGGCCTCGGCGACCGCGACCTTCCTGCTGCGCCAGTTCTTCATGACGCTGCCGGATGAGCTGCTGGAAGCGGCGCGCATCGATGGTGCCGGGCCGATGCGCTTTTTCTGGGACATCGTGCTGCCGCTGTCGAAAACCAATCTGGCGGCGCTGTTTGTCATCACCTTTATTTATGGCTGGAACCAGTACCTGTGGCCGATCCTGATCACCAGCGACGCCTCGATGGGGACCGCGGTGGCGGGCATCAAGAGCATGATCTCCACCTCCGGCGCGCCGACCCAGTGGAATCAGGTAATGGCGGCGATGATTCTGACCTTAATTCCACCGCTGACGGTGGTTCTTCTGATGCAGCGCTGGTTTGTGCGCGGTCTCGTCGACAGCGAGAAGTAACGAGAGAAATGTTCACATGGCAGGTTTAAAACTACAGGCAGTCACCAAATCCTACGACGGTAAAACGCCGGTGATTAAGCAAATCGATCTCGACGTGGCGGACGGCGAGTTTATCGTGATGGTCGGCCCTTCAGGCTGCGGAAAATCGACGCTGCTGCGCATGGTGGCCGGGCTGGAACGCACCACCAGTGGCGATATCTATATCGACAGCCAGCGCGTGACCGATATGGAACCGAAAGATCGCGGCATCGCGATGGTGTTTCAGAACTACGCACTGTATCCGCACATGAGCGTGTACGACAACATGGCCTATGGCCTGAAAATTCGCGGTTTCGGCAAACAGCATATCCAGCAGCGGGTGGAAGAAGCCGCGCGCATTCTGGAGCTGGAGCCGCTGTTGCAGCGCAAGCCGCGCGAGCTTTCCGGCGGGCAACGCCAGCGGGTGGCAATGGGGCGCGCCATCGTGCGTGAACCGGCGGTATTCCTGTTCGATGAACCTTTGTCCAACCTGGATGCCAAGCTGCGCGTGCAGATGCGCCTGGAATTGCAGCAGCTGCATCGCCGGCTGAAAACCACCAGCCTGTACGTCACGCACGATCAGGTTGAGGCGATGACGTTGGCGCAGCGGGTGATTGTGATGAACAAGGGCGTAGCGGAACAGATTGGCACCCCGAGCGAGGTTTACCAGCGCCCGGCGTCGCTGTTTGTCGCCAGCTTTATCGGTTCTCCGGCGATGAACCTGCTGCCCGGCACGTTGAGCGCCGACGGCAGCCAACTGTTGCTGGCCGGCGGGATGACGCTGAATTTACCTCAGCCCAAAACACAGTGGGGCGGTCGCCCGTTGACGCTCGGCATCCGCCCGGAGCATATTCAACTGACCACCCTTGAACAAGGCGGCGTGCCGCTGGAGCTGCAAACGCTGGAATTGCTGGGCGCGGATAATCTGGCGCACGGGCAATGGGGCGGCCACGGCGTGATTGCGCGGTTGTCGCATGAAACTATGCCGACGGCGGGCAGCACGCTATATTTGCAACTGCCTGCACAGGCGCTGCACTTTTTTGATTCAAACAGCGGATTACGGATGGAACAATGACCACAGCCTGGCCTTATCCTCATATCGTCGCCCACCGCGGCGGCGGTTCCCTGGCGCCGGAAAATACCCTGGCGGCGATCGACGTTGGCGCGCGACACGGCCACAAAATGATTGAGTTCGACGTCAAGCTGGCGCAGGACGGGCAGATCTTTTTGTTGCATGACGATACCCTCGATCGCACCAGCGACGGTTGGGGCGTGGCGGGCGAGCTGCCCTGGGACAAGCTGGTGCAGCTGGATGCCGGCAACTGGTACAACTCCGCCTACAAGGGCGAGCGTCTGCCGTTGTTGTTGGAGGTCGCAGAGCGCTGCCGGCAGCACGGCATGATGGCGAATATCGAAATCAAACCTACCACCGGCACCGACGATGAAACCGGCCGCGTGGTGGCGCTGGCAGCACGGTTGTTGTGGCAAGGCCAGACCGAACCGTTGCTTTCTTCGTTCTCGGTTGAAGCGCTTGAGGCGGCACAGCGTACGGTGCCGGACCTGCCGCGCGGCCTGTTGCTGGATGAATGGGATGACAACTGGCAGGCGCTGACAGAGCGGTTGGGCTGCGTGTCGTTGCATATCAATCACAAAGAGCTGACCGCTGAGCGGGTCGCGGCGCTGAAGGCGGCCGGCCTGCGCATTCTGGTGTATACCGTTAACCAGCCGGCGCGTGCGCGCCTGTTGTTGAACTGGGGCGTTGACTGTATTTGTACCGACCGGATAGATTTGATCGGCCCGGATTTTCCCAACGAATAACCCCCGTTGCTTCGGGCGCAGTCTGCTGCGCCCGTGAATTCGCCGGCGCCTGTTGATTCTTGCGACGTCAGCCCCTTGCCGCCGCGCTAACGGAAGGGATGTGATGTCTGTTTTTATTGTTTCTCTGTGGCACCAGATAGCGCTGTCTTTGCCGCTATTTGTTCTGATCGTGCTGGGGTATGGCTTTATCCGCTGGGGTAAGTGGTCGGCTACCATCACTGACGGTTTGACCCGCTTCGTTTTCTCCCTGGCGCTGCCCGCCATGTTATTTCGCATGATGTGCGATTTCTCGCAACGCCCGGCGGTGGATGCCCGCTTGCTGATCGCTTTTTTCGGCAGTTGCCTGATCGTGTTCGTGATGGGCCGCATCACCGCGCGCCGGGTGTTTAAACTGGATGGGGTATCCGGTTCGGTGTTCGCGCTGGGGGGGATTTTCTCCAATAACGTGATGCTGGGCCTGCCGATCGCCAGCGTGATGTTGGGGGAGGCGGCAATCCCTTCGGTTGCCCTGGTGCTGGTATTCAACGGGCTGATCCTCTGGACGCTGGTAACCATCTCGATCGAATGGGCGCGCAACGGCTCGCCCACCCTGCACGGCTTTATAAAAACCGCGCGCAGCGTGCTCACCAATCCCCTGATCATCGGCATTCTCTCCGGCACGCTGTTCAGCCTGACCGGGTTGCCGTTGCCGACGTTTGTCGATCAGCCGGTCAGTATGCTTGGCCAGGTGGCGGCGCCGCTGTCGCTGGTGGTGCTGGGAATGGGGTTGGCGGAATATCGTATCAGCGAGGGGTGGCAATTGAGCAGCGCCATTTGTTTCTTCAAGCTGATCGTCCAACCGCTGATCGTCTGGCTGCTGGCCTGGATGATGGACCTGCCGCCAATGGAAACCCGCGTGGTGGTGCTGCTGGGTTCAATGGCGGTCGGGGTCAATGTTTACCTGATGTCACGCCAGTTCAACGTGCTTACCGGCCCGGCCGCCACCAGTCTGGTGATGTCCACCGCGCTGGCGGCAGTCACTACGCCGCTGATCCTCACCATTATGGGCGTGCGGGTGTAACCGGCATCTGCGTTTGCGGCACCGTCGGCGACGTGCGGTTAAACGGATTGCGCGGTTGGTTGCCGTTTGGCAGCAATTGACCGCCGTTTGGCGCATTTCGCAGCAACTTTTGCTGATTTTCGTCAAATTGCCGCTGTTGTTGCAGGCGGCGTTGATCCAGCTGTTGGTTATTCAGCATGCGCTGTTGCTGCGTCTGCTGATTGCGCTGGTTAAGGAACTGCTGTTGCGAACTGAGCTCGGTTACGCCATTGGCCGCGGTTGCCAGTCCGGACAGCAACAGCAGGCCGTACAGAATGCGATAACTCTTCATGATATTTATCCTCGCTTTTAATTAAGCCTAACCCACCGGCGAAAAATTGCCGAAAAGTTTATATTTTGCACAGCCGTAAACTGCCTTTTCATCACGCGGCATTTCGCCTTCCGTTACAATCGCCTTTTCTGATTGTTTAGGGTGAACCCGACGTGCTGCTTCTGGTGATTACTACCGTCTTATGGGCGTTCTCTTTCAGCCTGATTGGCGAATATCTGGCGGGCCAGGTCGACAGCTGGTTCTCGGTGCTGATGCGTATCGGGTTGGCGGCGTTGGTCTTCCTGCCTTTCCTGCGCTGGCGCAATATCAAACCGAAAGTGATCCTGATGTACATGTTGGTGGGTGCCTGCCAACTGGGCATCATGTACCTGTTCAGCTTCCGTGCCTACATGTACCTGACGGTACCGGAATTCCTGCTGTTTACCGTGCTTACTCCGCTGTACGTCACGCTGATTTACGACCTGATCAGCGGTCAACGCCTGCGTTGGGCCTATGTGTTCAGTGCGTTGCTGGCGGTACTGGGCGCGGCGATCATCCGTTACCATCAATTGAGCGAGCATTTCTGGTGGGGGCTGTTGCTGGTGCAGGCGGCGAATATCAGCTTCGCCATCGGCATGGTCGGTTACAAGCGCCTGATGGAAGTGCACCCGCTGCCGCAACATACGGCGTTTTCCTGGTTCTACCTCGGAGCGTTGGTGGTCGCGGTGGTCGCCTGGTGTCTGTGGGGTAATCCGCAACAGTTGCCGACCACTAATCTGCAATGGGGCATTCTGGTGTGGCTGGGCGTGGTGGCTTCCGGGCTGGGCTATTTCATGTGGAACTACGGTGCAACGCAGGTGGATGCCGGGACGCTCGGCATCATGAACAACATGCACGTGCCCGCCGGGTTGCTGGTGAATTTGGCTATCTGGCAGCAGCAACCGCACTGGCCGAGTTTTATTATCGGCGGGGCGGTGATTGTCGCTTCGCTGTGGGTGCACCGCCGCTGGGTGGCGCCAAAGCCGACTAATTGAGACCACGGGCTACCCAAGCGCAGGCAGCCCGCAAAATCAGGCTTGTGAAGACAGCGGCTTGATGCTGGCGGCGAGGGTGCCCGGGCGCGCAGCGTCGCGTACGAACGGCAGGTGATTGCAGGCGTGTTGACGCGCCGAGCGGATAAAGGCTTCGGTCACCGCCTGGCGCTGCTCGCCGTCGCGTACCGCGGCATACAGGCGGCTCCACAGGCCATCGCCCAGGGTTTTTGTCACCACCAGCCCCTGGCGTTCGAAACTTTCGACTACCCAATGCGGCAGCGCCGCAATCCCCATCCGTGCCGACACCATCTGGATCAGCAGCAAGGTGTTATCGACGTTTTTCAGCGCCGGGCTGACGCCGGCCGGTTGCAGGAAATTCCGCCATATATCCAGCCGTTGGCGCTGCACCGGATAAATCATCAGCGTCTCATCGCTCAAATCTTCCGGCTCAATCTGCAGTTTGCCGGCCAGCGGGTGATCCGGCGCCAGCACCAGACGCACCTCGAAATCAAACATCGGCGAATAGTGCAGGCCGCTGCGCGGCAAAATGTCTGAGGTCAGCACCAGATCCAATTCCCCCTGCTGCAGCGCCGGTTGCGGATCAAAAGTGACGCCGGACTTAAAGTCCATCACCACCTGCGGGAAGCTCTGGCGGAAGTTGTCCAACGCGGGCGTCAGCCACTGAATGCAACTGTGGCATTCGATGGCGATGCGCAGCGTGGCCTGATGCGGTTCGTGGCACGCCTGCAACGCCTGCTGGATTTGCGGCAGTACTTGTTCTGCCAGCTGTAACAGGATTTCTCCCTGCACGGTAAAGCGCAGCGGTTGGCTTTTTCGAACGAACAGTTTGAAGCCCAGACGCTGCTCCAGATCGCTGAACTGATGCGACAGGGCCGATTGCGTCTGATGGAGTTGGGCCGCGGCGGCCGCCAGAGAGCCGGTGTTGCGCAGAGCCTGCAGCGTCCGTAAGTGTTTCAGTTCGATCATGAGAGTCCTTCACAGTGACAGTGAATAAATTGCGCTTGTGGTTAATACAGTACCTGCGGATTATGGATGTGTAAACATCTGGACGGCTAAATGGGGAATATGACGATGGCAATTCTAAATCACACACTGGGTTTTCCACGCGTTGGGCTGCGACGTGAACTGAAAAAAGCTCAGGAAAGCTACTGGGCAGGCAATTCAACGCAGGAAGAACTGCTGGCGGTTGGCCGCGAGCTGCGCGCTCGCCATTGGCAACAGCAACAGCAGGCCGGGGTGGATTTGGTGCCGGTCGGCGATTTCGCCTGGTATGACCATGTTTTGACCACCAGCTTGCTGCTGGGCAACGTGCCGCCACGTCATCAAAATGCGGATGGCTCAATTGATCTGGACCAGTTGTTCCGTCTGGGCCGTGGCCGCGCACCGACCGGTGAACCGGCGGCGGCGGCAGAAATGACCAAGTGGTTTAACACCAACTACCACTACATGGTGCCTGAATTCCAGAAGGGCCAGCAGTTCAAACTGGGTTGGACTCAATTGCTGGATGAAGTTGACGAAGCGCTGGCGCTGGGCCACAAAATCAAGCCTGTGCTGCTGGGGCCGGTCACTTACCTGTGGTTGGGCAAAGTGAAGGGTGAGCAGTTTGATCGACTGTCGTTGCTGAAGGACATTCTGCCGGTTTACCGGCAGGTTCTGGCCGAACTGGCGAAGCGCGGCGTAGAGTGGGTGCAGATCGACGAGCCTGCACTGGTGCTGGAGCTGCCGCAGGCATGGCTCGACGCTTTCAAACCGGCTTACGACGCGTTGCAGGGCCAGGTAAAACTGCTGTTGACCACCTATTTCGACAGCGTTGGTCACAACCTCGACACTATCCGCGCATTGCCGGTACAGGGTCTGCATGTCGATCTGGTGGCCGGTCACGACGATATCGCCGTATTGCACAAGACATTGCCAAAAGAGTGGTTGCTGTCGCTGGGCGTCATCAATGGCCGTAACGTCTGGCGTGCCGACCTGAGCCGTTGGTTCGACCGCCTGCAACCGCTGGTTAACAGCCGTCCACTGTGGATTGGCACCTCTTGTTCCCTGCTGCACAGCCCCATCGATCTGAGCGTGGAAACCCGCCTGGATGAAGAGGTGAAGAGCTGGTTCGCCTTCGCTCTGCAAAAATGCGCCGAAGTGGCTTTGCTAAGCGCAGCGCTGAACGCGCCTGGGGCAGAAAAGCAGGCAGAACTGGACGCATACAGCGCGCCAATCCGCGCTCGTCGTCAGTCCAGCCGCGTACATAATGCGCAGGTAGGCCAGCGTCTGGCCGCCATTACAGCACAAGACAGCGAGCGCCACAGCCCTTACGCTCAGCGCGCTCAGGCGCAACGTGATCGCTTCAACCTGCCGGCCTGGCCGACCACCACTATCGGCTCATTCCCGCAGACCACCGAAATCCGCGGCCTGCGCCTGGATTTCAAACAGGGGCGTCTGGACGGCAACAATTACCGAACCAGCATTAGCGAGCACATCAAACAGGCGATCGTTGAACAAGAACGTCTGGGCCTGGACGTGCTGGTGCACGGCGAAGCCGAGCGTAATGACATGGTGGAATACTTCGGCGAGAACCTCGACGGCTTCGTCTTCACCCAAAATGGCTGGGTACAGAGCTACGGTTCCCGCTGCGTAAAACCGCCGGTCATCATTGGCGACATCAGCCGCCCTGAAGCCATTACCGTGGAGTGGGCGAAGTATGCGCAATCGCTGACCGACAAGCCGGTAAAAGGCATGTTGACCGGGCCGGTGACCATCCTTTGCTGGTCGTTCCCGCGTGAAGACGTAACCCGTGAAGTGATCGCCAAGCAGATCGCCCTGGCGCTGCGCGACGAAGTGGAAGATCTGGAAAAAGCCGGTATCGGCATCATCCAGATTGACGAACCGGCACTGCGTGAAGGGTTGCCGCTGCGTCAATCCGACTGGGCCGCTTACCTGGACTGGGCAGTGGATGCCTTTAAACTGAACGCCGCCGTGGCGCAGGACGATACGCAGATCCACACCCACATGTGTTACTGCGAATTCAACGACATCATGGATTCCATCGCGGCGCTGGATGCCGACGTGATCACCATCGAAACCTCGCGTTCCGATATGGATCTGCTGGAAGCCTTCAAAGAGTTCGAGTATCCAAACGAAATTGGCCCTGGCGTGTACGACATCCACTCGCCAAACGTGCCAAGCGTGGAATGGATCGAAGCGCTGCTGCGTAAAGCGGCGCAGAACATCCCGGCGGAACGCCTGTGGGTTAACCCGGATTGCGGTCTGAAAACCCGCGGCTGGCCGGAAACCCGTCAGTCGCTGGCCAACATGGTGTTGGCGGCTCAGCGCCTGCGCGAGCAGCAAGCCTGATCGGAGTGCGTTGCCCGGCTGTTGAGGCCGGCGTGCAATCAATAAGGTTCTGGTGTGATTATTTTGGGCGCTTCGGCGCCCTTTTTTACATTGCAGGCGGCCACCGGTGAAGGCAGCCGTGAGGGGAGGGGTTATTTGACGCCGACCACGCCGTGTTGAGCGAACCATGCCAGCATGCGTTGCCAGCCGTCCGTCGCCGCTTCGGCATCGTAACTTGGGCGATAATCGGCATTGAAAGCATGACCCGCTTCGGGGTAGACCACGATCTCGGCATCGGCGTTAGCTGCGCGAATCGCCTGGCGCATGGTCTCCACCGTTTCCAGTGGAATTCCGCTGTCCTGGCCGCCGTATAATCCCAGCACCGGCGCAGACAGCTGCGTAGCCACATCGACCGGGTGTTTCGGCGAGTTTAGCGTTTTTTCGCCCACTAACTTGCCGTACCAGGCTACCGCTGCCTTCAGTTGCGGGTTATGCGCGGCATATAGCCAGGTAATACGGCCGCCCCAGCAAAAACCGGTAATCGCCAGCTTGCCGGCGTCGCCGCCGTGGCGGCTGGCCCAATGGGCTGCGTGGTCGAGATCGGCCAACACCTGACGGTCCGGCACCTTGCTCACCAGCTTTTGCAAGATGTCGCCAATCTCCTGGTAATCTTTGGCATCGCCCTGTCGGAAGTACAACTCTGGCGCTATCGCCAGGTAGCCCTGTTTCGCCAGGCGGCGACACAGATCCTGAATATGCTCGTGAACGCCAAAAATCTCTTGTACCACCAGCACCACGGGGAAGGGGCCGTTGTGGTTCGCTGGTTTGGCAATATAGGCCGGCAGGTTGTCACCCTGCGAGGGAATGGTGGTTTCCCCGGCATGAATGCCCTGTTCGTCGGTAAATACAGTAGAAGCGGCCAACGGCGTTACGGCCGGGGCGAATCCCCCCTGAGCCTGTTTTAATGTCATCACATGGTCGGTTTTCATTGCGGTCTCCGTGCAATAGAAAAAAGCGCTGAGAATAACTATAGGAAAGATTACCCGTTATTGGCACCCGGTTGAGCATTTTCGGTCAAGTCTGTAAAAAACGATTAATTATCTGGCTTTAGCGCATTTTTGTTATCTTTTTATCAGGATATTGCGCATTTTGGCCTGCATTAGCGCCATAAGGTACGTTAGCCCCATTTTTTGTTGCTAAGTCGCCGATAAAATAAGGCTATTTTTCGGTGGCGACATAAGTGGCCTCGTGGTGGGAAAAGGGGCCTGTCGCCAAGAGGAACGGCGGTAAACGGCGGGCTGTTTTGTCGGCTAGACTTGTGGCAAGTGCGGCGTTTACAGCGTCTTTGGGCTATTTAATGTGACTTTTGTCACAAAAATTATGTAGATTGATCTTTGTTTCTTTATTCATGGTGATGGCCATCACGAAATTGGATGGCGATTTTCAGTAGAGTACTTTTTTGTTCCTCCCAATAAACATGATCTATGAGGAGTCTCGTATGTCTCAATCTGATGTTTTTCATCTCGGCCTCACTAAAAACGATTTACAAGGGGCCCAGCTTGCCATCGTTCCGGGCGATCCGCAGCGCGTAGAGAAAATTGCCAAGCTGATGGAAAATCCGGTGCACCTGGCTTCCCATCGTGAATTTACTACCTGGCGCGCAGAGCTGGACGGCAAGGCGGTGATCGTCTGCTCCACCGGCATCGGCGGCCCGTCTACCTCTATCGCCGTTGAAGAATTGGCGCAACTGGGGATCCGTACCTTCCTGCGTATCGGCACCACCGGGGCTATTCAGTCGAACATCAACGTCGGCGACGTGCTGGTCACTACCGCGGCGGTTCGCCTTGACGGTGCCAGCCTGCACTTTGCGCCGATGGAATTCCCGGCCGTGGCCGACTTTGCCTGCACCACCGCGCTGGTCGAGGCCGCCAAGGCCAGCGGCGCCACCACGCATATTGGCGTGACCGCGTCTTCTGATACCTTCTATCCGGGCCAGGAACGTTACGATACCTATTCCGGCCGCGTCGTCAGCCGCTTTAAGGGCTCGATGGCAGAATGGCAGGCGATGGGCGTGATGAACTATGAAATGGAATCCGCCACTCTGCTGACCATGTGCGCAAGCCAGGGCCTGCGTGCCGGTATGGTTGCCGGCGTGATCGTCAACCGCACCCAGCAGGAAATTCCAAACGCAGAAACCATGAAAAACACCGAAAGCAAAGCGGTGCAGATCGTGGTTGAAGCGGCGCGCCGCCTGCTGTAATAGCCTTCCTCCCTTCAACGGGCCGCCAACGCGGTCCGTTTTTCCATTCAGCCCTAATCTGTTACGGTGATACCCGTCGTCTTTCAAACTGCGGTTGGCCGCAACGTGAAAGCCAGGGTGTATCTAGCTATCAGCGCCCCCCTTTTTACCTGTTGATTTCGGCTTTGCTGACCAGGTGACGATTTTTTAGACAATAACGGCGAGGACGTCTATGACAGCCCAGATTCTGCTTCTTCCTTCACAAACTCTGCGTGATGGCGGCATTAACGTCCGCGATCAATGCGGTTTACCGGCCGCTGGTTGGAAGTGCAATACGGCCTGGGTCGGCGTCAGCGCGAAGTGCAACTGGCGTTAACCTCGAGTAAACCGCTACGCGTTTAGCCGGAGTTTAACCTGCCCCGGCCGGCATTGCGTATCCTTGGCACAGGAAACCCCGTATCAGGAGCCCGTATTGAGCCTCAACGACATTATCAACTGGGTCAGCGATGCCGTGCGTCAGCACGAAGGCTGGGCCATCCCCATTATTTTCTTCCTGGCATTCGGCGAATCGCTGGCGTTCTTGTCCCTGCTGTTGCCGGCCACGGTTATCCTGCTGGCGCTGGGCGCGTTGATTGGCGAGAGCGGCATCGCTTTTTGGCCTATCTGGGCCGCCGCTGCCATAGGGGCATTTTTCGGCGACTGGCTTTCTTACTGGATCGGTTACCACTATCAAGACCGCGTGGCGCACATGTGGCCGTTATCGCGCAATCCGCAGTTGCTGGACCGCGGCCATGCGTTTTTTGAACGCTGGGGCGTGCTGGGCATTTTTATCGGCCGCTTCTTCGGGCCGCTGCGCGCGGTGGTGCCGCTGGTCGGCGGTATCTGCGGCATGCCCCAACGTTACTTCCAACTGGCGAATATCACTTCAGCGATGATCTGGGCGTTCGGCATTCTTGCGCCGGGAGCCTTTGGCATCAAGTGGTTAACCCAGTGGTTTGGCTAGTTTTTGCCTGACTTGCGCGGCGTTTCGCAATATTGCGTTGCCGGTGCAAAATCAGACTGGACATCCATACAGCGTCCCCTTAACGTGACGGGCAACGGGCGCATAAACGGCAAGGGTAACAGGAGGCAGGGTGGATACCAGTTTGGTTTACGGTGTGGGCGGGGTAGTGGTCGGCATACTGTTGGGGTGGTTGATCGCCAGCCTGCGCGTGCAGCAGGCCCATGCGCAGCATGAAACCGAGCTGCGGCTACTGGAACAGTCGTTGCAGCAGGCACAGCAGGAAACGGCGGCCCGGCAGGACGTTCTGCAACGCAATGAACAGCAAATGCGGCAAACCGATTTGGAGTTACGTAATTTGCACAGCCAATTGGCGGCCGGGCACGAAAAGCTGCAACAACTCAATCACTGGCGCACCGAATGCGAACTGCTTAATCAGGAGCTGCGCGCCCAACGCGAGGTCAACAGCGCTCAGGAAGCCGAACTGCGGGAAGTGACCATCCGTCTGGAAGAGACCCGCATGGCGGCGGAAGAGAAGCAGCGTTTGCTGATCAACAGCGAACAACGGCTCACCACCCAGTTTGAAAACCTGGCCAACCGCATCTTCGAACACAGCGGGCGCAAGGTGAACGAACAGAACCAGCAAAGCCTGGATCGCCTGCTGCTGCCGTTGCGCGAACAACTGGACGGTTTCCGCCGTCAGGTGCAGGACAGCTTTGGCCAGGAGGCCCGCGAACGCCATACCCTGACCCATGAAATACGTAACCTTCAGCAACTCAACGCGCAGATGGCGCGTGAGGCGATTAACCTGACCAAGGCGCTGAAAGGCGACAATAAAACCCAGGGCAATTGGGGCGAGGTGGTGCTGAGTCGGGTGCTGGAGGCCTCGGGTTTGCGCGAGGGGCACGAGTATGAAACTCAGGTTAATGTGCGGCTGTATCATCAAAGCCGTATGCAGCCTGACGTTATTGTGCGTCTGCCGCAGGGCAAGGATGTTGTGATCGATGCGAAAATGTCGCTGGTCGCCTACGAACGTTATTTCAACAGTGAAGACGACGCGGAACGCGAGGCAGCGCTTAGCGAGCATATCGCCTCGTTGCGCGGCCATATCCGCTTGCTGGGGCGCAAAGATTATCAACAGTTGCCCGGCCTGCGTTCACTGGACTATGTGTTGATGTTTATTCCGGTGGAGCCGGCTTTCCTGCTGGCCATCGACCGGGAGCCGGAATTGATAAGCGAAGCGCTTAAACACAATATTATGCTGGTCAGCCCGACCACGCTGTTGGTGGCACTTCGCACCATCACCAACCTGTGGCGCTATGAGCACCAGAGCCAGAATGCTCAGCGCATTGCCGACCGGGCGGCACGGCTGTATGACAAGATGCGGCTGTTTGTCGACGACATGTCGGCGCTGGGGCAGAGCCTGGACAAGGCCCAGGGGAGTTATCGCCAGGCGATGAACAAACTGAGCGAAGGCCGTGGTAATCTTATCGGCCAAACCGAAGGGTTCCGCGCGCTGGGGGTTGAGGTGAAACGGCCGATCAATCCGTTGCTGGCACAGCAAGCCGGCGCGCAGCATTATGATGAAGAAGATGAGGCAGCGGATGACGATGACGTCAGCGCGTTGCCGCAGGCGGAAGACGACGATTCCGCCGAAGAACCACGCTCCGCTTCGCAGGCATGACAGCCGCCTTGAGGTGGGGTATTCCGTGGGGTTCTGGTACACTCGACCACACAAAATTGACTGAATAGCAGGCAGGACAATGGCAGATCAATCGCAGGAAACCACAGATTTCGGTTTTCGCACCGTAGCTAGAGACGAAAAGCAGGCCATGGTGGCAGACGTTTTTCATTCGGTAGCGGCAAAGTATGACGTGATGAACGACCTGATGTCGTTTGGCATCCACCGTATCTGGAAGCGGTTTACCATTGACTGCAGCGGCGTGCGCCGTGGGCAGCGCGTACTGGATCTGGCCGGCGGCACCGGCGATCTGGCCGCCAAGTTCTCCCGCATGGTCGGTGAGCAAGGGCAGGTAGTGCTGGCGGACATTAACGACTCCATGCTGAAGATGGGCCGCGAGAAGCTGCGCGATCGCGGCATTATCGGCAACATCAGCTATGTGCAGGCTAATGCCGAAGCGCTGCCGTTCCCGGATAACTATTTTGACTGCATCACCATTTCCTTCGGCCTGCGCAACGTCACCGACAAAGACAAAGCGCTGCGTTCGATGTTCCGCGTGCTGAAGCCAGGCGGCCGCCTGCTGGTGCTGGAGTTCTCCAAACCGCTGCTGGCGCCGCTGAGCAAAGCCTATGATGCCTATTCGTTCCACGTGCTGCCGAAAATCGGCGAGCTGGTGGTGAAGGATCCGGAAAGCTACCGTTATCTGGCCGAGTCGATCCGCATGCACCCCGATCAGGAAACGCTGAAAGGTATGATGGGAGCCGCCGGTTTTGACAACGTGACCTATTTCAATCTTACAGGCGGTATTGTGGCCCTGCATCGTGGCTTCAAGTTCTGATATGGACATGCCGATGCTGCTAACCCCCTTGTTGACCGGCGCGCTGGAGACATCGCTCAATAGCCTGCTGTTCCGCGATCGCAGTATGAAGGCCGCCCGTCAGCGGTTGGCCGGCAAAATACTGCGTATTGAGTTGCAGGAACTTGCTTCGCCGCTGGTGCTGATTTTCAGCGAACAGCGGGTGGACGTGCTTGGCCAGTCTGAAGATACCGCCGATTGCACGGTGCGCAGTCGGGTATCGGTGTTGTTGAAGTTGCGCGATCGTCAGCAGCTTTCGCCATTGATGCGCAGCGGCGAGTTGATCGTCGAGGGTGATATTCAGGTGGTGCAGCAACTGGTGGGGCTGCTTGATCTGGCAGAGTGGGATCCGGCGGAATGGCTGGCACCCTATATCGGCGATATCGCCGCGCAGGGTATTACCCAGGTGCTCGGTAAAGGCGCAAGCCTGTTGAGATCGGGGTTGCAGCGTCAGCAGCATTACGTGGCGGAAACCCTGACGGAAGAGTGGCGTGTGGCGCCGGGGCCGCTGGAAGTGGTGTGGTTCAACGAGGAAGTTGACGCCACCGTTCGCAGCGCCGAAGCGCTGATTGCCCGCATGGACAAGTTGGAGGGTAAACGATGACCCCTGGCGAACTACGCCGCCTGTATTTGATCGTCCGCGTTTTTCTCAGCTATGGCCTGGATGAACTGATCCCCAAGATGCGCCTGACGTTGCCGTTGCGTTTTGGCCGCCGTCTGCTGTTTTGGATGCCAAACCGCCATGCAGACAAGCCTCTGGGTGAGCGTTTGCGCCTGGCTCTGCAAGAGCTGGGGCCGGTATGGATCAAGTTCGGCCAGATGATGTCCACTCGCCGCGATCTGTTCCCTCCGCAGATTGCCGATCAACTGACCTTGCTGCAGGATCGGGTTGCGCCATTCGACGGCGCATTGGCGCGCAAGCACATCGAATTGGCGATGGGTGGCCCGCTGGAAACCTGGTTCGACGATTTTGACCAGCAGGCGCTGGCATCTGCATCGATAGCACAGGTGCATACTGCACGCCTGAAAACTACCGGGCAGGAAATTGTGCTGAAGGTCATTCGGCCGGATATTGGGCCTATCATCAAGGCCGATGTTCGCCTGATGTATCGTTTGGCCGGCTGGGTGCCGAAACTGATGCCGGATGGCCGTCGCTTGCGGCCGCGTGAAGTGGTGCGCGAGTACGAAAAAACCCTGCTGGACGAACTGAATCTGCTGCGTGAAGCGGCAAATGCCATCCAGTTGCGCCGTAATTTTGATGGCAGCCCGATGCTGTACGTACCGGAGGTTTACTCCGATTACTGCCGTGAAAGCGTGCTGGTGATGGAGCGCATCTACGGTATCCCGGTTTCGGATATCGCTACGCTGGAAAAACAGGGCACCAACATGAAATTGTTGGCGGAGCGTGGGGTGCAGGTGTTCTTTACCCAGGTATTTCGCGACAGCTTTTTCCATGCGGACATGCATCCCGGTAATATTTTTGTCAGCTACGATCACCCTGAAGATCCCTGTTATATCGGCATTGACTGCGGTATCGTCGGCTCGCTGAACAAAGACGACAAACGCTATCTGGCGGAAAACTTTATCGCCTTCTTCAACCGCGATTATCGCAAAGTGGCTGAGCTGCACGTCGATTCGGGCTGGGTACCGCGTGATACCAACGTAGAGGATTTCGAGTTCGCCATCCGCACCGTGTGCGAGCCGATCTTCGAGAAGCCGTTGGAGGAAATTTCGTTCGGCAACGTGCTGTTGAACCTGTTCAATACCGCACGCCGCTTCAATATGGAAGTGCAGCCGCAACTGGTGTTATTGCAAAAGACCTTGCTGTATGTTGAAGGCCTGGGGCGGCAGCTCTATCCGAAGTTGGATTTATGGACCACTGCCAAGCCGTTTCTTGAAAGTTGGATGCGCGATCAGGTCGGCATACCGGCGGTGATTCGCGCCCTGAAGGAAAAAGCGCCGTTTTGGGCGGAGAAGCTGCCTGAACTGCCTGAATTATTTTACGATAGTTTGCAGCAGCATAAACGGTTGCAACAAAGCGTTGATAAGCTGACCCATCAGATGCAGGGCCAGCGCGTTCGTCAGGGGCAATCGCGTTATTTGTTCGGCGTTGGCGCTACACTGTTAGTAAGCGGTACGATTTTGCTGTTAGGGAAGGTCGAGATTTTCCCCGCGTGGCTGATGGCTGCCGGCATCGTATCCTGGGTGATTGGCTGGAAGCGAACCACCTGAATTGATTCAAAACTCTGGTAAAAACTGCCGTATAATGCGGTAGATTTTGAAAAAACCCTGTAAAAATAGAGGTAACTGCAATGGGCGGTATTAGTATTACGCAATTGTTGATCATCGCGGTGATCGTGGTGCTGCTGTTTGGTACCAAAAAACTCCGTACGCTGGGTTCCGACCTCGGCGCATCCATCAAGGGTTTTAAAAAGGCGATCGGTGACGACAATACGCCTCCGACCAACACGGCTGAGAAAAGCAGCCTGGATGACGCTGACTTCACGGCAAAGCCTATTACCGATAAGCAGCCGGAAGTGAAAACGGAAGAGTCGAAGAACAAAGAGCAGGTATAAACCGTGTTTGACATAGGGTTTAGTGAACTGTTGCTGGTTCTGGTCATTGGCCTGGTTGTACTTGGGCCAGAACGGTTGCCGGTAGCGGTTAGAACAGTTTCGGGTTGGATCCGCGCCCTCCGTTCGTTGGCGGCTTCGGTGCAGAATGAACTCTCTCAGGAACTGAAGCTGCAGGAACTGCAAGACAGCCTGAAAAAGGTCGAGAAGGCGGGCCTGCAGAATTTGTCGCCGGAGCTGAAGGCGTCAATGGATGAACTGAAAGACGCGGCGGAATCGCTGAAGCGCTCCTATCATGGCGAAGACAAAGACGAACCTGCGCACACCATTCATAACCCTCTGGTCACAGACCCGGAAGCCATTCATGACGGCGTGACCCCGGCGGAGGCTGCGACCACCGCCGCCTCACCGGCTGCCGTACCGAAACCGGTAGCGCCGGAGCCTGTCGTTGCGGCAACGCCGCAGGCAGTGCAAGCGCCGGCCGCGCAGCCGGTTAAGCAGCCTGCGGCGGTGACCGTGGAGGCAACCCCAGAACCTGTTGCGGATAAAACCCCAGCGTCTCACCAACCTAGTGGCGATCGTTAAAACATGGCTGTTGAAGATACCCAACCCCTTATCAGTCATCTGATAGAACTGCGTAAGCGGTTGTTAAACTCGATTATCAGCGTGCTGGTGATCTTCCTGGTGCTGGTTTATTTCGCCAACGACATTTATCAACTGGTGTCTGCGCCACTGATCAAACAGCTGCCTGCCGGGGCGAGCATGATCGCCACTGACGTGGCGTCACCGTTCTTTACCCCCATCAAGCTGACCATGATCGTCTCGGTGTTTGTTTCTGCGCCGGTGATCCTGTATCAGGTCTGGGCCTTTATCGCCCCGGCGCTGTACAAGCATGAACGTCGCCTGATGATGCCTTTGCTGGTCTCCAGCAGCCTGCTGTTTTATCTCGGCATGGCGTTTGCTTATTTTATCGTGTTCCCGCTGGCGTTCGGTTTTTTTGCCAAGACCGCGCCGGCTGGGGTCATGATAGCCACCGACATCAATAACTACCTCGATTTTGTCATGGCGCTGTTTATGGCGTTTGGCGTGGCGTTTGAGGTGCCGGTTGCCATTATTTTGCTGTGCTGGAGTGGCGTCACTTCGCCGGAAGACCTGAAAAAGAAGCGTCCTTACGTCCTGGTCGGGGCTTTTGTGGTTGGCATGTTGTTAACGCCGCCGGATGTCTTCTCGCAGACCTTGCTGGCGATCCCGATGTATCTGCTGTTTGAAGTGGGCGTGTTCTTTGCCCGGTTCTACACCGGCAAACGCCGCCCGCGACCGGAAGAAGAAGACGAGGGTGACGAACCCCCAGCGGCTTAATCCGCGTTTTGTCTCTAAAGCCGCCCGATGGGCGGCTTTAGATTGATGGCAAACACCCGAAAAACGTGGTTTTCGGATGTTTGGGGTAACCCGTAAAACATAATCCTTTGTTTTTAATCGCACTAATATCATTACTTTTAAGCGCAAAGGACTTTGTCAGCCGTATCAAGCCGCCCGATGGGCGGCTTTTGCTTTGGAAAAACCATGTTTGATATCGGTGTTAATCTTACCAGCTCACAGTTTGCCAAAGACCGCCCAGCGGTGGTGGATCGCGCACGCGCCGCAGGGGTGAAGGGGTTGCTGATTACCGGTACCGACCTGCAGGAGAGCCAGGCCGCCAGTGAACTGGCGCAGTCACATGCCGCCTACTGTTGGTCTACTGCCGGTGTGCATCCGCATCAGGCCAGCAGTTGGAACGATCGTGTTGCGGAGCAAGTTCACGCCTTGGCCTCTCGGCCAGAGGTGGTCGCTATCGGTGAATGCGGGTTGGATTTCAACCGCAATTTCTCCACCCCGGTGCAGCAGGAAGAGGCTTTCAGCGCCCAGTTGGCGCTGGCCGCAGAGCTGGGGATGCCGGTATTTCTTCATTGTCGCGATGCGCACGCACGTTTTGCCGCGCTGTTGGTGCCGTGGTTGGATAAACTGCCTGCGGCTGTGGTGCACTGCTTTACCGGCACCGCCCAGGAATTAGACAGCTGTCTGTCGCTGGGTCTTTCGATCGGCATTACCGGTTGGGTCTGTGATGAACGGCGTGGCCTGGAGCTGCGAGCGCTGTTGCCGCAGATCCCGGCGGACCGTTTATTGCTGGAAACCGACGCACCCTATCTGTTGCCCCGGGATTTACACCCTAAACCCGCATCTCGCCGCAACGAACCCTGTTTTTTGCCCCATATCGTCCGGCAGGTGGCTGCCTGGCGGCAAGAAGATCCTGAATGGTTGGGACAGAAAACCGATGAGAACGCCCGCCGGCTGTTCCGGCTGGTATGAGTTAGGAGAAAACTATGAGCTATGCATTTCCGGGCGCCTTTCCAGGCCGCCGTATGCGCCGTGTGCGCCGTCATGATTTCAGCCGTCGTCTGGTGGCGGAGAATCAACTGACGGTTAACGACCTGATTTATCCGGTATTTGTCATGGAAGGCAGTAACCGTCAGGAAGCGGTAGCATCCATGCCCGGCGTATCGCGCATGAGCATCGATTTGTTGATTAAGGAAGCGGAAGCCATCGCCAAGCTTGGCGTGCCGGTGATCTCCCTGTTCCCGGTGATTGAACCTGGCCTGAAGTCATTGCATGCGGAAGAGGCTTATAATCCGGACGGTTTGGTGCAGCGTACGGTGCGTGCGTTGAAAGACGCGGTGCCAGAGCTGGGTGTTCTGACCGACGTGGCGCTGGATCCTTACACCACTCACGGCCAGGATGGCGTGATAGATGAGCACGGCTACGTCATTAACGATATCAGCAAAGATATTCTGGTGCGTCAGGCGTTATCCCATGCGGAAGCCGGAGCGGAAATCGTGGCGCCGAGCGATATGATGGACGGCCGTATCGGCGCGATCCGCGATCGTCTGGAGCATCAGGGGCTGATTAATACCCAGATCATGGCGTACTCCGCCAAATATGCCTCCTGCTACTATGGCCCGTTCCGCGATGCGCTCGGTTCCAGCGGCAATCTGAAAGGCGGCAACAAGAAAACCTATCAGATGGACCCTGCCAACAGTGACGAAGCGCTGCAGGAAATTGCGCAAGATCTCCAGGAAGGCGCGGATATGGTGATGGTGAAACCCGGTATGCCTTATCTCGATGTGGTGCGTAGGGTGAAAGACACCTTTGGCGTGCCGACCTTTGCCTATCAGGTTTCTGGTGAATATGCGATGCACATGGCGGCGATTCAGAACGGTTGGTTGCAGGAGCAGCCGGCGGTGATGGAGTCGCTGATGTGCTTTAAGCGCGCCGGGGCCGATGGCGTGCTGACCTACTTCGCCAAACGGGTAGCCCAGTGGATGCACGATGAAGCGATGCAGCGCTAAGGCGTGAGTATCCAATAACAAAGGCGCCATTTGGGCGCCTTTTCGCTTTATAACTTTTGGAACTGCCGATTATCGACGCTTTGGCTGACCTGCTTGTTAATCAGGTTCAGCAGCAACATCGAGCGCGCTTCCCCGTCCGGCTCGGTGTAAATCGCCTTCAGCCCTTCGAACATGCCGTCGACGATCAGCACGGTATCGCCCGGCTGAGGGGTTTCCGGGTCGAAGTAGGTTTCACAGGTATGAGTCTGCAGCTCTTCGATAACCTTCTGCGGGATGGTCGTCGGCAGCGAGCCAAAGCGCACGAAATGGCTGACACCACGCGTTGCACTGATGGTCGTTGTGTGAATGCGCTCCGGGTCGAACTCCACAAACAGGTAGTTGGGGAACAGAGGCTCGCTGACCGCAATGCGTTTGCCGCGCACGACTTTTTCCAGCGTGATGATCGGGCTCAGGCAGTTCACTTCCTGTCGCACCAGATGTTCCTGCGCCCGTAAAAGTTGGCCGCGTTTGCAATACAGTAAGTACCAAGATTCCATAATTTCACATGCCTTTCTGTCAGCCGGTAAGCATATCAAAAGCCGGTACGGATACATAGTGATGCAGGTTTCAGCCTGTAACATCCGTTATCTGCATGAATCGCCGGCAATTAGCGGAGAGTCACACACTTATTCGCACGGCTTGGGTATAACAGAGGGCTGAAAATTTGTTACCGTCGCAAGTATGCCTTGGCCTGATGCGGCCTGATGTGACGTTATTCATCGTTTTTGATTGAGGGGAAGACATGGAGTTATTTCTGTTGAGCAACGGCAAGCTGTCCGGCGAGGATGAATTGTTGGGTTATGCCAAAAGCCGACTGCTGGCGATGATTGAGCGCCACGGGATTACGTCTGCCGTATTCGTCCCTTATGCCTTGATCCGCACTGACTACGATCAGCGTGCGCAGGAACTGGCGCAGACCCTGGGTATCCAGGTGACCAGCATTCATCACGCCGAATCTCCGGCGGCGGCGATTGATCAGGCGCAATGCATTTTGGTCAGCGGCTGCAACACCTGGATGCTGAACCAGATGCTGCATGAAAAGGGCTTGATCGTCCCCATCCAGCGGGCGGTTCGTGAACGTGGTGTACCTTATGTTGGTTGGAGTGCCGGCTGCAACGTCGCTACGCCAAGCATTCGCACCACTAATGATATGCCGGTGCGCAACAGCGTAGTGTTGCCGGCATTGGGTTTGTTCCCGGTACAGATTAACCCGCACTATATTGATGCGCATATCAGCGGCCACATGGGCGAAACCCGCGATGAACGTTTGGCGGAGTTCTGCGCGGTCAATCCGAGCGAATCGGTTGTGGCGCTGCGTGAGGGCAGCCTGCTGCACGTTGAGGGCAATGATTTGCGCTATTTCAGCGCCAGAGATCAAGGCTTCAAGGTGTTCCGCCACGGCGTGGAGGCCCGGGAGTATGACAATACGCAGGCGCTACGCCCGCTGGTGCCATTCACGTGCCACTGAGAACCGGCGATGTCTTTACCGGTGTTTAACAAAAGTGCAGCAACAACCGTGAAGAGGGCTTATAATGCCCTCCTCACTGGCCGTTATAATGATCAGCATGAAATACCGTGACTTACGCGATTTCCTCTCGTTGCTGGAAAAGAGAGGAGAACTAAAACGCATCAGCCAGCCGATTGATCCCTATCTGGAAATGACAGAAATTGCCGATCGTACTTTACGTGCGGGCGGCCCGGCGTTGCTGTTCGAAAACCCGAAAGGGTATGACATGCCGGTGCTGTGCAATCTGTTCGGCACGGCCAATCGCGTGGCGATGGGCATGGGCCAGGAGGATGTCAGTTCCTTGCGCGAGGTCGGCAAACTGCTGGCGTTTCTTAAAGAACCGGAGCCGCCGAAGGGGTTTCGCGATCTGTTCGACAAGCTGCCGAAGTTCAAGCAAGTGCTGAATATGCCGACCAAGGTACTGGGCTCCGCACCTTGCCAGGAGCAGGTATGGCAGGGCGATGACGTCGATCTCGGCCGCATTCCGGTGATGCACTGCTGGCCTGAAGACGCCGCACCGCTCATCACCTGGGGGTTGACCGTTACCCGCGGGCCGCAAAAAGAGCGGCAGAACCTGGGCATTTACCGTCAGCAGGTGCTGGGCAAGAATAAAGTGATCATGCGTTGGCTGTCGCACCGCGGCGGCGCGTTGGATTACCAGGAATGGTGCCAGGCGCATCCCGGTGAGCGTTTCCCGGTTGCTGTCGCATTGGGTGCAGATCCCGCCACTATCCTCGGTGCCGTCACGCCGGTGCCGGACAACCTGTCTGAATATGCCTTTGCCGGGTTGTTGCGCGGCAATAAAACCGAAGTGGTCAAGTGTATTTCCTGCGATCTGGAAGTGCCCGCCAGTGCGGAAATCGTGTTGGAAGGCTACATTGAGCCGGGTGAAATGGCGCCAGAAGGTCCGTATGGCGATCACACCGGTTACTACAACGAGATAGATCACTTCCCGGTATTCACCATTACCCACATCACCCAGCGTCGCGACGCAATTTATCACTCGACCTACACAGGCCGTCCGCCGGATGAGCCGGCGGTCTTGGGTGTGGCGCTGAACGAAGTCTTTGTTCCCATCTTGCAAAAGCAGTTCCCGGAAATCGTAGATTTCTATCTGCCGCCGGAAGGCTGCTCTTACCGCCTGGCGGTGGTGACTATCAAGAAACAGTATGCCGGTCACGCCAAGCGCGTGATGATGGGCGTCTGGTCGTTCCTGCGTCAGTTTATGTACACCAAGTTTGTTATCGTCTGTGATGATGACATTAACGCACGTGACTGGAATGATGTGATTTGGGCGATCACCACCAGAATGGATCCGGCAAGGGATACCGTAATGGTGGAAAACACGCCGATCGATTATCTGGACTTCGCTTCCCCGGTTTCTGGATTGGGATCGAAGATGGGGCTGGATGCCACCAATAAATGGCCGGGTGAAACCCAGCGCGAATGGGGCCGTCCAATTCAGATGGATGAAAAGGTGCGTACGCGCGTCGATGAAATCTGGGATGAGCTCGCAATTTTCAGTGACAGAGAACCGACGCTGTAGCGCAGGCTCTGTTCTCAGTTTTGCATTGATGACCCGACAGAGGGAACGCATGACAATATTGAGCTGTAAAGTGACCTCCGTAGAGGCCATTACCGATACGGTTTATCGGGTACGTTTGGTGCCAGAAGCGCCGTTTTCTTTCAAGGCAGGACAGTATCTGATGGTGGTGATGGATGAGCGCGACAAGCGTCCTTTCTCGCTGGCATCGACGCCTTCACAGCAAGAATATATCGAGCTGCATATCGGCGCTTCGGAGCTGAATTTGTACGCTATGGCGGTGATGGATCGCATTCTGAAAGAGCAGGCGATTACCGTTGATATTCCGCATGGCGATGCCTGGCTACGTGAAAACGGTAGCCGTCCGTTAGTGTTGATCGCTGGCGGTACCGGTTTCTCCTATGCACGCTCAATTCTGCTGACTGCGTTGGAGCAACAGCCGGACCGCGATATCTCTATCTATTGGGGCGGGCGCGAGCTGAAGCACCTGTATGATTTGAGTGAGCTGGAAGCGCTGTCGTTGCAGCACCCGAATCTGAAGGTGATCCCGGTGGTCGAACAACCGGAGGACGAGTGGCGTGGCCGCAGCGGCACGGTGCTCAGTGCGGTATTGCAGGATTTCGGCACGCTGGCGGAGCATGATATTTATATTGCCGGCCGGTTCGAGATGGCCAAAATTGCCCGTGAGCGTTTCTGCGTTGAACGCGGTGCGCAGGAAGCGCATATGTTTGGCGATGCCTTCTCGTTCATCTGAGGCGTAAGGTTGACATAAAGTGGGGTGGCCGGTGGCTGCCCTTTTTTATTGGCGCGCCTGTAGATTTCAGGCATAAAAAAACCCGCCCCTGACAGGCGGGAAGTACGGCAACTAAACTTGTCGGGATGCTGCGGTTTGAATCAGTTACGCAGTCATCCCAATATAGACACAGCTAAACGCGTTCAAATACGGTGGCAATCCCCTGGCCCAGACCGATACACATAGTTGCCAGACCAAATTGCACGTCACGGCGTTCCATGTTGTTCAACAGCGTGGTGGAGATACGTGAACCCGAGCAGCCCAGTGGGTGGCCCAAGGCAATGGCGCCGCCGTTCAGGTTAATTTTATCGTCGATGCTGTCCAACAGCCCCAGATCCTTGATGCAGGGCAGTGACTGGGCGGCAAAGGCTTCATTCAATTCAAACAGATCGATGTCTTGTATGCTCAGGCCGGCGCGCTTCAGCGCCAGTTTGCTGGCCGGTACCGGGCCATAACCCATAATGGACGGATCGCAACCGACCACCGCCATAGAACGAATGCGGGCGCGGGCTTTCAGGCCGAGCGCTTTGGCACGTGACTCGCTCATCAGCAACATGGCGGATGCGCCGTCGGATAAGGCCGAAGACGTGCCGGCGGTTACGGTGCCGTTGACCGGATCGAACGCCGGGCGCAGCGCCGCCAGGCTGGCAACGGTGGTTTCCGGGCGAATGACTTCGTCGTAGTCATAACGGGTCAGCACGCCATCGGCGTCATGGCCGGTGGTGGGAATGATTTCATTTTTGAAGTAACCGGCCAGGGTGGCGGCGTGCGCGCGTTGGTGCGAGCGTGCCGCGAATTCATCCTGCATCTGGCGGCTGATATTGTGCATCTTGGCCAGCATTTCGGCGGTCAGGCCCATCATGCCGGCGGCTTTCGCTACGCTGCGGCTCAGGCCAGGGTGGAAGTCGACGCCGTGATTCATCGGCACGTGGCCCATGTGCTCAACGCCGCCAATCAGGCTAACCTGCGCATCGCCGACCATAATGGCGCGTGCTGCGTCGTGCAGAGCCTGCATGGACGAGCCGCACAGTCGGTTGACGGTAACGGCCGGTACGCTATGCGGGATTTCGGCCAGCAGCGAGGCATTACGGGCAATGTTAAACCCCTGTTCCAGCGTTTGTTGCACGCAGCCCCAGTAAATATCGTCAATTTCGGCCGCGTCCACAGCCGGATTACGGCTCAGTACGACACGCATCAGGTGAGCGGAAAGATCTTCAGCGCGTACCTGGCGGAAAGCGCCGCCTTTGGAGCGGCCCATCGGCGTGCGTACGGCGTCAACAATAACTACGTTTTCCATCTTTATGACCTCATGCCGGTTGGCCAGTGGCGATATCGGACAATGGCGTCGCCACCGGGTAGTAGCTTTCATTGCGTTCAGCTTTGGCGCGCAGGCCGGCAGGCACTTGATACAGAGCGCCAAGATGCGCGTAACGCTGGGCCAGTTCGACATAGTTTGCGGTGCCAAGCGTATCCAGGTAACGGAACGCCCCACCGTGGAACGGAGGGAACCCGATGCCGTAAACCAACGCCATATCGGCTTCAGCCGGGCTGGCGATGATGTTTTCTTCCAGGCAGCGCACCACTTCGTTGATCATCGGGATCATCATTCGAGCGATGACTTCTTCATCGCTGATGGTCTGGCGTGGCTGGGAGACGGCGGCCAACAGCGCATCGGTCTGCTCATCGTTGTCTTTACGCGGCTTGCCTTTGTTGTCCTGACTGTAACGGTAGAAACCCAGTTGGTTTTTCTGACCAAAACGTTGGTTGTCGAACATCACGTCAATGGCGTCGCGATAATCTTTGCCCATACGCTCAGGGAAACCGGCCGCCATTACCGCCTGGGCATGGTGCGCGGTATCGATCCCCACCACGTCGAGCAGGTAAGCCGGGCCCATTGGCCAGCCAAACTGTTTTTCCATTACCTTATCGATTTGGCGGAAATCCACCCCATCGCGCAGCAGCATGCTAAAGCCGGCAAAATAGGGGAACAGTACGCGGTTGACGAAGAACCCCGGGCAGTCGTTGACCACGATCGGTGTTTTGCCCATGCGGGTGGCGTAGGCCACTACGGCGGCGATGGTGTTGTCGCTGGTCTGCTCGCCGCGGATGATTTCCACCAGCGGCATGCGGTGTACCGGGTTAAAGAAGTGCATGCCACAGAAGTTTTGCGGGCGTTTCAGTGATTTTGCCAGGTGATTAATCGGAATGGTCGAGGTATTGGATGCCAGCACTGTGTCTTCACCGATCAGACCTTCCACCTCGGACAACACTGCCGCTTTGATCTTCGGATTCTCGACCACGGCTTCAACGATCACCTGCGCGCGTTCGATACCGGCATAATCCAGCGTCGGCTGAATGGTCGACAGCACCTGCGCCATCTTCATGCCGTCCAGCTTGCCGCGCTCCAGCTGTTTGTTCAGCAGTTTGGCGGCTTCGTTCATGCCGAGCGCCAGGGATTTGTCGCTGATGTCTTTCATTATCACCGGCACGCCTTTCAGCGCTGACTGGTAAGCGATGCCGCCCCCCATAATGCCTGCACCCAATACCGCAGCCTGCTTCGGCGCTTCCGCGTTTTTGGCCAGCTTTTTCGCCTGGCTTTTCACAAACTGATCGTTGAGGAAGATACCGACCAGTGCGCGCGCTTCGTTGGAACGCGCCAAAGGCACAAAGCTGGCGGTTTCCAATTTCAAGGCTTCATCGCGGCCCAATTTAGCGGCGGCTTCGATGGTTTTAACCGCGGTCATCGGCGCTGGATAATGTTTGCCTGCGGTTTGCAGCACCATGCCTTTGGCGGTGGTGAAGCTCATGGCCGCTTCGATTGGGCTGAGTTTCAACGGATCGAGTTTCGGTTGACGATAGGCACGCCAGTTCAAGTGACCGTCAATAGCCTGTTGCAGCATTTTCAGCGCGGCTTCTACCAATTTCTCCGGTGCGACCACCGCATCCACCAGACCGACCTTCAGCGCGTCTTTGGCGCTGACGTCTTTACCGGCGGCGATAATCTCCAGCGCGCTGTCGTTACCCAACAGGCGTGGCAAGCGAACGGAACCGCCGAAGCCCGGCATAATGCCCAGCTTGGTTTCCGGTAGGCCAATGCGAGCATCGGGAGAAGCGACCCGGAAGTCGGTGGCCAGAATGCATTCGCAGCCGCCACCGAGCGCATAGCCGTTAATGGCCGAAATGGTCGGTACCGGCAGATCTTCCAGTCGGTTAAAGGTCGCGTTGGCGAAGGCCAGCCATTGGTGCAGTTTTTCAGCCGGGGCCGCGAACAGTGAAAGGAATTCGGTGATATCGGCACCGACAATAAACGCGGCCTTGCTGGAACGCACCAGCAGCCCTTTCAGCTCGGTCTGTTTTTCCAGTACGTCGAGCGCTTCGCCCAGGCTGGCAACGGTGCGGGTATCCAGCTTGTTTATCGAGCCTGGGGCATTGAACACCAACTCGGCGATGCCGTTATCGAGCCAGTGCAGTTGTAATGTTTCGCCTTGGTAGAGCATGTCTATCTCCTGAATCAGCGTTTGATCTGGTATGACCAGATGATGAGGAGTGTGGTTTTTATGTTAACAATATGCAAACCAGAGATTGCGTTTTTGCAAAGCGGATCACACGGGTTAAATTTAAAGCATTGATTTTATATGTAATTATATTTTAGGCGTTCTTGTCATTTGCCGGGAGCCAAAAGGCTCAATACACTTGCCCGAGATAGAGCGCTACCCACACAGAGGTGCTGGATGAGTAAAGCGATATGTGCAAGACAGAGCGGATTTTGGAGTATTCCCGCCAGAACCATGACGCTGTCGTGTTTGCTGGTTTTTATGGCGCAGATGGCGACAACGGTGTATTTGCCTTCCTTGCCGACGGTGATGCAGGAACTGGCGATGACGCGCCGCGCCACTGAGCTTTCCATATCCCTGTTCGTGATTGGCGCTGCATTGCCAGTGCTGTTCTGGGGGGCCGCGGCCGATCGTTTTGGCCGCCGTTTGCCGCTGACGCTTTCTCTGGTGTCGTTTATCGGCTGCAGTGCGCTGTTGGCGTTTTGTCACAACGGGATCCAATTGTTGGTGCTGCGCACTCTGCAGGGCGCCGCTGCCGGTGGGGCGGCGATCATCGCGCGCATTATTGTGCGCGACAACTGGAGCGGGGATGAACTGGCGCGGCGTCTCTCGGTGCTGTCGATAGCCTTCATCACTGCACTGGGCGGCGGGCAGTTTATTGGTGGGTTGCTCAGCCGGTATTCGCACTGGCAAATGGGTTTTGTGTTGATGGGGCTAACCGGGCTGGCGATCCTGCTGTTAATGGCGACGTTGCCGTTGGAGGCGGGCCGTGCGGTGGGCCAACGGCCTGCAATGGCGGCGACCTATTGGCGTATCCTGCTTCGTCCGGGCTTTTTCTGGCCGGCCTGCGTGGGCGGGGTGGGGTTTGCTACGACGGTAACCTTACAGGAGGTGAGCCCGTTTGTGATGCAGCAGGGCTTTGGCCTCAACGTTACCGCCTTTGGTGCGTTGGGGCTGGTGATCGGCGTGGCTTACTTTACCGGAGCGATGGCGGTGAACCGCACGGTGGCCCGTTTGGGCGGCAGACGGTTGATGCAGGTGGGAACGAGCATGGTCGCATTGGCGACCGTCGCGATTATGTTGTTGTGGTGGAGCGGCATATTGGTGGGAGTTTCCGGCATGACGATATTCATTACCTTGTATTGCTTGACGATTTTTGGCCAGGCGGTGCTGTTCCCGAATAGCATGGCGATGGCTGTCAGCGACGCTAAAGAACAGGGTGCTTATGCTATGGCGTTATGTGGTTTTCTGCAGCAATGCCTGGCGGGCGTGGCCGCTGCCGGTGCTGTTTTGTTGGAGCATGGTGGTCTGTGGACGGTGGCAATTGCACTGCTTGGTTTACTTGGTTGGTTGATGGTTCAGCGGCGGATGTAACGACTTTACGCTGATTTGCGAACTGCCCCGCATGCCAGAAGTGATGGGGTTGGTGCGCCAGAGCGGTGTGTTAAGATGGCGCATTCCGTTTTAAGGGTATAAGGGTATTGTGATGGAAACGCTGGCTTCATTGTATAACGACCACCTGGCAGAGCTGCAAAAACGGGCGCGTGAGGTATTGGCGCGCAACAAACTGGATGCTCTGTTGATTCACTCCGGAGAACTGCAACGGGTTTTTCTGGACGACCATAGCTATCCGTTCAAAGTGAATGCGCACTTCAAGGCTTGGGTGCCCGTCACATCGGTACCGAACTGCTGGTTGTGGGTGGATGGCGTTAACAAACCGAAACTGTGGTTCTATTCGCCGGTTGATTACTGGCACAGCGTTGAGCCGCTGCCGGACAGCTTCTGGACCAAGTCTATCGATCTGTTGCCGCTGGCCAATGCGGATGATATCGCTCAGCAGCTTCCTGCTCAGCGTGAGCGCGTGGGCTATATCGGTTACGGGCAGCAACGCGCCCGCGATCTCGGTATCCCAGCGGAAAACGTGAACCCGAAAGCGGTGCTGAACTACCTGGATTTCCATCGTTCAATCAAAACCGGTTACGAGCAGGCCTGCATGCGCGAAGCGCAAAAGACGGCCGTTATGGGGCACCGTGCGGCCCATGAAGCCTTCCTGTCCGGCATGAGCGAGTTTGACATCAATCAGGCCTACCTCACTGCTACAGGTCACCGCGATACCGATGTGCCTTATGACAATATTGTGGCGCTGAATGAACATGCGGCAGTGTTGCATTACACCAAGCTGAACCATCAGCCGCCAGCCGAATCGCTGAGCTTCCTGCTTGACGCCGGTGCGGAATACAACGGCTATGCAGCCGATTTGACGCGTACCTATGCAGGCCAGAGCGGCAGTGATTTCGCACAGTTGGTGAAAGACCTCAATACCGAGATGTTGGCGCTGGTGGGTACCATCAAAACGGGAGTGCGCTACACCGACTACCATGTGCAGATGCATCAACGTATCGCCAAATTGCTCAAGAACCACAAGCTGGTGAGTGGTATCAGCGAAGAAGCCATGGTGGAACAGGGGATCACCACGCCATTCCTGCCGCATGGCCTTGGCCATCCTCTGGGCTTGCAGGTGCATGACGCCGCCGGCTTTATGCAGGACGAGCAGGGTACGCATCTGGCAGCGCCGTCCAAATATCCGTTCCTGCGTTGTACCCGAGTGTTGCAGCCCGGCATGGTGCTGACTATCGAACCTGGCCTGTATTTTATTGAGTCATTGTTGGCGCCGTGGCGTAGTGGTGAGTTTAGCAAGCACTTTGCCTGGGATCGCATTGATGCGCTGAAACCTTATGGGGGAATGCGTATTGAAGACAATATCGTGATCCACGAGAAGCGTATCGAGAATATGACGCGCGATCTGAATCTGGCCTGATGCAGCCTTATCCGATCCCTGCGGGGCCCGTCAGCGTCAGCGAGGAGATAAAGAAGAGTCGTTTTATCACCTTGTTGGCGCCGACGTGCGGGCCGGATGCAGCAAAGGCATTTATCCAACAGATCCGTGATGAGCACCCGGCGGCACGGCATCATTGTTGGGCGTTTATCGCCGGGCCACCGAATGATTCACAGCAGTTGGGTTTCTCCGACGACGGTGAGCCTTCCGGCACCGCGGGTAAACCGATCCTCGCGCAGCTTATGGGCAGCGGCATAGGTGAAATCACCGCCGTAGTAGTACGTTATTACGGTGGCATCAAGTTAGGCACCGGTGGCCTGGTGCGAGCCTATGGCAGCGGCGTGCAGCAGGCGCTAAAGCAGTTGATTGTGAGCAACAAGGTTCCGCAGGCCGAATATACTTTGCAATGTGACTATGCGCAGCTGGCGCTGGTCGAGAATCTGTTACAGCAAACTGAAGGGCGGATCGTTCAGGGTGAATATGGCGCCTGCGTCATGCTGCACCTGGCTTTGCCGGTAACCGTCGTTGAGACCTTTGGGAAAAAATTACGTGATCTCAGTCGCGGTAATTTGCAATTGATCCCTGTTTCGCAATAATTCCCCCAACTGAATTGCTAAGGATCGTGCTGAAATGCATTTTCGCGCCATAACCCGTATCGTAGGTTTGCTGGTCATCTTATTCTCCGGGACGATGTTTATTCCTGGTCTGGTGGCGTTGATATATCGCGATGGGGCGGGCAGGGCTTTCAGCCAGACCTTCTTTGTGGCGGTGACGATTGGCCTGATCCTGTGGTGGCCTAATCGCAAACAAAAACATGAGCTGAAGCCACGTGAAGGTTTCCTGATTGTAGTGCTGTTCTGGACGGTGCTGGGTAGCGTGGGGGCATTGCCATTTTTGTTCTCGGAGCGGCCTAATCTGTCGCTTACTGATGCTTTCTTTGAGTCGTTTTCCGGCTTGACTACCACCGGCGCGACGACGCTGGTGGGGTTGGATTCGTTGCCTAAAGCCATTTTGTTCTACCGGCAGATGCTGCAGTGGATGGGCGGGATGGGGATCATCGTGTTGGCGGTAGCAATATTGCCGATCCTCGGCGTCGGCGGCATGCAGCTGTATCGCGCGGAAATGCCCGGCCCGCTGAAAGATAACAAAATGCGACCGCGTATCGCCGAAACGGCCAAAACCCTGTGGCTGATCTATGTTCTGCTGACGATTGCCTGTGCGCTGGCGTTATGGGGGGCGGGGATGTCAGTCTTTGACGCTATCGGCCACAGCTTCTCAACCATCGCCATCGGTGGTTTCTCTACCCACGATGCCAGCATCGGTTATTACGCCAGTCCGACCATCAACACCATAATTGCTATTTTCCTGTTGATCTCTGGTTGTAACTACGGCTTGCACTTCGCCCTGCTAAGCGGTCGCAATCTGAAAGTGTACTGGCGCGATCCTGAGTTCCGCATGTTCATTGCCGTGCAATTTACGCTGGTTGTGGTCTGTACTGCGGTCCTGTGGGGCCATAGCGTCTATAAAACCGGCATGGAGACACTTAATCAGGCTTTCTTCCAGGTGGTGTCTATGGCGACGACTGCGGGTTTTACCACCGACAGCATTTCCAAGTGGCCGCTATTCCTGCCTATGTTGCTGTTGTGTTCTGCTTTTATTGGCGGTTGTGCAGGCTCGACCGGCGGCGGTCTGAAGGTTATCCGTATTCTGTTGCTGTATCTGCAAGGCTCGCGTGAGTTGAAAAGGTTGGTGCACCCTAATGCGGTTTATACCATTAAGCTGGGTAACCGTGCGCTGCCGGAAAGGATCCTGGAGGCGGTGTGGGGGTTCTTCTCGGCTTACGCCCTGGTCTTTATCGTCAGCATGTTGGCGATTATCGCCACCGGCGTTGATGACTTCTCCGCCTTTGCCGCCGTAACGGCAACGCTGAATAACCTCGGGCCGGGACTGGGCGTGGTAGCGGATAACTTTACTACTATGCCTGCTGCGGCGAAGTGGATTCTGGTATTGACCATGCTGTTCGGACGACTGGAAGTCTTTACGCTGCTGGTTCTCTTTACGCCAACGTTCTGGCGTGAATGATCCTGATAGAAGGAGTAACGCCGTGAAGGCACTGATTCTTTATTCGAGCCGTGATGGGCAAACACGTTCTATCGCTTCTTATATAGCAAGTAAATTGCAGGATACATTGGGCTGTGACGTGATTGACTTGTTGCAGGCAGACAATGTCGATCTCAGCCAGTATCAACAGGTGTTGATTGGCGCTTCGGTGCGTTACGGCCATTTCCATCCGGTGCTGGAAAAGTTCGTTAAGCAGCATGCCGACCAGTTGAACCAGATGCCGAGTGCGTTCTTTTCCGTTAACTTGACCGCCCGCAAGGCGGACAAACGTTCACCGCAGACCAATGCCTATACCCGTAAGTTCCTGCTTTCCTCTCCGTGGCAACCAAAACAGTGCGTGGTGTTTGCCGGCGCGCTACGCTACCCGCGTTATCGTTGGTTTGATCGCGTCATGATTCAATTTATTATGCGCATGACGGGAGGAGAAACGGATACCAGTAAAGAAGTGGAGTATACCGATTGGCAGCAGGTGGACCGTTTTACTCAAGAGTTTAGCCAAATTCAGTATGAAAAGTGACGGAAATGCTGGCTTGTGCAGCGTTTTGCCGAAAAAATCCGCGCTTGAAAAGTTTTTTGCATTTAGGGGTTGCGGCCTTCTGAGAACTCCCTATAATGCGCCTCCACTGACCGGGAACAACGACTCCTCT